>Ga0070714_100000570_pt1 | contig 26508 bp, 26 predicted proteins | sample LARL83metaG_FD_65450 | JGI IMG/M metagenome (GOLD analysis project Ga0070714, IMG submission 65450) | Corn, switchgrass and miscanthus rhizosphere microbial communities from Kellogg Biological Station, Michigan, USA - LAR L8-3 metaG | ecosystem: Host-associated > Plants > Roots > Rhizosphere ... | reverse complement strand
ACCTTGTCCGAGTCGGCGGCCGAGGCCGGAGCCATCAGTGGGTAGCCGAACAGGAATCCCGCCACCTCGCCCTGATCGGCCAGCGCGTAGCGGAGCGGGGGCGGATTCGCCGAGGCCGCCCAGGTCGGGGCGGAACCGAGCAGCAGCGGCGTGCTCCCGCAGCCGCCGGCGGCGTACGTCGCGCCGGGGACCGGCGCCGGGCCGGAGGTCGAGGCGGCGGTCCCGCTGCCCGAGGACGCCTGCGCGTGCGGGTGACTTGCGGTGCACGCGGCCACGAGGAACGCGCACGCCGCCGCTAAGGCGAGAGCCCGGCGCATGCCCCGACTATAGAAGCGGTGGCGGTCAGCGGCCAGGGATGCTGATCACGCTCCGGGGCTGGGCAGGTCGCCGGCGACCTTCTCGGTGATCAGCTCGAACGACCGGATCCGGTCGGCGATGTCGTAGACCATCGTGGTGAGCATCAGCTCGTCGGCGCCGGTGCGCTCGACCAGGTCGGTCAGCTTGGCCCGGACGGTCTCCGGCGAGCCGACCGCCTGGCTGGCGAACCGGTCGGTGGCGAACTCCCGCTCGCCCGGGCCGTACTGGTAAGCGGCCGCCTCCTCCGGGGTGGCCAGCGGCTGCGGCCGGCCGGTGCGCATCCGCAGGAACGACAGCGCCGCCGGGCCGGACAGCCACTCGGCCCGCTCGTCGGTGTCCGCGCAGATCGCGCTCACCGCGACCATCGCCTGCGGGCGTTCCAGCCACCGCGACGGCTCGAAGCTCTTCCGGTACAGCTCCAGCGCGGGCACGGTGTTCGCGGCGCTGAAGTGGTGCGCGAACGAGAACGGCAGCCCCAGCATCCCGGCCAGCTGCGCGCTGAACCCGCTCGACCCGAGCAGCCAGATCTCCGGCATGTCGTCCTTGCCGGGCGTCGCGGTGATCCGCATCTGCGGGTTGCCGAGGAAGTACCCGATCAGGTCGGCGAGCTCCTGCGGGAACCCCTCCGCCGACAGCCCCTCCATCGTCCGGCGCAGGGCCAGGGCGGTGAACTGGTCGGTGCCGGGCGCGCGGCCGATGCCCAGGTCGATCCGGCCCGGGTGCAGCGCCTCCAGCGTGCCGAACTGCTCCGCGACCACCAGCGGCGCGTGGTTCGGCAGCATCACCCCGCCCGAGCCGAGCCTGATCGTGGACGTGGCCGCGGCCAGGTGCGCGATCAGCACGGCCGGCGCCGAGCTGGCGATGGCCGGCATGTTGTGGTGCTCGGCCACCCAGAACCGCCGGTACCCCAGCTCTTCGGTGCGCCGGGCCAGTTCCGTGGTGTTCCGCAGAGCCTGGCCCGATGTTGTGCCCACAGCCACAGGCGATAGATCCAGAACGGAAAGCGGCAGCCCAGTCACGCTTCAGGGCAACTCGTGTGTGCGCGGGTTTCTTCCGCGGGCCGGGCAGGTCAGCTGCGGGCCCGCTCCGGGGGCAGCGCCGGCGGGTCGGCCTCGAACGCGGCGGTGCCCCGGCTCATCGCCTCGTCCAGGCGCGCCGAGATGTGGATGATCGCGTCGAGAGTGGCCTGCTGGTCCGCCTCGGGAATCCCGCTGACCAGGTCCCTGGCCAGGCTGCGGTAGCCCCGGTTCAGCCGGGCGAACGCGGCCTCGGCGGCCGGGGTGAGCGCGACGAGGGTCGCCCGCCGGTCGCTGGGATGGGGCTGGCGCCGCACCCAGCCGTCCGCCTCCAGCGCGTCGACCAGGCCGGTGATGGTCCGCGGGGTGACGCCGACGGCCTCACTCAGCGCGCGCATCAGCACCGGGCCCGACGCGCTCAGCGCCGCCACCACCCGGCCGCGCGCGTACGTCATCCCGAACTCCCTGGCCCCGTAGTCGAGCAGCTCGACCAGGCGGGGCGCGAGCCCGAACAGCCGGCCCATGATCCGCTCGGCCAGTTCCAGGCCGAGCGCCCCGGACAGATCAGCCGGACCGCCGGGGGGACCGGCCCCGGGCGGATGCGTAACGGATCCTGTATCTGCCACATTGTGAGCTTACTTCATTAAGTGCTAGCCTCACAATATGAGTGCGCCAGCGGTGGATGTTTCCGGCGTGGTCAAGTCGTTCGGTGAGGTGCGGGCCCTGCGCGGGGTCGATCTCACCGTCCCGCCCGGCACGCTGGCCGCGCTGCTCGGGCCGAACGGCGCGGGCAAGACCACGCTGGTGCGGATCCTGGCCACGCGGCTGCGGCCGGACTCCGGCCGCGTCCGGGTGCTCGGCCTCGACGTGGCCGCCCGCCCGTACGCGGTGCGCGCGCTGATCGGGCTGACTGGCCAGTACGCGGGGCTGGACGAGGCCCTGACCGGGCGCGACAACCTGGTGCTGATCGGCAGGCTGGCCGGGCTCGGGCGGCGGGAGGCGGCCCGGCGCGGGGCCGGCCTGGCCGAGCGGTTCGGGCTGGCGGCTGCGGCCGGCCGGGCCGTGCGCACTTATTCCGGTGGCATGCGCCGCCGCCTCGACCTGGCGGCCAGCCTGATGAACCGGCCCGCGCTGCTGATCCTCGACGAGCCGACCACCGGGCTCGACCCGGCCAGCCGGGCCGAGCTGTGGGCGGCGCTCCGCGAGCTGCGCGAGACCGGCACCACCATGCTGCTCACCACCCAGTACCTCGAGGAAGCGGACCGGTTCGCCGACGCCGTGCACGTGCTCGACGACGGCGTGATCATCGCGACCGGCACCGCGGCGCAGCTCAAGGCGCGCACCGGTGCGCAGGTGGTGGACGTGCTGCTGGCCGGGCCCGACGCCGCCGCGGCCGCTGCCGCGCTCGAGGGCGTCGTGGCCCCGGCTGACCTGCTCCTGGACGAGGCGTCGCGGCGGCTGACGATCGTGGCCCGCGACGGCCTCGGCACCCTGCTCACCGCCGCGCAGGCGCTGCGGGCGGGCGGGGTTGGCGTGGCCGACATCTCGCTGCGGCAGCCCTCGCTCGACGAGGCGTTCCTGGCCCTGACCGCGGGACCGCAGGAGGCGCGGGCATGACCAGCGCGGACGTCGCCGGAGCCGGGCCGCGCCGCGCCGCGCGGGAGCGGCCGGGGCCCGGGCGGCTGGTGCGGGACAGCCGCCTGATCGCCGGCCGGTACCTGCGGGTGCTGCGCGGCAGCCCGGCCCGGCTGATCTACCCGCTGCTGCAGCCGGTGCTGATCCTGGTGCTGTTCGTCTCGGTCATGGAGAACCTCGCCTCGGTGGCAGGCGGCCCGTACCGGCAGTTCCTGATCCCCGGGATCATGATCCAGAACGTGGTGCTGACCGCGCCGGTCACCGGGCTGGCCGTGGTGCGCGACGCGGACACCGGCCTGGCCGACCGGTTCCGGTCGCTGCCCATGGCCCGCAGCGCGGCGCTGATCGGCCGGTCCGCCTCCGACACCGTGGTGTTCTTCGCCCAGGCCGTGGTCATGATCGCCGTGGCGGCGCTGCTCGGTTTCCACGTGCGCACCGGGCTGGCCGGGATCGCGGGGATCGTCGCGGTGTGCATCGGCTTCGGCACCGCGCTCGGCCTCACCTGCGCCTGGCTGGCGCTGCTGATCCGCGACGTGGAGACGGCCGAGCGCGCGCTGTACTTCCCGTTCATCCCGCTGGCCTTCGTGAGCTCCGCCTACGCCCCGGTGGACCGGCTGGCCGGCTGGCTGCAGCCGATCGCCCGGGCGAACCCGGTCACCGCGGCGGTCGATGTGGTCCGGGCCCTGGCCAACGGCGGCCCGCTGGCGGTCCCGGTCGTCCACCTGGCGGTCTGGACCGCGGTGCTGGCCGTGATCCCCGGCGTGCTCGCGGTCCGGCGCTGGCAGTCCGTGCCGTGACCGCCGGGTTAGCGTGGACACTTTTCAGCGGATACGGCTGACAAGTGTCCCAGCTAATTTTGATCATGGCCGGCGCCCGGTCAGGGCGGGGTGATGGGCAGGCGGCCGTCGAGCACGGCGCGGTCGATGCTGTCGCGCAGGCTGGCGCAGGTGTCGATGAGCGCGGTCTGCTCACCCGCCGCGACCCGGGCGCTGAACTCGGTGCAGGTGCGCACGGCCTCGCCGCTCCACTGCACGCTCGTGTGCTGCGGGCTGAACTTGGCCACCAGCGCCACGGCGCCGCAGCGTTCGCACCCGACCGGGGCGAACCCCGCCTCCCGCTCGTCGGCGGGGGGCATAAGGCGGTCGGCCATGGTCAACTGGCTTCGCTCTGGCGCGCGGCGAGGTTCGCCGCCACCTCGGCCTCCCACTCGGCCACCGCGCGGGTGGTGTCCACCTCGAACTCGTAGCGCTCGACCATGTACGGCTTGATGTCCTCGACGTCGGTGTAGAACTGCTCGTACCAGCGGCGCAGCTGGTAGACCGGCCCGTCCTCGGCGCACAGCAGCGGGTTGTCGACGCGGGTCTTGTGCGTCCAGATCTCCACGTCCTGCTGGAAGCCCAGGCCGATGAACTTGGCGAACTTGCCGGCGAACTTCGCGGCCTGGCCCTCGTCGAGGCCGGGCAGCTTCTTCACGATCACGCCCCACTGCAGCAGGAACGAGTTCGGCGTCACCGGGTAGTGGCAGTTGATCAGCACGCTCTCCAGGTTCATGCCGTGATAGTCGTGCCACAGGTAGTCGATCATGTAGGACGGCCCGTAGTAGGACGCCTCGGAGCGCAGCGTGCTCTCCGTGTCCTGCGCGTAGTTCGAGCCGGCCGCGACGTCCGCCCGGGCCCTGGTGCGCAGGTACTGCGAGGCGATGTGGCCCTCGAGCACGTTCTTGAAGAAGGTCGGGAACGCGAAGTGGATGTAGAAGAAGTGCGCCATGTCGACGACGTTGTCGATGACCTCGCGGCAGTTGGCCCCGTCCACCAGGATCGAGTCCCAGGTCCAGTCGCTCCACTCGTCGGAGAACGCGCCGTCGATCCGGGGGATGGTCACCTGCTCGGGCGGCGGGTTGCCCTGCGGGTCGTTCCACACGAACAGCTGCCGGTTCTCCTCGAGCGTGAGCCAGGACCTGGTCCGCGCGGCAGGCGGGACCCGCTGGGCGTAGGGGATGCGCGCGCACTGGCCGTCGCCGCCCCAGCGCCAGTCGTGGAACGGGCAGGCCACCTGGTCGCCCTTGACCGTGCCCTCGGTCAGGTCGCCGCCCATGTGACGGCAGTACGCGTCGAGCACGTTCAGGTGCCCGCGCGAGTCCGCGAACACCACGAGCTTGGCCCCGAACGCCTCGACCGCGTGCGGGCCTGGTTCCCGGAACCGGTCGGCCAGGCCCAGGCAGTGCCAGCCCCGCGCGAACCTGGTCGGCGGCGGGCCGGCGATGATGCCCCGGACACCGCTCCGGTTGGTCATGGGAGCCTCCACGCAATAGCTGCTACCGGCCCGGCTGCTACCCCTAGACTAGAACATGTTCTAGTCTAGGGGCTAATGCGGCCGGCCCCGGCGGTCGGCCGGATCGGAGGTACATCCGGTGAGCCAGGGTGTCGGCCAGGGGGTGATCGAAGGGGTTCGCGACCTGCTGCCGGTGCTCAGGGACCGGGCGCAGGAGACCGAGGACGCCCGGGTGGTGCCCGCGGACTCGGTCAAGGCGCTGACCGAAACCGGGTTCTTCCGGCTGCTTCAGCCGGCCAGGTTCGGCGGGCTCGAGGCCGACCCGGTCACGTTCCTCACCGCGGTTCGGCTGATCGCCAGCGCCTGCGGGTCGACCGGCTGGGTCGCGTCGGTCATCGGCGTGCACCCCTGGCAGCTGGCCCTCTTCCCGCTCCGGGCGCAGGAGGAGGTCTGGTCCGCCGACCCCGGCACCAGGATGTCGTCCTCGTACGCGCCGACCGGCAACGCCGAGGCGGTCGACGGGGGGCACCGGCTCACCGGCCGGTGGAGCTTCTCGTCCGGGTGCGACCACGCCACCTGGGTGCTGCTCGGCGGGATCGTGCCCGACGCCGACGGCAACCCCGCCGACTTCCGCACGTTCCTGCTGCCCGCCAGCGACTACGAGATCGACGACGTGTGGGACACCGTCGGGCTGCGCGGGACCGGCAGCAACGACGTGATCGTGGACGGCGCGTTCGTGCCCGAGTACCGGTCGCTGTCCTTCAACGACGTGTTCCGCTGTGTCTGCCCCGGCCAGGAGGCCAACCCCGCGCCGCTGTACCGGCTGCCGTACGGCTCGCTGTTCTCCTACGCGATCACCACGCCGATCATCGGGATGGCGACGGGCGCGTACGAGGCGCACGTGGCGTACCAGCGGGAGCGGGTCCGCGCGTCCTACGTCGGGCAGAAGGCGGCGGAGGACCCGCACGCGCAGGTCCGGGTGGCCGAGGCCGCGGCCGAGCTCGACTCGGCGTGGCTGGCGCTGGAGCGCAACATGGCCGAGCTCATGGAGCACGCCCGCGCGGGCACGAAGATCCCGCTCCCGCTCCGGCTGCGGGTGCGGCGCGACCAGGTGCGCGGCACCGGCCAGGCGATCAGCGCGGTGGACCGGCTGTTCGAGAACTCCGGCGGGCGGGCGCTGCGCAGCGGCACCCCGATCCAGCGGTTCTGGCGCGACGCGCACGCGGGCCGGGTGCACGCGATCAACGACCCGGAACGCGCGCTGTCCATGTTCGGCCGCGGCGAGTTCGGCCTGCGGATCCAGCCGGACGGCATGGTGTGACGGGAGCCGCCCGATGACTGCCCCGCCCGCGGACTTCGACGCCACCAGCCGGTTCGCGGACGCGGGCGGGATGCGGTTGCATTTTCACGACGCCGGGACCGACGGCGTCCCCGTGGTCCTGCTGCACGGCGGCGGGCCCGGGGCGTCGGCCTGGAGCAACTTCGGCCGCAACCTGCCGGCGTTCGCGGAGCGCTTCCGCGCGCTCCTGCTCGACCAGCCGGGATTCGGCCGTTCCGACAAGCCGCCGGTGACCGGCCACTACTTCACGTTCGCGGCCGACGCGCTGGCCGGCCTGCTGGACAAGCTCGGCCTCGACCGGGTGCACCTGGTCGGCAACTCGCTCGGCGGCGGCACCGCGGTCCGGTTCGCGCTGCGGTACCCCGAGCGGGCGGGCCGGCTGGTGCTGATGGCCCCCGGGGGCCTGAGCCTGAACGTCTTCGCCCCGGACCCGACCGAGGGGGTCAGGCGGCTGATGGAGTTCGCCGCGCCGCCAGGCCCCAGCCCGGAGAAGATGGCCGCGTTCCTGCGCACGCTGGTGCACGACCAGCGGCTGGTGACCGATGAGCTGGTGGCCGAGCGCTACGCGATCGCCAGCGGCCCCGGGGCCATCGAGGCCATGGCCTCGATGGGCGCCTCGTTCTACGACCCGGCCCGGGCCGAGGAGGGGCTGCTGTGGCGGGAGGCGCACCGGCTCCGGCAGCCGGTGCTGCTGCTGTGGGGCCGTGAGGACCGGGTGAACCCGCTGGACGGCGCGCTGGTGGCGCTCAAGCTGATCAGGAAGGCGCAGCTGCACGTGTTCGGCGGCTGCGGGCACTGGGTGCAGCTGGAGAAGTTCGACGAGTTCAACCGGATGACGATCAGCTTCCTGGAAGGGGGCGGCCGATGAGCCGCATCCGCTCGCTGGGATACCTGCGGATCGAGTCCGCCGACGTCGCGGCCTGGCGCGAGTTCGGCGTCAGGGTGCTCGGCATGGCCGAGGGCAGCGGCCCGGACGAGGGCCTGGTGTACCTGCGGATGGACGACCTCCCGGCCCGGTTGGTGATCGTCCCGGGGGAGCGGGAGCGGCTGCTGGCCACCGGCTGGGAGGTGCCGGACGAGCAGGCCCTGGCCGAGGTGGGCCGGGCGCTCGACGCGGCCGGGGTCCCGGCCAAGGCGGGCACCCCGGCGGAGGCGGCCGAGCGCCAGGTGGCGCAGCTGCTCAGCTTCGACGACCCGGCGGGCAACGCCATGGAGGTCTTCTGCGGCGCGGCCCTGGCCAGCCGCCCCGCGTTCAGCCGGTACGGCACCCGGTTCGTCACCGGGATGCTCGGGCTCGGGCACGCGGTGCTGCCGGTCTCCGACGACGAGGCCACGCTGCGTTTCTACACCGAGGTGCTCGGGTTCCGGCTGCGGGACTCGATGCGGATGCCGCCCGAGCTGTTCGGCCGGCCCGCGGGCGGGCCACCGCTGTGGATGCGTTTCCTCGGCTGCAACCCGCGGCATCACTCGCTCGCGCTGGCCCCGTTCCCGGCCGAATCCGGGATCGTCCACCTCATGATCGAGGTGGCCTCGCTGGATGACGTGGGCCTGGCCATGGACCGGTGCGCCCGCCGCGGCGCCCGGATGAGCGCGACGCTCGGCAGGCACGCCAACGACCTGATGGTGTCGTTCTACGTGGCCACGCCGGGCGGGTTCGACATCGAGTACGGCACCGACGGCAGGCTGGTTGACGACGCCACCTGGGTCAGCCGGGAGACCACCGCGATCAGCCTGTGGGGGCACAAGTTCGCCGCCGCGGGCGGGCCCTGAGCCCGGTGACGGCGGGGCGATGACCTCGGCGGCCGAGGCCGTGCCGGTGTGGTTCGAGCCCGAGCCGCGCCGGTTCCGCCAGGTGCTCGGCCACTTCTGCAGCGGCGTCACTGTGATCACCGTGCTCGACGCGGCCGGCCCGGCCGGGTTCGCGTGCCAGGCGTTCGCGGCCGTGTCGCTGGACCCGCCGCTGGTGCTGTTCTGCCCGAGCCGGACGTCGGCGACCTGGCCCCGGATCGAGCGCGCCGGGCACTTCTGCGCCAACGTGCTGGCCGCTGGCCAGCGCGGGCTGGCCAGGGCCTTCGGGGTCAGCGCCGCGCCCGGGGCGGACAAGTTCGCCGGGGTGCGCTGGTCGCCGTCGCCGGCCGGGGCCCCGGTCCTGGACGGCGTGCTCACCTGGGCGGCCTGTACGGTCGAGGCGGTGCACGAGGCAGGGGACCACTTGGCGGTGCTCGGCCGGGTGACCGAGCTTGGCCCGTGCCGGGCCCAGCGGCCGCTGCTCTTCTACCGGGGCCGCTACGCCGAGACCGCCGCGCCGCCCGCGGAAGGCCCGCCCGAGGTCGCCGACACCCTGCTGTCCTGGCCCCGCCACGCCGACTGGATCTGACCGGCTTGATGGGAGCGGAGCGGGGAGGAGGAGCGGTGGCGGAGGTCTTGTGGGCGAGGCATGGGGAGAACGTCGCGAACCTCACCAGGACGTTCTCGTACCGGGTGTTCGACGGTGACCTGACCGACACCGGGCGGCAGCAGGCCGAGGACCTGGCCGGCCGCTTCGCGGACGGCGCCGGCGAGCCCGTGGGCCTGCTGGCCTGCTCGCCGCTGCGCCGGGCGCGGCAGACCGCGGAGATCGTCGGGCGACGGCTCGGGCTAGCGGTCGCTCTGGAGCTCGAGGACCTGCGGGAGGTCAACGTGGGCGAGCTCGATGGCCGCAGCGACGCCGGGCCGTGGGACACCTACGCCCGGGTCATCACCGCCTGGCAGGCGGGCGAGACCGGGGCCAGGTTGCCCGGCGGTGAGGACGGCGCCGAGCTGTGCACGCGGATCCGGCGGGCGCTGGACACGGTGGCGCGGGCCGCCGGGGACGCCCGGTCGCTGGTCGTGGCGCACGGCGCGAACATCCGCGCCGCCCTGCCCGGCCTGACCGGCGGGCCGGACCCGGGCGTGGACCTGCTGACCGGCGGGGTGGCCACCCTCCGGGTCGACCCGGCCCGCGCTCCCTACCCCCTGGTGCGGCTGCTGGCGTGGCCCGGCTGATCTGCCACCCAGGCCCCGCCATCCCGGCTGGATCTAGCCCCCGTGCCGTGATCCACGGGACTCATCCGGCACCTCAGGCCGGGCCGGCGGGGCAAGTTCGTATGTCGCCTGCTCGAAGGTGATGAGCCTGAAGGCCCGGTTGTTGGAGAACGTCAGCGCCCGGGACCAGGACAGGATGGCACCCAGCCGGTTGCCCCAGCCGACCAGGTAGAGCACGTGCACGAATCCCCACATCGTGTAGCCGATCACGCCGGTGAACCTCATCCCGAAGGAGTCCACGACCGCGGACAGATGGCCGATGGTGGCCATGCTGCCCTTGTCGCGGTACCTGAACGGCCGCACCTGCGAGCTGCCCCGAAGCCGGGCCCGGATAAGCCTGCCGACGTATCTTCCTTCCTGTATGGCGGGCTGTGCGACCCCGGGCAGCTGGTTCAGCGAGATCATGTCCCCGACGGCGAAGACCTCCGGATGGCCAGGCAGGCTGCAGTCCGGCAGTACCGCGATCCGGCCCGATCGATCGGTCTCGGCCCCGGTAGCCTGGGCGAGCATCGCCGCCAGCGGCGAGGCCCGTACGCCTGCCGCCCAGATCCTCGTCCGGGCCGGTATCCGCTCCTCGCCGCCGGGACCGGTCACGGTAATGCTGTCGTGGCTCATCCCGGTCGCCGCGGTGTTCAGCCGCGTTTCAACGCCCATCTTCTCCAGCCGCCGCTGCGTGTAGCGCTGCAGCTTCGGGTGGAACGGGCCCAGGACCGCCGGTGACGCTTCGACCAGCAAGATCTTCGCTTCGGTCGTGGCCACGGAGCGGTAGTCCTTGGGCAGCACCTCGTGCGCCAGCTCGGCCAGCTGGCCGACCAGCTCCACGCCGGTCGGCCCGGCTCCGATAACCACAAAGGTCAGGTACGCGGCCCGCTCCGCGGGATCAGTGGCCAGCTCGGCCATCTCGAAGGCACTGAGAATGTGGCTGCGCAGGTGGCGGGCATCCTCCAGGGTCTTCATCCCCGGCGCGAACTCAGCCCATTCCTCGTGCCCGAAGTAGGCGTCCGTGGCGCCGCCGGCGACCACCAGCGTGTCGTACGGCAGCGTGAGCCGGCGGCGGTCCGGGGCTACCGCCGACACGACCCGGGCGCTGACGTCAATGTCCGTCACGTCGGCCAGCAACGTCCGGGCGTTCTCCTGCTTCCTGACCACGCGACGCAGCGCCGGGGCGATCAGCCCGTCGGGCAGGATCCCGGCCGCCACCTGATACAGCAACGGCTGGAACAGGTGATGATTGGTCCGGTCAACGAGCGTCACGTCGACGTCGGCGCGGGCCAGGGCGTGCGTCGCATTGACACCCCCGAAGCCGCCCCCGATGACGACCACCCGGTGCCGTTGACCCGTCATGCGCTAATTTTCGCCCATCGCGGAGCGGTCAGGGCCCCAGTACGTCGGTGTGGTGGCAGAAGTGCACCTCGGCCGGGGCCATGTCCCAGATCCGCTGCAGCGAGCCCCGCCAGGCCACGGGGTCGGCGGCCTGGCCGGGTGGCAGCTTCTCGTCGGCCGGGCCCCGGTACATCTTCGGGGTGTAGGCGGCGTCGCCGATCAGCACGCTGGACGTGCCCCCGGACCGGACCACGACGCACTGGTGGCCCACGGTGTGCCCGGGCGTGGTGATCACTTCCAGGCCGGGCAGCAGCTCGGTATCCCCGTCGAGCAGCTCGAACCGGGCGTTCATGAAGCCGAACCAGTCGAACAGCGCAGGCTCCTCCCGCTGGGCCCGGGCCGGCTCCTGGCGCTGCACGTAGAACGGGGCGTGCTTGAACACCGCGTTCTGGCCGCAGTGGTCGAAGTGCAGGTGCGTGTTGATCACCATGTCGATGTCGCCCGGCGTCATGTCCAGCCCGGCGAGCGCGTCCGCGACCGAGCGGTTGACCACGCGCCAGTCCGTGAGCATCTCCGGCGGCCCGCCCACACCGGTGTCGACCAGCACGGCGCCGCCCGGGTGGGTGACCACGAAGCCGTGAACCGGCCACTCCCCGCCGTCGGGGCCCTGCAGACTGGCCAGGTGCAACCGCTTGATCTCCAGGGACATCGGCGACCGCCTTATAGCGTTCTGGCTCAGGGGACAGCTGCACGCAAGATCCTATGGGGTGGCCGCCACCCAGGGCCCCGAGGCCTCGCCGCCGCGGTCTGGTCCAATAGGGGCATGTGCACGGCCATTCTCAGCGTCGAACCCGGGGCGCCGGTGCTGCTGGCCGGGATCCGCGACGAGCTTGTCGGGCGGCCGTGGGAGCCACCGGGGCGGCACTGGCCGGATCATCCCGGGCTGATCGGGGGCCGCGACCTGCAGGCGGGCGGCACCTGGCTGGCCTTGGCGCCCGAGGCCCGGCGGGTGGCCACCGTGCTCAACGGGCGGGGCCGGATGGCGCCCGAGGGATCACGCCGGACCCGTGGCGTCCTGCCGCTGCAGGCCGCGGACGACGGGAAGCTGGCCCGGGCCGGCCTGGCGGACTTCGACCCGTTCCACGTGCTGTGCGCCGAGCCGGGCGCGGCCGTGCTGTGGAGCTGGGACGGGGAGCAGCTCACCGAGCGGGAACTGGGACCCGGCCTGCACGTGGTGGTGAACAGCGGGCTGGCCAGCGACCTGGGTTCAGGCGGGACGGGGGAGGCGGCCGCCAGCACCGCCCGTGATCACGAGCTGGCCCGCGTCGCGTACTTCCTGCCGCGGCTGCGCGCGGCCGCGGTCCCGCACCCCCGGCCCGGCGACCCGGTCGCGCGGGCCTGGGGAGACTGGCTGCCGCTGATGGACGGCGACGGGCTCAGCCCGGACGACCCGCGCGCGCTGATCGTGCGGCACGATCTCGGCGACGGGCGGGTCTACGGGACGACGTCGGTGTCGCTGGTCGCCCTGGCGCGGGACGGGGTGCGCTACGACTTCACCGGCCGGCCGGGCGTCCCTGGCACCTGGTCCCCGGTGCCCGTGGGGGAGTTAGCCGCGGCTAGTTGTTCCAGCCTTCCCGGTGTGCCGTGACCCGGTCCTGGCCGGAGATGAGGTTTGACTGGGCGATCATGGAGCCGGCGGCGGTGGAGCTGGAACCCGAGTCCGGGCTGGCCGCGGTGGAGCAGCCCGCCGCGACGGCGGCCACCTCCTGGGACCAGTAGCTGGGCAGGGCGCCGTAGGGGTTGGGCGACGCGGGGAGATCGGTCACGAACAGGTACCCGGCCCGGCGGCCGGCGGCCAGGCTGACCGCGCTGGCCAGGTCCGAGCCGGACGTGGCGTAGACCACGTTCACGAACCGGGACGGGTCGTAGCGCGACACCCAGCCCGGCACCTGAAGCTGCCGGTAGCCGGCGTACGAGCCCTCGAAGACCATGACCACGTCGCCGACGGACATGTAGCCCTGGGCCGGGAAGTCGCCCGGGTTCAGCCAGATCCGCGACTGCGGGATGGTCGCGTGGATGTAGCTGGCCAGGTTCTGGTAGTAGCCGAGCTGGCCGGTGCCGGACGCGGTCAGGTCCAGGAACATGCCGTTGACGTGGTACCAGGCCAGGTAGTTCCGGACATCCGCCTCGACCTGGGCGGCGGGGCGCTGGCCGTACTCGGTGGACGAGTAGCCCAGGATGTCGATGCCGGCCGCGTGCGCCTTGTCCACCAGGGCCTGGAAATGCGGTTCCGGCGCCGTTCCCGCGCCCACGCCGGTGATGTCGAGGATGATCACGCTCGGCGCGGGGCGGCTGTCGATGGCCCCGTCCCAGAACGCGGACGACCAGGCGTAGGCCGGGACGAAGGTGTGCTGGCAGGCAGCCGCGGCGCCTTGGGTGGCCCGGGCCGGGACGGCCTGCGCCGCCTGGGCCGGGGCGGCCGCGGCGCCGGCCATGGCCACGGGGACCAGAACGGCCGTGAGCATCGCGGCCACCCCGCGGAATGCTGCATTCCGTGACCAACGCTGCACGGCGGAATCATCTCCCACATCACAGGCCCTGGCGGCCCATTTTGCCCAAGCATAGGGCGGCACGCGGGCGGTCCATGCCGCGTGATCAGGGCCCGGCGGAGGGTCCTGCCCCGTGATCACCGCCGTGTTTCGGCGCCGGGCCAAGGCGCCGGTATTCCTGGCACATATCGCCCCGGCATGGGACACTTCGGTGGGTCTGGGTGGCGAAGGGCGCGCACGATCATGGCTCATCCCGAGAGCAACTCCGGTCTGGCCGGTGGGACTCTTGGCGTTCGCGGGATCGCCGCGCCGGTCGGCGGCGGCCCGACGGTCCTGCGGATATTGCTCGGCGCCCAGCTGAGACGGCTGCGTGAGGCACAGAAGATCACCCGGGAGCAGGCCGGGCAGGTGATCCGGGCGTCCGAGTCGAAGCTGAGCCGCCTGGAGACCGGCCGGGTCGGGTTCAAGGACCGCGACATCGCCGACCTGCTCACCTGTTACGGGGTGACCGACCCGCAGCAGCGTGAGGCCCTGCAGGACCTGGCCCGCAGCGCCAGCGCGCAGGGCTGGTGGCACGACTACTCGGACGTGCTCCCGGCCTGGTTCGAGGCCTACGTCGGCCTCGAGGAGGCCGCGGTCAGCATCCGGGCCTACGAGATCCAGTTCGTCCCCGGGCTGCTGCAGACCGAGGAGTACGCCCGGGCGGTCACGCTGCTCGGCCACCACAACGCCCCGGAAGCCGAGATCGAGCGCCGGGTGCGGCTGCGGATGGCCCGCCAGGCGCTGCTGGCCGAACCGCGGCCGGTGCACCTGTGGGCCGTGCTCGACGAGGCCGTGCTCCGGCGCCCGGCGGGCCGGCCCGGGGTCATGCGCCGCCAGCTCCAGCACCTGCTGCAGGTCGCCGAGCGGCCCAACGTCACCATTCAGGTCATCCCGTTCCAGACCGGGGCGCACGCCGCGGCCGGGGGAGCGTTCAGCATCCTGCGCTTCGCCGAGAGCGACCTGCCCGACGTGGTCTACCTCGAGCAGCTCACCAGCGCCCTGTACCTGGACAAGCGGGAGACCGTCGACCACTACATGGCCGTGATGGAACGGCTGTGCCTGGAAGCCGTGCCCTCGGCGGCCACGGCCAAGACCATCAACGCGATCCTGCGGGACCGCTGACCGCCATCCGGGACCGCCGCCGGCCTATGCCTTCCTGGCCACGCCGCACCAGGCCGGCACGTTGGCCCGGGACGTGGCACGCCCGGTCCGCCAATGCTGCGGCTGCACCACCCCGGGCTCTTCCAGGGCCAGGTCCTGGAAGAAGGCCGTGACCTGAACCTTGGTGCGGGTGGTGCCCTTCTGGGCGACCAGCCGGTTCAGGCACCTGGCCATCTCGGCCATGACCTCGGCTTCGATGTCCGCGGCCACGTGGGTCAGCACCAGGAAGCTGCCCGGGGCCGTGGCGGCCATCAGCTCGCGGACGAGCCGGCACGGGTCATCCGAGTCCGGGATCAGGTGCAGGATCAGCAGCAGCAGGACCGCGACCGGCTGGCTGAAGTCCAGCGTCCGCGCGGCCTCGGTGAGGATCCGGCCGGTATCGCGCAGGTCGGCCTCGACGTAGGCGGCTGCACCCGCCGGGTCGCTGGCCAGCCGCGACCGGGCGTGCAGCAGCACGACCGGGTCGTTGTCCACGTACACGACCCGGCACTCCGGCGCGACCGTCTGGGCGATCTCGTGGGTGTTGGCCGCGGTGGGCAGGCCGGTGCCGATGTCGAGGAACTGCCGGATACCGCACTCCGCGGCCAGGTAGCGCACGGACCGGGCCAGGAACGCGCGGTTGGCCCGGGCGCTGGCCCGGATACCGGGGTTGGCGGCGATGGCCAGCTCGGCGGCCTCCCGGTCGGCGGCGAAGTTGTCCTTGCCGCCGAGCCAGTAGTCGTAGACCCGGGCGACGTGCGCCACGCTGGGATCGAGCGCTGTGGACTGGGCTGGCTCCGCGTCACCTGGCACCCATCCGCCTCCTGTTGCGCCAAGCTCCCGGCCGAAACCCTACTCCTGGCGGCGCAGATAGCCCCGCATTCACGGCGCGGCCGCTGCCACGTCGCGCTGGCCACGCCGTGAAACGGGCTAGAGGCGCTCGATGATCGAGGCGGTGGCCATGGCCCCGCCCGCGCACATGCTGATCAGCGCCGTGCTCGCGTCGCGCCGCTCCATCTCGTGCAGCGCGGTGGTGATCAGCCGGGCGCCCGTGCTGCCCACGGGGTGGCCGAGCGCGATCGCGCCGCCGTTGACGTTGACCCGGTCCGGGTCGGGCCGGTGCACGCTCAGCCAGGACAGCACGACCGACGCAAACGCCTCGTTGACCTCGAACAGGTCGATGTCGCCGACCGTCATGCCGCTGCGCTCGAGCACGCGCTCGGTGGCGGCGACGGGCCCGTCCAGGTGGTAGTAAGGCTCGGCGCCGATGAGGCACTGGGCGACGATCCTGGCCCGCGGCCGCAGCCCGAGCTCGCGCGCCCGCCGCTCGTCGAGGAGCAGCACCGCGGCGGCGCCGTCGGAGATCTGCGACGACGTGCCCGCGGTGTGCAGGCCGTCGGGAAGCACCGGCTTGAGCCTGGCCAGGGCCTCCAGGCTGGTCTCGCGCAGGCCCTGGTCCCGGTCGACGGTGCGGGTCTCGCCGGTGGGCTGGCCCCCGGCGTCCAGGACCGGGGCCTTGACCGGCACGGTCTCGCGGTCGAACCGCCCCTCGGCCCAGGCCTGCTGGGCCAGCGTCTGCGAGCGCAGGCCGAAGCGGTCCACCTCATCGCGGGTCAGCCCGCGCCGGGCCGCGATCCGCTCCGCGGCGACGTACTGGTTCGGCAGGTCGATGTCCCAGTCGGCCGGCCGGGGCGTGCCCACCTGAGTGCCGACGTTCGCGCCCAGCGGCACCCGGCTCATCGCCTCCACCCCGCAGCCGATGCCGGCCCCGATCGCGTCGGCCGCGATGAGGCCGGCCACCAGGTGCACGGCCTGCTGGGCCGAGCCGCACTGGGCGTCCAGGGTGAGGCAGCCGGTCGCGTGCGGGAGTCCCGCGTGCAGCCAGGCGGTGCGGGTGACGTTGCTCGACTGCTCACCGGCCTGGGTGACGCAGCCGCCGGCGACCTGCTCCACGGCCGCGGCGTCCAGGCCGGCCCGGTCGGTCACGGCGCGCTGCGCGGCGCCCAGAACCTCCGCGGCGTGCAGGCCCGCGAGCACGCCGCCGCGCTTGCCGATCGGGGTCCGGACCGCCTCCACGATTACCGCAGTGCCCACCGCAGCTCCTCCGTTCAGCTGACCTCATAGTAGAACGTGTTCCCGATCCGGGCGGGCGGAGACGTTCTCTGGAACTATCGCGCGTGGTCTAATCAAACTAGAACATGTTCCAGTGAGGGCAGGTGCCGCGAGGTATCGGAGGCAGCCGTGGCCGAGCCGAAGCTACCGCCAGGGTTCGACTTCACCGACCCTGACCTGTACGCGGTCCGGGTGCCCCAGGACGAGTTCGCCGAGCTGCGGCGCTCCGCGCCGGTCTGGTGGAACCCGCAGCGCCGGGGGATCGGCGGCTTCGACGACGGGGGGTTCTGGGCCGTCACCAGGCACGCGGACATCGTGGAGATCTCCCGCGACAGCGACACGTACTCCACCTGGGAGAACACCGCGATCATCCGGCATGCCGACGGCGCCTCCCGGGAGCAGATCGAGCTGCAGCGGTTCGTCATGCTCAACATCGACCCGCCCCAGCACACCAAGCTGCGCGGGATCGTGTCCCGCGGCTTCACCCCGCGGTCCATCGCCAGCCTGCGCGAGGCGCTGACGGCCCGGGCCGCACGCATTGCCGAGACGGCGGCCGCCGCGGGAACCGGCGACTTCGTCAGGGACGTGGCCGCCGAGCTGCCACTGCAGGCGATCGCGGAGCTGATCGGCGTGCCCCAGGAGGACCGGGGCAAGGTCTTCGCGTGGTCGAACGACATGGTCGGCTACGACGACCCCGAGTACACCGCGGACCCGGCGGCCGCGGCGGCCGAGATCATCGGCTACAGCATGGAGATGGCCGAGGACCGGCGCCGCTGCCCGCGGGACGACATCGTCACCAAGCTCACCCAGGCCCAGGTCGACGGCGACAGCCTGTCCGCGGACGAGTTCGGCTTCTTCGTGATCCTGCTGGCCGTGGCGGGCAACGAGACCACCCGCAACGCGATCTCGCACGGCATGCTCGCGTTCCTTGACCACCCGGACCAGTGGGAGCTGTTCTGCGCTGAGCGCCCGGGCACCGCGGTCGACGAGATCGTCCGGTGGGCGACCCCGGTGACCGTGTTCCAGCGCACCGCGCTGTGCGACACCACGCTGGGCGGGCAGCAGATCAAGACCGGCCAGCGGGTCGGCCTGTTCTACCGGTCGGCCAACTTCGACGAGGACGTGTTCGACGACCCGGAGCGGTTCGACATCCGGCGCGACCCCAACCCGCACCTCGGGTTTGGCGGCAGCGGCGCGCACTTCTGCCTCGGCGCCAGCCTGGCCCGGCTGGAGATCGACCTGATCTTCAACGCGGTCGCCGACGCCATGCCGGGCATCCGCAAGGCGGGCGATCCGGTGCGGCTGCGTTCGGGCTGGCTGAACGGCATCAAGCGCCTCCCGGTCCGCTACACCTAGCTGGCGGGGCGGTGGTCAGTCGGGGGTGGCGGCTACCAGCCACATGGAGAAGTACTGGGAGCCGCCGCCGTAGGCGTGGCCGAGCGCCGTGCGTGCGCCCGGCACCTGGTGCTCGCCGGCCTTGCCCATGACCTGCAGCGCCGCCTCGGCGAACCGCAGCAGCCCGGACGCGCCGATCGGGTTGGAGCTGAGCACCCCGCCGGACGGGTTCACCGGCAGCCGGCCGCCGATCTCGGTCTCGCCGGCCTCGGTGAGCCGCCACCCATCGCCCGCCGCGGCGAAGCCCAGGTTCTCCAGCCACATCGGCTCGAACCAGGAGAACGGCACGTAGATCTCGGCCACGTCGACCTGCTCCAGCGGGTTCGTGACGCCGGCCTGCGCCCACAGCGCCGCGGCCGCGTCCGCGCCCGCCCGCGGGTTCACGTGATCCTTGCCCGCGAACATCGTCGGCTCGGTGCGCATCGCGGTCGCGCGGATCCACGCCACCGGCCCGCCCGCCGCCTCGGCCGCCGCCTGGTCGCCGATCACCACCGCGCACGCCCCGTCCGACGACGGGCACGTCTCGTCGTAGCGGACCGGGTCCCACAGCATGGGCGAGGCCAGCACCGACTCCAGCGTGATGTCGGGCTGCTGCAGGTGCGCGTACGGGTTCAGGCTGCCGTTGCGCCGGTCTTTGACCGCGACCATCGCCCCCACGTGCCCGGGCGCCCCGCTGCGCCTGATGTACGCGCGGATGTGCGGGGCGAAGTACCCGCCCGCCCCGGCCAGCACCGGCATGCTGAACGGCGGCGTGATCGACAGCGCCCACATCGCGTTCGACTCCGACTGCTTCTCGAACGCGACCGCGAGCACCCGCCGGTGCACGCCCGCCTGGACCAGGCTGGTCGCGACCAGCCCGGTGGCGCCGCCGACCGAGCCCGCGGTGTGCACCCGGAGCAGCGGCTTGCCGATCGCGCCCAGCGCGTCCGCCAGGTACAGCTCGGGCATCATCACGCCCTCGAACAGGTCCGGCGCCTTCCCGGCCACGACCGCGTCGATGTCGGCCAGGGTCAGGCCCGCGTCGGCGACCGCCCGGTCCACGGCCTCCCGGCACAGCCCGGCGATCGACACGTCGCTGCGCCGCGACCGGTGCCGGGTCTGGCCCACACCGATCACAGCCGCCCGGCGGGATTGCGTAATGGCACTCAACGGGACTCCATGACGCACACGAGATTCTGCTGCAGGGCCGGGCCGCTGGTCGCGTGGCCGAGCGCCCGGTCCGCCCGGCCGGCCATGATCTCCCGGGCCGCGGACCCGATCCTGGCCAGCCCGGCGGCGAACATCGGGTTGCCGCACAGCGCGCCGCCCGACGGGTTGACCGTGACCGCGGCGCCCAGGCCGAGCTCGCCGCGCAGCAGGATCTCCTGGTGGGTGAACGGCGCGTGCAGCTCGGCCGCGTCGAGGCCGGGCGGCACCCCGGCCGCCCGGCCCGCGGCGGCCGCCGACGGCACAGTGGTCAGGTCGCGCGCGCCCAGCGACGCGGAGTCGATCCGGTGCTCGAACCCGGTGATCCAGGCCGGCCGCGCACACAGCTCGCGGGCCCGCGGCGCCGAGGCCAGGATCACCGCGGCGGCCCCGTCGCCGACCGGGGCGCAGTCGTGCGCTCGCAGCGGTTCGGCCACGTAGGGCCGCCCGAGCAGGTCGTCGGCCGAGACCTCACCCGACGTCTGGGCCTGCGGGTTCGTGACCGCTGCGGCCCGGCTGCGCGCGGCCACCTCGGCCATGTCCTTCTCGCTCCACAGCCCGGCCTCGAGGCCGAGCCTGGCCTGCAGCGCCGCGATGCTCACCGAGTCCGGCCACAGCGGGGCGGCCAGGTACGGGTCGAGCTGCAGCGCCAGCACCCGCCGCAGGTCGCCCGCGGACGACTTGCCGAACCCGTAGGCCAGTGCGACGTCGGCCGCCCCGGTCAGGATCTTCACCCAGGCCTCGTACAGCGCCCAGGCGCCGTCCATCTCCACGTGCGATTCCATGATCGGCGGGAACGCGCCGATCGCGTCGACCGCCTGCACGAACGAGAACGCGCGCCCGGCCAGGTAGTCCGACGAGCCGGAGCACCAGAACCCGATGTCGCCCTGGGCCAGCCCGGTGGCCCGCAGCACCTCGGCGAACACCGGCACCAGCATCTCCACCCCGCTGGTGGTGCTCTCGCCGTGCCGCTCAACCGGCGACTGGGCGAAGCCCACGACCGCGACGTCAATCACTTCATTGCCATTACGCAATAATTTCCTCTCCCGGCCGTCCGCTAGAGATGGTGGGCATAGGCCTCGTACGGCGCGTCGGGCTCGCCGGTCGGGCGGAAATGGTCGATGTTCTCCATGGTCGTGCCCCACTCCTCGCGCGGTTTCCAGGCCGCCCGGACCCGCAGGCCCATCCGCACCTCGTCCGGCTCGCAGCCCAGGATCAGGTGCTGGAATGGGATGTCGGCGCCGTCGAGCAGCACCGCGGCGGCCACGTACGGCGGCGCCACCCGCTGCCCGGGATAGGGCACGTTCACCACGCAGAACGTGGTCACGATGCCGTGATCGGGCAGCTCGACCTCGTCGGCGGTCGGCACGCCGTCGGTGGGGCAGGCGCCGCGCGGCGGGATGTAGACCTTGCCGCACGCCGGGCAGCGCTCGGCGACCAGGCGGCCGTCGGCCAGCGCGCGCAGGAACCGGCTCTCCCCGGGGGAGACCGTGTGCTCGTAGTGCAGCCGCACCGGCGTGGTGATCATCGTGATTGGCTCGGGCTGCTGTCTGGGGCCGGGGCCGGCGGATGGCGTGTCGCTCGGCTCGAAGCAGGCGATGTCGCGGATGTGCCCGGCCGGCTGCGGGGCCCAGCGCACCCGGACCCGCATCCCGGTCCGCATGGCCGCGGCCGACCCGGCGTCCACCGCGTGCAGCATCGCGGTGTCCGCGCCGTCCAGCCGGATCAGCGCCCACGCGAACGGGTGGCCAAGCGGCTGGCCCTCGGTCGGCCGTGACACCCAGGTCCAGGTCGTGACCGTGCCCTCGGGCCCGACCGGGATCAGCTCATCCGGCGGGCCGGCCGTGACCGGGTCGTACTCGAACGGCGGGGCGTGCACCCGGCCGTCGGCGCCGCGGGCCCCGAGGATCTGCCGCCCGGCCAGCGCGGTCATGAACCGGCTCAGGGTCGGGCCGAGCGAGCGCGTGTAGTCGAACCCGATCTCCAGGGGCGCTCGCAGGGGCTGGGTCACGATTCAGAGTGAAACACGTTCCGGCATTTTCCGGCAATAGTCACCGCTGAATGCGGGCCAAGGCGCTGGGCCGATGTGGAACGTGTTCTAATTTTCCGCTCAGGGCACGACTACGAGGGGGACCGGTGAGTGGCGGGCCAGGCCGACGGCGACCGAACCGACCACACGGTGCGCAGCCTGGGACGAACTCCCCACCACGATCACGACGGTGGCGCCGGGGTGGGCAGCGCCCACGTCCTTGGCCGCCGCGAGCAGCTCCTCTGCGATCAAGCCCTGGCGCCGCTCGAAGCCCCAGTCGTCCACGCGGCCGCGCAACTGCTCGGCGGCCGCGTTGCGAAGCTCCTGCTCGATCTCGTCGAAGCCCTCTTCCAGCTCGACCACGGCACCGGGCGACAGCGCGGCCATGCTGGACAAATGAGCCACATACACCAGGTCGATGCCACCCGTCCGGCCCTGCAGCAGCCTGACCGCGGCGTCGAGCGCCCTGTCGGCCGGCGGAGAACCGTCGTAGCCCACGACCAGACGCACGTCCGGGGGCGGCGTAGCAGTGCTCACCGGGCGAGGATAGCGCCCGGGCCTGGCGCGGCCGTACCCGGGGTTTCGCCGGGCTCCCTGGCCGTGGTGACGGTTAGCGGACCGGCGTCGCCGCCGATCCGCGAATCGGGGTGGTCACCGGTGAGCAGCTGCACAGGGCCACGGGAATCGCTTCGAACGCCGGGTGCGGGGCGGGGGCGGGCGCCGAAACCGGCCCAGCGGGCGCCGGACCTGGGGCCGGGGCGGGAGCGGCGGCGCTCCTGAGTTCGGCCAGCCGGCGCTTGGACGGCAACAGGAGGATCGCCAGGATGAAGCCGAGCCCGAGCAGGGCCGCCGAGACGGTGAACGCGACGGTGTAGCCGTGGGTGGCCGCCGCCGCCGGGGCCAGCGGGCTCGTGTGGTGGCTGATCAGGTAGCTGGCCGTGGCGGTCAGCGCGATCGTGCTCAGCGCGGAGGTGCCGATCGAGCCGCCGACCTGCTGCATGGTGTTGACCAGTGCGGAGGCCACGCCCGAGTCCTGGCGCGCGACGCCGGCAGTGGCGGTGTTGATGGCGGGGGCGAAGATCATGCCGAAGCCCAGGCCCAGGACCAGCAGGGCGGGCAGCACGGCGCTGGCGTAGCGGGCGGTCACGGTGATCTGGGTCAGGTACGCCATCCCGCCGCAGCCCAGCAGCATGCCGGCCGCGATCAGCACCCGCGGCCCGAACCGGGGCAGGGCCACGATGCTGGACAGATTCGAGCTGATCAGAATGCAGGCGATCATCGGCAGGAACAGCAGCCCGGTGGTCAGTGGGCTTTCCCCCTTGATCACCTGCAGGTAGTAGGTGAGGAACAGGAAGGTGCCGAAGATCGCGATCCCGGAGATGCCGACGGCGACGTAGGAGCCGCCGCGGGTCCGGTCGAGAATCACGTGCAGCGGCAGCAGTGGGTGGCTGGAGCGCCGCTCGGCCAGCACGAACCCGGCGAGCAGCACCAGGCCCAGGGTCAGGCTGGCGATGGTCAGCGTGGCCGTCCAGCCGGCGGTCTCGGCGTGGGAGAAGCCGAAGACGATGCCGAACAGGCCGGCGCAGGCCAGCACGGCCCCCGGCCAGTCCATCCTCGGCCGGGTCGCCGCGCGGCGGCTGCGGATCCAGGCCAGGGCGCCGGCGACCGCGATCGCGGCGAACACCAGGTTCACATACAGGCACCAGCGCCACGACAGGTACTGGGTCAGCACCCCGCCCAGGATCAGTCCCACCGCACCGCCGCCGGCCGCGACTGAGCCGAACACCCCGAAGGCCCTGCCCCGCTCGCGCGGGTCGGTGAACGTGCTGACCAGGGTGCCCAGGGCGGACGGCGCGAGGATGGCGCCGAACGCGCCCTGCAGCGCCCGGGCCGTGGCCAGCATCCCGAACGAGACCGCGGCGCCGCCTATCGCTGAGGCGATGGCAAATCCGATCAGGCCGGTGATGAAGACCCACTTGCGGCTGTACATGTCGCCGAGCCGGCCGCCCACCAGCAGCAAGCTGCCGAAGGCCAGGGAGTAGGCCGTCACCACCCACTGCCGGTCGCTGTTCGGGAAGCCCAGCGCCTGCTGGGCCGAGGGCAGCGCGATATTCACGATCGTGGAGTCCAGGACCACCATGAGCTGCGCGATAGCGACGACGACCAGGACCAGCCAGCGCCGGTCGCCGGGCGCTGCCCGGCGTTCTTGAACGGCGGACGTTACGGACGGCATTGACCACCATAGGCACACCCGGAACGTCAGGTCCACCTCGCCATTCCTGTGAGCTCGGCTTCGCTGGCGCGAGGTGGCCGCCGCGGACGCCGCAGGTGCGCATTACCGCAATGACAACGGCGCATTGTGGTCAATGATGGCAGTGTCCCGCGCAGGCGGGACAAAGTCGCCGTGGCGGTTAACGGTCGCGGAACTCTGGCTTGCGTTTCTCGGTGAACGCCCGGGGGCCCTCTTTCGCATCCTCGCTCCTGAAGACCTCCATGCCGATTCTGGTCTCGACCTTGAATGCGTCGTTCTCGGGCATGCCCTCCGTCTCGCGGATCGTGCGCAGGATCGCCCGCACCGCGACCGGGCCGTTCGCCGCGATCATGTCCGCGATCTCCAGGGCCCGGGCCAGGGCCTGGCCGTCCGGCACGACCTGGCCGATGAGCCCGATGCTGAGGGCCTCGGCGGCGCTGATGTGCCGCCCGGTCAGCAGCAGGTCGGCGGCGAGCGTGTACGGGATCTGCCGCGGCAGCCGCACCGCGGACCCGCCCAGCGGGAACAGGCCCCAGCGGGCCTCGGACACACCGAACCTGGCGCTCTCGCCCGCCACCCGGATGTCGGTCGCCTGCAGGATCTCGGTGCCGCCCGCGACCGCCGGCCCCTCCACCGCGGCGATCAGCGGCTTGGTCAGGCGCCTGCCCTTGAGCAGCGGCTCGATCACCGAGAGGTCCAGGCCGCCCGCGCGGAACGAGTCGCCCGGATGGGACCTGGTCATCGCCTTCAGGTCGGCACCCGCGCAGAACGAGCCGCCCGCGCCGGTCAGGATGCAGGCCCTGATCTCCGGGTCGCTGTCGGTCTCGTCCCAGGCCTGGCGCATCAGCGCCATCATCGGCCCGCTGAGCGCGTTGCGGACCTCGGGCCGGTTCATGGTCACGATCAGGACGTGGCCCCGGCGCTCGATCAGGGCGTGCGGCGGGCCGGCGCGGGTTTCGTCCGCGGCCGCGGGAGTCGGCGTCACGGCGGCGATTGTCTCCCAACTCGAAGCGGGCCAAGGGTTGACCCAAAACGATAACACGTTCTACTTTCTTTCCCATGGCCCTGAATATCGCGGACCTCTTCGAGCACGCGGCGGATGTGTTCGGCGACCGGATCGCCGTGGCCTGCGGGGATAGCCAAGTCACCTATCGCGAACTCGAGGATCGGGTAAATCGGCTCGCACACCACCTGGCCGGGATCGGGGTGAAGCCCGGGGATCACGTCGGGCTCTACGCACGCAATTCCATTCCGGCCATCGAGACGCTGCTCGCGGCCTGCAAGCTGCGCGGTGCGTGCGTCAACATCAACTACCGGTACACCGAGAGCGAGCTGCGCTACATGTTCTCGGACTCGGACCTGGCCGCGCTGGTTCACGACCGGGAGTTCACGCCGCGGGTCGCCGCGGTGGCGGAAGCGGCCCCTGGCCTGCGCGGGACCGTGGTGGTCGACGACGGCACCAAGGCCGAGACCGGAGAGGGGATCGAGTACGAGGCCGCGCTGGCCGCGGCGTCGCCGGAGCGCGACTTCCTGCCGCGCAGCAACGATGACGTCTACATCCTCTACACGGGCGGGACCACCGGGTACCCCAAGGGCGTGATGTGGCGCCACGAGGACATCTGGCGCACGCTCGGCGGCGGCATCGACTTCACCACCGGCGTCCCGCTCCCCGACGAGTGGGAGCAGTCCCGCCGCGGCCAGGAGAGCTCCGGGCTGGTCAGGCTGTGCGCGGCACCGCTCATCCACGGGCTGGCCCAGATGGGCACGCTGATGGGCCTGTTCGCCGGGGACGCGATCGTGCTGCTGCCGCATTTCGACGCGCACCAGGTCTGGCGGGCGGTGGAGCGCCGCAAGATCAACCTCTTGCTGATCGTCGGCGACGCGATGGCCCGGCCGCTGATCGAGGCTTACCAGTCGGCCAGCTACGACGCGTCCTCGCTGATCGCGATCTCGTCCACGGCCGCGCTGTTCTCGCCGGTCGTCAAGGAGGCCTGCGTCAAGGCGCTGCCGAACGTGGTGATCACCGAGGCGATCGGCTCCTCCGAGACCGGCTTCGGCGGGCTGTCCTTCGTGACCGCGGGCGCGGAGCAGCGCGGGGGCCCGACCGTCACCCCGGGACCCGACGTGATCGTGCTGGATGACGACGGCCGCCCGGCGGGCCCGGGGCAGGTAGGCCGGCTGGCCCGGGGCGGGCATGTCCCGCTCGGCTACTACAACGACCCGGACAAGACCGCCGCGCTGTTCGCCGAGGTGGACGGGAAGCGCTACACGGTGCCCGGGGACCTGGCCCGGGTGGAGGCCGACGGCACCATCACCCTGCTGGGCCGGGGGAACACGTGCGTCAACACCGGCGGCGAGAAGGTCTTCCCCGAGGAGGTGGAGGGCGCGCTCAAGTCGCACGCGGCGGTGTTCGACGCGCTGGTCATCGGCGTGCCTGACGACGTGCTCGGGCAGCGGGTGGCCGCGCTGGTGCAGCCGCGCGAGGGCCGTGAGGTAGACCTGGCCGCCCTCGAAGCGCACCTGCGCCGCCAGATCGCCGGGTACAAGGTGCCGCGCAGCATCTGGCTGGTCGACGCCGTCCGGCGCGCCCCCAGCGGCAAGCCCGACTACACGTGGGCCCGCCGCTACGCCGCCAACCGGCCGGTGAGCGCGGAGCGCCCGGCGGCCCCCGGCGCCTCGGCCGCCGGGGGCCACCATCCGGCGGCCTGAGCGGCGGGAGGCCGGGCCACGCCGGGGGCATAAGGAGGCACTGTGCGGACCTCGCTGTGCACGCTGCTCGACATCGAGCACCCGATAGTCGG
>Ga0070714_100000568_pt1 | contig 26517 bp, 14 predicted proteins | sample LARL83metaG_FD_65450 | JGI IMG/M metagenome (GOLD analysis project Ga0070714, IMG submission 65450) | Corn, switchgrass and miscanthus rhizosphere microbial communities from Kellogg Biological Station, Michigan, USA - LAR L8-3 metaG | ecosystem: Host-associated > Plants > Roots > Rhizosphere ... | reverse complement strand
GCTGGCCCGCCGGATCGCCGTCCTGTCCTGCTCAGTCGAACTCGTCGGCGTGCTGGCGGTCGGAACCTGGAGCCTGGCCGACCCGGCTACCTTCCCCGACGCCACCGTGTGGTCCGGGTACGGCAGCGGGTACGGATTCGTCCCGCTCGTCCTTCCCGTTTTCGGCCTGCTCTGGCTCCGGCGTCTGAGCAGGCGAGCTTAGCGGCTCAGCCCCGTATCTCAGACGGATGGCTGTCCGGGACCGCGACGCCGGAACAGCGAGGGCGGGCGCCGCTCCTCGGGGACGTCGAGCAAGCGGGCCAGCGACGCCATGTAGTCGTCGCAGGAGGCGAGCCGGAGCGGATCCGCGCAGAGACGGATCACGCCGCTGACTATCCGCAGCATGGCCGAGACCTCCGACGGCTTGTGGCCGCCGACCCATCGCCCGGTGATCCGGTACAACTCGTCGGGGCTCGCTCCGCTGGCCGCCGTGTGGCCCATGAGGACAGCGACGTTCACCGGATCGGCATCGGGCCGCCGCAGTGCCGCCCGCAGCCGCACCCACGGGGCGCGGACATCAGGGCGTACCCGCTCGACCCGGGCCCACCAGTCCTCGGTCAGCCCGGGATTGTCCGCCATCCCGTCCTTGTCCACGATGGCGGCCACCGCGTCCGCGACCGCCTGGTCGAACGGGACCATGCCGTCGGCGACCACGGCCCGCAGAACTTCGAGCGCTTCCGGCCCGGACGAGTTCTTGGGCAGCGACTCAAGCAGCCGGACGGTGAGCGCGCTGATGTCTTCGTCGGTCGGCGGCTGTGCCCACTGTTCCCACAGCGCGTGGAGATAGCGCCGGCAGGACGACGGGCCCGCGGTCAGCGGGAGATGGCGAGGGCCACGGCCCACGTAAAGCCGGAGGGTGTCCAGCCGCACCGCGGCCACCGGGGGCGGCTGGGGACCGAGGTCCGCTGCCTCCGTCAGCTCACCGAGATCCACGCGGTACTGGGCCGCGGCCTTCATGACGGGGTCGCCTTTTGCCAGACGGAGCAGGACCGGCCACCACGGGCCGGCCAGCACCAGCGCGGGAGCGTCGCGCAGGGCGAACAGCACGATCAGCGCCAGGTCTTCCGGGTCCGCTTCGAGGCCGCCGGGGTCGGCCAGGCTGGCGTCGGGCGTGGTCAGCACAGCATAGGGGCGTAGCCAGGCGGGGGCCGTCTCACCGGGCCCCGGGCTCAGCCACTCCAGCCAGGCCTCGGCGTTCCGGTCGCCGCGCAGCGCCAGCCGCAGCTGCCAGCGCCCGAGCCGCGGCTGGCGGAGCAGGGCGGTCCGCAGAGCGGGCAGCTCGCCCGGGTGAGGAGGCCCGATGAGGTCGTGGAGGAGGGCTGCGACCGGCGCGGCCGGGACGAGCGCGCCGTCCCGGGTACGGCGTTCCGCAAGTTGCGTGAGGAAGGCCTCCTGCTCGCCGTGGTCGGCGGCGTGCGCGTACAGCCGCCGGGCGGCGGGAACGGCGGCCCCGGCGGTACCGGCGGCCATCCGGGTGAGGACGGCGGTCGCCGCGAGCAGCGCTGTCCGGTCTGACCAGCGGCTCAGCACTTCCTCCGCGGCGGCGGGGACGTCCTGTGCGAGCAGGTACTCGTCAAGTTCGTCACAGGCATCCCGGCCGATCAGGCGGCCAGCGTGCCGCCTGGCGTTCAGGACCCGCTCGACGGTGGCCCGTCCTTCCCTGACCGCGGTGACGACGAGGCCCGGATCGGCCAGGGAACGGAGGATCTCCCCAGCCAGCGCCGCGTCGTCTGCCCCGAGCGGCGCGCGATGCCGTCCCAGGTGCTCGATCAGGGCCGGGAGGCCGAACTCCTTGCGTGCCACGGCAAGTTCCTGCCGGTAGCGTTCGGCGATGCCAGCGGCGGGGGGCGGGACTTCCGCGTCGTGGTCCACCACGGCCTGTCCGCGGGTGGGGAATGGCCCGAAGGCGAGCCGGAAGGCGGCAGGTTGCGGGCCCTCGTCGGGGGTGTCATCGCGCAGGCTGCCGTCGTGCCAGGAGGCAACGGCGATCCCCGCCCGCAGGCCGAACGGGAGCAGGGCCAGGACCCGGTCGAACTCGGCCAGCCGCTCGGTCAGCGGGAGCGGGTTCGCATCGCTCAGGGTGATCATGACCTCACCGCTGAGCAGAAGCGCGGCCAGCCGGGCCGCCCGGTCAAAGCACCTCTCGTCGATGAGGGCGCCCGGGTCGGCGGCATCGGGCAGCGCCAGCGTAAGCGGTGCGGTCATCGCATCCGCGGGCGGGAGCGCCGCATACAGTCCCTGGTAGCCGAGGCCGCCCCGGGCTACGTCGGCGTATGCGAGGCGGACGTGGCGGATGGCCACGGCGGGCCGTCCGACGGCATCCCGGTCGGCGGTCGCGTCGACCGAGGTGACGGCCAGCCAGCGCTGTCCGTCCTCCTCGCGGGGCGTGAACGTCGCCCAGGGCAGCGCACCGGGTCCGGGCATACTGCCGAGTTGCGGCAGGCCAGGCAGCTCGGCCCAGACCTGGCCGGCGAGGTCGTCCTGGCCGGCGCCGCCGGGATGGTTGCCGCGGAGGACGCGGTAGTCGCCCCGGTCGCCGGGATACTTGCCGAGCAGCGCCCAGGCCGCGGGGACGACTCGCTGGGTCACGAGTCCCGCTCCGCGCGCTCGACTAGGCTGATGAGCGGGTCCAGGATGTGCACTGGCCTGATCGGGCCGCGGATCCGCCGCTCGACCGGGCTCATGTCGCCGGCCGGCTGCGGCTCCCTGATCACGTTGCAGACGTCATCAGGATCGAACTCGCCGTCCTCAGGGACCCAGAAGCCGATCGAGGACAACGCGTGGAAGCTGATCCGGTCGGGATGGAAGCTGTTCTGGAGCCGGTTCAGCAGGAAGTCGGCCTCGCTTCGGTGCTGCTCCTGGCAGATCTTCTCGAAGAGCCGCCGGGCCCGCCTGCTCGGCACATAACGCGTTCCGGTTCCTGGATCGGTTTCCGTGCAGCCGTTGTCCCGGGCGACGTCAAAGACGTGCTGGTCGTCGAGTTTGGCGATGCAAACGGCGATGTGCTGCGGGAGGAAGCCATGATACAAGGTGTCGCGCTGGACCGCGACCATGCCCAGATGCGCCTCTACCATCTGGAAGAAATCAACGGAATGGAATTTGTGTATGGCTTCATCAGAATTGTCGTAGGTCGGGTCGAAAAAATACAGGAGGACATCAGACTCGGCCAGGTACCGGTTAGCGCTCTCCTGTTTCTCCTCGGTGCCGAATTGGCCACCTCCTCGGTCCTGGATCTCCAAGGTTATATTGGCAACCGGCGTCGGGCCACGCCGCCGTCTGGCACCTTCCTGCTGTTTCCGTTCAAGATGAAATGACAGCTCGTTGACCTTACGGTCGAATGGGAGGTTAGAGCGTGGAAATTTTTTCTCCGCGAGCGTTTCCGCCGACGTTTCCAGGTATTTCTTCGTCGCCGGATCTACGGCGCTCACTCGCCACTCCGCGTGGCGCCGCCAGCGCTGCCAGCCAGCACTGGCGAGCACGGTCAGATACGTGGTCCGCCCGGACGTTGGCGATCCCCAGAGGCCGATCCGGAGCGTCCTGGCCGCTGACTCGGAGGAAGGAACCGCGACTTCTCTTTCCCGGCGATCCGAGACGGCGGCTATCGCCTGGTCGGAGACGATCGCGCTGGCTGGCGCCCCTGCGTCCGGGACGACCGGCTCCGTTCCCGCCGGGATCAGGGTGACCGAATCGCCATCTGGCCTGACCAGGACGGCGGGATACCAGCGGCCGGTCCCGCGATCGGCTTTCAGTGCCTCCGCCACCCGCTTCTTATCCTGCTCGAATTCCACATCACCGTATGGCCGCTCCTGCAGCACCTCGCGGACACCTGGGTACCAGTTGAACGTCAACATGCTGGCCGGGGCCGTGGCGCCCGCCGACGAGGTCCAGTACACGAGGCCGCCGAGCATCACCTCGGCCATGACCGGAATCTTGGCCGCGCGCAGCAACTCGTACTTGATCTTCCTCATGACGTTCAGGTTGAAGCCGTCAGGTTCCACGCTGAGCAGACGCGCGAGCCTGACAGCCTCCCCCGACGCGGTAATCAGAAAGCGCTTTACCCGCCGCTCCCCATCGGTGTCGGCCATGACACCCGAGAACATAAGCTCCTCGGCCCAGGTTTCGTCAGCCCAGGCAGCCGGTCCGGCCTCTCCGGTTCCTGGCAGCTCGACCGGCCGTTCCTCAGCCTCTGCTTCCCTGGCTGGCGCCGCCACGGGTTTGGGCTTGGACTGCGGTCCGGGGATCAGCAGGGCAAACCCTGGCACCCTCCCCGCCTGGGTGCCCCGCAGCAGCGGCAGCCACGAGCGCAGCCAGGACACCTCGAGCCCGATCACCGGGATGGCCGTGGCGGCCGGCAAGCTGTCCTGGTCCAGCCCCGCGACCGACAGGTCCGCCTCGTCGACGTGAATCCTGCTGCCGCTGTGATAGCCGTCGTCGCCGGGGTAGAACGTCACCGGCACGACGTCCAGCGCGGTCCAGTTCAGCATTTCCTGTGGCAGCAACTGGATGAGCGCCACGGTGGCGGCGCCCGCCCACCGGCGGAGCGGCCGACGCACCTCTCCGGTGCTCCAGGCCTGGCCCGTGCCATCGGTGAGCACGAAGACGATCGGCCGACGCGGAGGGGGGCAGACAGCATCCCATGGATACGTCCCCCTGGGATCGCTCGCTGTGGCCGGATCGAGATGGCCGATGCGCAGGGTCAGATCGGCGGAGTCGCTGTCGAGTGTCCAGAAGCGGACGCTACGGAATGCCCCGTGGATCTCGAGCATGCCCCGCAGTTCTGCGGCGAGTTCCTCCCATAGCGGTCCGGAGCCGCCCAGATCCAGGACCAGGTCGATGTCCAGCCGCCTGCGTCTGGTCGTCCGCCATACCGGAACGCGGATACCGGTCTGCGCGATCCGCTTAGCCGTCGCATCCTCGTCGACGTCGCCGGTGAGGTAGGTCTGCCTGTGGTCATAGCGGAGCGGGCGCAAGGCTCGCGCCAACGCCCGAGCGTACGGCAGAGCCGGGGCGTCCGGCAGCCATACCGAGGTGGATGGCCTCGATTCGCTGGCGCCGGCCTGCGTGGCACTTCCGGTCTGGCCATGGAGGTAGTGGCCAGTGGGCGGCTGACCGTTGCGCGCGGCGTCGCCCTCGCCGGATGACCGTCGGCGGCGTGGCCCGCCGGGTCCCGGAGACGAGTCGTCCTGCATGACGGCAGGCCGGTCACCCAGCGGCGGCATGCCCTGCAGGCAGAGCCACAGAGCGTCGCATAGCTCCTCCGCAGGCACGTCGAAGTCCAGACTCCGGAGCCCCGCCCGCTCCCGTAGCCCGGCGAGCACTTGCGTCAGCACGTCCGTCACGATAAATCTCCTGACGGCTGGCCCAGCGAGGCGAGAACGATCTCTCGCACGCTAGCAAAATCACTATCGGTGAGCCCCTGCTCAGGCAAGCGAAGGTACAGGGCGTTGAGCAACTGATCGGCGGCGAGCACACGGCCGTCGTCGCCACGGTTGTCCTTGAACTCGCCGATCAGGTCTTTCACTTTCTGGCTAATCGGCTCCAGCGGGTCGCGGCCTGGTTCGGTACGGAGCTTTTCCGTCGCGATCTGGCGCAGCTCCTCTGGGCCGGGCAACTCCAGTTCCACGTGCAGGCAGCGACGCCGGAAGGCGGGCGGAAATTCCCGCTCCTCGTTGCTGGTGAGCACGATCACCGGAAACTGGTGGCACCGGACCTGCCCGTCGCGTATCCATATCTCCCGGCCGCCGGCCCGGCGCACTTTTACGTCCCGTTCACGCTCCCTGACCAGTTCGGGGATCTCATACCAGCCGCGCTCGAACACGTGCAGCAGGTCCCCGGGCAGGTCGATGTCGCACTTGTCGATCTCGTCGACGAGCAGCACCCGGGGACGCGACCGGGGCAGCAGGGCGTCACCGAGCGGCCCGAGCGTGATGTACCGTCCGATGTCGATAGCGGCTTCCGTGAATTCGGCGGCGTCGTGGGAGTCAGATCGCCGGCCGGACGCGGTGGCGCGCGCCGTCGCCCGGTCGGCCAGGTTCATGTCGTTCACCCGGCCGAGCACGTCGTATTCGTACATCCCCTCGCGCAGGGTGGACCGGCTCGTGATCAGCCACGGGAGGACCGGTCCCAGCCCGAGTTCCTGGGCGATGCTGTACGCCAGCGTGGTCTTGCCTGTTCCGGGCGCACCCGTAACCAGGATCGGCCTGCGCAGCCGGAGAGCTGCGTTGACGGTTGCGATGATCTTCTTACTGGCCAGGTAGTAGAAATCCTGCGGCACCCCTCCGGAGGGATCGGCGGCGATGAGCTTCGGATCCTCGGGGAGATCGGCGAACCGCCGCCACGGCGGGGCTGCCAGCGACCAGGGCGCGGTCTCGTCCGGGGCATGGTGAACATTCCGGTAGACCAACCAGTCACCATTCATCGCTAATTACCCTTTCCCGAGGAATTCCGGCTCCCATTCGGGTGGCACTGGCTCTGCAGTTTGCTCACACTCTCCCACCACAAGCGCCCGGGGTCCTCCATGTAAACACAGACCTGTAGTTCCGAATTCGCACCGAGCTCATTACGGAAGTCACGGAGGATGTACGGGAGATCATGCAAGCCGTTCGGGCTTTGGTCTACTCTCTGATTGACGCGACTTTTGCCTGCGGGAATCTCGCATGGCCGCTTGCTACCATCGCTCAGGCCGGAACTTTCCTCACTCTGTTCTGAGCTTTCTTTGACCTGTCCTGAACTTGCCCCGCCGCACCCATTGCAACCTTTGGCATGCTGTATTGTAACGACAATTGCCGCGCCGCTCTCGACTGACTCCACGAGGCCCATAAGAGGGCCATTGCCCCTCCTGTCCGACGAAGCCGCCTCTTTCTTGCGCCCTAGACCGATACAGTACCTGTCGCGATTGTTGAGCGTCACCGCAATCTCTTTTGAGGTAGCCTTCTTGGCATCTTCACATGTAAACCACTCGATCCGATCGGACCAGCGGGAGTCTTCATCGGGGACATAATTCGCCATACGCTGGAAGCTAGTCCAAGCTTTGGCCCTAGCCACTGCCGCACCATTCTCACGTCCGCCGCGGGCGACGTCCTGATCCCGTATGACGATCGCATAGTCGAGCCCGAGGGGAGCTTTCAGCTTCGTGTACTCGGGCTTCCAGCCACGGCGGACCAGCCGACGCGGCAGGACTACTTCGACGACCAATTCCTCCAGATTCGGAACCTTACGGTCCGCCACGATCTCGTTGATCATGTCTGCGATGCCCGCGGGTATCCGGCTCGCGGTGTAGGGACCCCGAATGTCTCGCTTGCGCAGCCGCCCGATAGCCGACAGAAGAGGTTCGAGCTGATACTGGCCTGGCGCTGGCGGCGTCCCGCGAAAATTAGCCACGGAGATGCTCAGGTAAGGCCGATTCGGCAGCCGGGCAGGTCGTTCGTCCGTGGCTAGCTTTAGCCGGCTGACGCCGTCGCCACCACGGGCCCTCGCCCATCGTCGGCACCAGGCGGCGAGTTCTGGCTGGCCGTCCCGCTGAGGCAGGTTGGCAACGTAGTCACAGGCAATGACGAGCGGCGGCGCCTGGTCTTCCAGCGGCCGCCAGCTATGCAGGGCCGTCACGAGGTCAGTGACGCTCTCCAGTCGTGGCGGTTCACCTTCCCGCCCATTGAGGCCCACCGCGTGGTAATAAGCGCTTGAACGGACCAGCCCGGTCAGGCTGACGTCGTGTGCATCGTCGATGGCGGCGGCTATCTCTCTGAGTTCCTGCCATTCCTTCCAGTTCAGGTCGTGGTCGTCTGCTGGCGGCGGCAGTTGCTCTTCCCCGTCGGGAGTCCAGTAGCCGTAGGTGGTCCAATGAGGACCCGCCTGATCCCGGCTGAGTTCCTTGACGAAGCTTTCCAGGTTCTCGCCGAAGATCCCGGCTGGGTTATAGCTGCCTTTTAGCTCGTCGAGCCGGCCGAGCAGCCTGTCCGCAAAGGTGATGTCCTCATCGCCCGCCATCTTGGTCGTATACCCATGGGCAGCTGCGTAGACCACGAACCGCCGCCCGGAGGGTTCGGTATCGCTACCCTTCTCCGTTGAGAGATCCCGGAAGCCGGCCTTCAACCTGCGTTCCCAGCCCGCGGTAACGGGCGCGCGGCAGGCGTTCACGAAGGCGACTCTGTCCACGCTAGGTTCGGCGTCGGAGGCGGCCCGGAGAAGGTTCCTCAGCTCCACGTGCCGCAACTGGTGGTCATCCGCGTCGGAGCCGAGCAAGGCCAGCTGCTCTGTCGCGTCGTTTGGGTAAGCAAAGCCGTGTCCCACCCAGAACAGCAGGAACAGCTGATCGTCTATTTTCGGACCGTATTCGTTGATCCATCGCGTGAAATCCTGGTCTGCCCGTGCTTGGTCGAAATGATTGATTTCACCCCAGCCGTCCGGAATCGGGCTGTCGTCCGAGTCCTGGCCGCCAGTCGTCATGAGCGTGATCCGACGGGGGAGGCACACCTCGTGCGTGATCAACCACGAGGCGAACCGCTTGGCCGAGCGCGCCGCTCCGGGAAGGTCGGTCCCCGACCCTTTGACATCGTACGATTCGAGTCCTACGACGAGCGCACTCACACGCTCGCGCGGCGGCGCAGGCACCGGGACATCGCCTTTCATCGTCACAGCCCCTCCGCCGCCATCGCACCGGCCAGCCGCTGGTATAGCTCGTCCTTGTCCCAGTAGGCGCTGTGGGCCGTCGGGAACGGAGTGCCGGTGTCCAGCGGCAGGTCACGGCACCGGTCCCCAAAGAACTCACCGCCCGCGTAGGCCAGCAGGTCGCGCCGGTCATAGACGTTGAGCCAGCGCGACTTGAAGTGTGCAGGCAGCGGCATCGGGTACTTGAGCCCGCAGGCAAGCGCTCCGAGTTCGTACAGCAAGGGCGCCTGCGACCCCACCGTGACCAGCATCCGGACCTTGTCCAGTTCGCCTACTGCGTCCGCGGCGAGCAGGTCGAACGCGACGATGCCGCCGAGGCTGTGGGCGAGCAGTACGACGGGACCGTCGAGCTTGCTGATGCGCTGCTTGACGAACCCGCGGATGGCGTCTCCCTGTGCCTGGTAGAGCAAGATGTCGCCGGCGGCGCGGATGGAGTCACGCCGCCGCTTGCGCAGTGACGGGCCAGCGGCGCGGAACGCGAGGTTCTTGGCCAGGTCACCGAGCCCGTCCGCGAGGCCCGCATCGGATGCGCCGAATCCGGCCACCACGGCGCTGACTAGCTGGTCGCGTCCGGTACCGGTCAGCTCTACCCCATCGTCGGCGGCCGTCGCGAGGCAGCGGGCGACCAGTGCCCGCGAGATCATCGCCTCGGTGATCCCGTCCTTGACGGTCGACCGGCCGTACATCGACAAGAACTCGCCCGACGTGGTGAGCCACTCCACCGCGTCCGCGAACCTGCTGGTCAGACCGTGGGCCGCCAGCGCGGACGCCACCGGCGGCCGGCCAGGCAGCTCACGTATCCGCTCCGGCAGTTTGCGGCCGCCGAACAGGTCACCAGCCCCCGGCCCGCTGATCTGCCGCAGCCGGATCTCGAACAGCGGATCGGTGAATAGCTGCGCCCAGCGCGCCAGCTCCTTTTCCTCCTCGGGCACGCTGCCGGCGGCTCGCTCGTCGTCCTCGTCGCCGGTATCGGAAGGCCTGGCCGGGTCGAAGTAGAACGACTTGCCATTGGCCTGGAGCGTCGCGCCGATCTCACCCCAATAGCAGCGCTCGAGGCCTATACCCGGACGCACCTCCGCCAGGCCGTTCTTGATCCGCTCGTACGTGGTGTCGAAGGCGGGCACCCGGACCCCGGTGCCATGGATGAACAAGAACGTGGTCATCGTTTTCTTACCATCCCTCCCAGGTTGACGCCGTGTACTCGACTCGCCGTTCGCGCGGCGGTCCCGGCCTGCCGCCCGAGACGAACAGCAGCAGAAGGAGCCCGAGGACCAGGACGATCGCAATGCCGGCGAGCACCTCGTTCCGGCTCAGGCCTGACCCCGAAGCGGGGACGGGCGCGTTGGCCTGACCCGACGCCGACGCGGTAGCCGTGGCCGGGACCGCCGAGCTGGGGGCCGCCGTCACGGTCGGCTGCCCCAGCGACGAGAGCTCACCGAGGACCGCGCTCGGGTCGATGATTCCGAACCCGGACGTGCCGGGGACCCGCGAAACCGACCGGACGAGGTAGGTGCGCAGTTCATCGGCCGTGAGCTGGGGGTGCGCGGACAGGATCAGCGCGGCGGCGGCGGAAACGTAGGCAGTCGCGTAGCCGTTGCCGGAAAGCGGCGAAATGTAGCCGTCGTGCCCTCCGCCCGCGGGGGACAGCTCTGCGGTCGAGTACAGGTTCGCGCCCGGCGCGTAGACGGCCCGGTGCGGGTAACCGGACAGCGACGTCAGCGGACTGCCAGCCTGGGTGGTACCGCCGACGGCGAGCACCCCGGGCGAGGCAGCCGGGTACTGGAGCGCGGAGCCGCCTCCGGCGCTCGCCACCACCAGGCAGTCACGACCACGGGCGAAGGCGACAGCCTTGCTGATCACGTGCCCCTCATCTCGCGGCACGCCGAGCGACACGTTGATGACCCGAGCTCCCGACAAGGCCGCCTGGTGGATGCCTCCGGCGATCTCGGCCGCGGTGGCGGCGTCCGGCTGAGCGACCACCTGGATGTCGACCAGCTGGGCCTGCGGTGCCAGTCCGACGACATGCTGGCCGGGGTCATCGGCCGGCCCGCGGCCGGCGATAAGCCCGGCGATCGCGGTGCCGTGAGAGTCCCTGGACTGGTCGGGGGGCGCGTTCCCCTGGACCACGCCGACCAGGTCGGGCTGGCTGGTGTCCACGCCGGTGTCCACCACGGCGACCATGACACCCCCGCCTCGCGTGACAGCCCACAGGGCCGGAGCCGACAGGACGGCCAAGGCCCAGTCACGGTGCTGGTCGAGACTGGGCGCCGGCGCTCCTGGTGTGACCGGGACCGAGGGGAGGCTGGTCGCCATCGTGCGAGGCTGCTGCGAACCTGACGGCGACGCACCCGGCCGGTTGACGATCGCCAGCACGACGACGAGAAACGCGATTAAAGCGAGGATGAGGGTAGCCTTCGCAGGACGCATGCTCTTCTCACCTCCCGTGCGATCCCGCGCGGGGGCGGGCGGGATGGCGGGAGCGCGGGTAGTGAACGATGTCGATGCCCGCGGCCATGGTCCGGCCTCCCGACCGAAGCGTCTCGCTGCTCGGCGGCCGGCCGTTGAGCCGCAGGGTGACCCGCATCCGACGACCACCGGGATGGAGCGGAGAGCCGCGCACGATCAGCCGGCCAGGTATATCGACCAGCCGGTCGGTCCGGACCGACTGGCGCGGTCCGCGCAGCCAGACCTCGCCGCCGGCCTCATCGACCGATGTGAGGACCAGGACTCCGCTCATCCACGAAAGGCCGCCCGCGACGACCGTCAGCAGCGCCACCAGCAGTAGCAGGATCACGAGCAGGTCCAGAAGGCTCCACTGGGCGGCCGTGGTCGCCGGGAACTCGGCGCTCTCGCCTCCGCTGAGGCCGCCGACGGAGAACGCGGTGTAGCCGTAGGCGGACCTGAGTGTCGGGGTGTAGGACGAGGCCACTGCGGCCTTGAGCACGAGATGCCCGCGCACAGTCCTCGCTCTCCCGCTCCACGTCAGCCCGCTGGCACGCGGGGCCCAGGTCAGCCGGACGTGCCACGTTTTCGACTGGCCGCCAGCGAGCGTCTGGCTGGCGGGTAGGTTCGCTTTCATCGTGACCGGCAGCCCGGTAGCTGTCACGGAGAGCCCGCTCAGGTAGAGCGGCACCCGGTGTGTCCTGGCGGTGACCGTCACCGTGACGTCGGCGTGTCCGGTTTTGAGGTCCAACGGCGGGCCGCCGGCGCCGGGCAGGCCACCCCAGGAAACCTGTACCCCCCGGCCGTTGTCCGGGCTCGCCGCGCTGACCACCTTGCTGTCGAGTATCTTCAGCTTGGCTTGGTCCAAGGCCGCACCCAGGTTGGAGGCGCCGCCCGGCAGCGTCTGCACGCTCGGGAAGACTTTGCTGAGCGCGGCGTGCTGGTTAGCGGTGTAGCTCGTGTTGTTGGTCAGCGGGACGTCGTAGCCCGTCACCGTCATCGGGAGGTTTCCGACGCTCACCCGCAGCGCGTTCCAGCCCGGCGCGGAGAACCCGTTGCCACCATAGACCGGATCGTCCTTCTTGGGCGCGTACGGCTGCCCGTCTGACAGCAGTAGCACGCCGCCGACCTTGATGGTGGACGGCGCCTGGCTGAGTATTTCGACGGCCTGGTGGAACGCGAACCCGAGATCGGTGCCGATGGTGTACTGCGGCGTCTCCGGCAACCAGAAGTTCGGGTCCGGCGGCCCCGGCTGGAAGACCTGGTTGGCCGAGGGCTTCGAGAAAAGGATGACCCCGACGAGATCCTGGGGATCTTCCTGGGCCAGGGCACCCATGAAGTCGAGCACCTTCTGGCGAACGGTGGGGTACAGGTTGTTCTTCGCCGGGGACATCGAGTCGGAGACATCCACGAGGAAGATCAGCTCAGCGGGGACGGCGCTCACGCCCAGCCCTTGCAGCACCGTGCTCCTCGAGGCCGGCGACGGCCCGTCACGGGCCACCCGCGTGGCGCCGGCTGCCTGGCCGGCCACGCCGCCCAGCGCGGCGCCCGCCGCCAGAAGCGCAGTGGCTAGCAGAGCACCTGCTCGCCGTGCCCTGGTCACACCCGGTGATCTGGACATGGGTGATCTCATCCCTCCCCTGTGCGGACCGCTGACGAGGCGCCCGCCGCGCCTCGCACGTCGTCGTGCTCGTCCGCGTTGAGCACGCGCCCGAGCAACTCGTCGATCTCGGTCAGCCGTACGTCGACCTCGGTCAGGCCGCGGACGGCTTCCTCGACTAGGGTGCTCGGCCTGACCTCTTCTCCGCTCCCGGGCGACGACCATCCCGCCAGCGCCTCGGCCACGGCCTGGTCGGCCGCCGCGTGCCTGCGCAGCGCGGCCAGACGAGCATCCGCCTCGGCGTGCAGGCTCTCGTGGCGGGCCCGGGCGGCCGCGGCTCCGGCCTCGGCCTCGGCAAGCTCGGCGCGCAGCTGTTCAGTCTCCGCGGTTGCCCGTTCGATGGCGGCCCGGTGCTCGGCGAGCTGGTCCTGGAGCATCCGGTCCTGCTCGCGGGCGCGTATCAGCACGGCGCTCGTATCGCTGGCGAGGCTGGCGAGCAGCTCGTTGCTCACGGAGATCAGGTGATCCCCGGCAGCCTTCAGCTCGGCATCAGCGGTGGTAACGACGACGGCCACATTCCGGGCCCGCTCTTCAAGACGGTCGCGCTGCTGTCGCATCAGGCCCACGTCCGCCGCTAGGCGTTCGACGCGCTCGAGTTCGGCGATATCCGCGGCGATCTCCTCCTGACAGGCGGTCTCCGCTCGCAGCCGTTCCTCGGCCTCCTGCAACGCCGCCAGCCGCTCCCGCTGCGGCGCTGTGCGCCGCTTGAGCTCGGCCAGCCGCTCGGCGTGCCGGTCCAGGTCCGCGGCTACCTCGGGTGACGGCTCGCCGTGGGCCACGAGCGACATGAGCGTGGCGAACAGGGCGGGCGCCGGAGCCAGCGCCCGGTCGGCCGCGGCGACGGCCCGGAAGGCGGCCCCCGGTGCGGCCAGCGAATCCGCGCGGAGCACATCAAGCGACCACCGCAACACCAAGCCGAGTACGTCGAGGGCGACCAGTTGCCCGCCGCCGTCCAGGGCGGCACGGATCTGAGCGACGGCCGCGCCGTCGTATGGCACCGTTGGCTCGCTCACCGGTGCATCCGCATGGCATGCCCGGCCGCGGCCGGATCGGCATCTGCGGTCAGCGGATAGGTCAGGACCTGACCGCCGTCAGTTCGCTGCAGGATGACAGCGGGCCCATCCGGTCCGCCGCGGACGCCAACCCGGTAGACACCCGGTGCCGGGTGCGGCACAGCCTGGAAGGCGACGGGAACCATCTCGCCGTCGGCCGGGATGATCTGCACGGGGACCGGCGGGGCATCAGGCTGATCAGCGGCCGCCCGTACCGTGACCTGAAGCTCACCACCGTGGCCGGTGCCGCCGGGCGCGGTGAGGTACCTGACCCGGGAGTCGTCGAGGTCGATGACACCGGGCGCGGCGAGCTGGAGATACTCGGTGACCATGCGATCCATGAGGACCCGGCTGACCTGAAGGCGCAGCTCGTGCGGATACCGGTCGCCCGGATCGGCCTGTCCGGCCGCGAGCAGGGCGGCCCCGCGTGCGGTCACGCTGAGCCGGTCGGTGCCGCCTGGCTGTACGAGGCCGTCTGCAGGTCGGTCCGGGTCGAGCCCGAGTGCGGCGAGCACGGCCTCGCGCAGCGGGCTCAGGCCGGTGAGGCCGCCGAGCAGCACCAAACGCGGGTGATCCCCGACGCCGGCAGGCGACCAGCCCGGCTCGGCCTGGCGGCTGAGGAGCTGGCCGAGGGCAGCCCCGGCCCGGGCCGCCAGCGGATCGCAGGCGTCGAGGAACTGGCTGGCAGTCACCTCGAGCCCGGCGAACCGAAGCGCCATCGTGCCACCATGCCGGTACCGGTCGGCGGCTGCCTGCTGCAGGACCGCCTCGAGGCGGTCGCGGCGGGCGTCGTCGGCGAGCTCGGACTCGAGCGCCCGCCACCGGCGCACCGACTCCCGGCCCGGCATCGACGCCCGCGGGGCGCCCGCCGCCGCCGCCAGCGCCGTGACCAGGCACTCGGCGAGCGTGGGGGGCCGGTTCCCCGGCACGTCGGGCTGGGTATCGTCGGTCCACGCCGACCGGCCGACCAGCCGGATCGAGTCGGTCACCCGCAGCCGGGGCCCGGTCGCGGTGACCAGCGACAGGTCTACCGAGCCAGCTCCCGCGTCGGCCACCACGAACCGGCTGGCGCGGGCCAGGTCCGGATCTTCGTGACGCAATTGGAGGAGGGCGGCGACGGGCGCGGCCACTAGGCGCCGAGGGGGCCAGCCAAGTGTGGTCAGTGCCTCCGCTAGCTCGGACGCGGCGTCCTGCTCGCCCAGCCACGCGGCCGGAACGGCCACGACCAGTTCGGCGGGCGCCGCCGCCGGTCCTGGGCCTGGCTCGCCGTCCACCATGCCGATGAGGCACCTGAGGAACCCCTGAACCGCCTCGTCCGGCGTGAGGTTGCGCCACGCGGTGATCCGGCTAGCCGACAGCGACGTACCGAGCACGGGAACGAACCCATCACACCGCACGACGTCGGGCCGCGCGAGCCCGTCCCCGGTGCCGACCGGTATTTCCCGGGAGAGGTCGTCCCGGTAAGCCACTGCCGTCGGCACTGCGGTTACCGCGGGCGGGCCGGTTCCGGTGGGGTAGCGAGCCAGCTTGGCCAGCCCGGTACCGAGGTCCAAGCCGAGGCTCATCGCGGCGGCCCCTGAGCGTCTTGTCTGTCTTGTCTGTCTTGTCTGTCGGCCGAGCGCTTCCCGGCTGCGCGTTTTCCGTGGCCGCTGGACAGTTGCCGGAACGGCTGTCGCCACCACCGGGGCTTGACTGGAGGCTGGGCTGGCTCGGCGGGCGGGGCCGGGGCTGAAGGCGCCCGCCCGGAGAGCAGCTCAGCCCGGGGCAGGAGAGCGGCCCGCTCGGGGACGGTGACATCACGGGAGCCGCCTGCCACGGCCTGGACAGGCGACGCTGACCAAGCCTCGAGCGCCGGCCCCCAGGCCTCAGCGGTGGCAGCGCCCTGCCGCCAGCGGCGGCGGCTGAAGGCACCGGACCGCTGGCGGCGTGCCCGCTTGAGCCGCTTTCGGATTGCTTTCCTGCTCTCCTGTTCAGCCTTGAGTCGATCATCCAGATCGAAGTAGAACTTCCCCCCGTACGGGTTACCGAGACGGCCAGTGCAAATGTCCTCCCAGAGACCGAAAAGCGTATCTTCGGCCCGCATCGACCGACCATCCGCCGGTGCCGCCCGGCCCACGCCGTCAGCGGCGGGGTAGTTAAGCATGGACTCGAATTCGCGAAGGACGTTGTCGAACTCGAGATTAGTCAGCCTGTCCGTCAGCTTGACATTGTCGATAGAAACGGTAGCTATAATGTCGAGTATCTGACCGGGCTGCAGGCCTCCGCCCCAGGCACTGTAGAAGGCAAGCGCCAGCTTGGATCCCGTTATACCGTGCTGTTCATCGGTAAATCGGCGGAGTGCTGCGGCCTTGTTCTTAATGGCCTCCTCGACCATCTCCTCCAGCAGCGGGACGGCGAGCGTATGCCGCAGCCCGGGCTCATGCTTGACTAGCCGCTGCCAGAATTCATATTTAAACCGCCGGTCGCGCCACAGCAGCCTGGTGATTTTCGGATCAGCGACGTAATGAGCCAGCGTGGCGGCCAGTCTCGAGTTGGACCAAGCCTGAAACAGGCAGGCCGCGCCGGCGGAAAGCCGCCGGGGCGGGTTAGCTGACGTCACCTGGCCAAGGAGATCAACAGCGAACGAGACATCTCGCTTCTGCATAGAAGGAAGCCCGAGCACATGATCGAGACCCTTGATGTAACTCTCGCATTCAGGCTCGCTCCGGTTGTGCGGGAAGTCACGCGGCTTGTAGTCGAGCAGCAGGCGAGCGACGTCGACGGCGGCGATGACGGCCGGGTTCACCTTTTCGTTCCAGAGCGAGACGCCGACCGAAGTCGCCAGCGCGTGCCCGTCGTCAGCGTCAGCCTGCTCGGCAGGCGCCCCGGTCTGGTCGGCGAGTTCGACGAAATCATCGGCCAGCCCGGGAATTTCCAGTGCCATGCGGAGGCGCCTGGCGTGCAGGGCCAGCCGGAGCACGGTCGCAGCCCATACCGCGTCGTGCTGGAATGTGGAGCGGACGCAGTCGGAGTCTCCGGTCCCGCCGGGCTGGCCGAATGCGTATCCCAGCGCACGCACCCACTCAGCCGGGTTCCCGGTGAGATCCGGCTGGGTCAGCCAGTCCGCCCAGGCCGCGGCCCGGGCGGCGGTCGGATCGTCGGCTATCTCGCGGGCCAGGAGCTGCTTGACGAGCAACCCCTGCCAGCTCTCGGCCTGGCCGTTCCGCAGCGTGATGCAGGTGATGCCGAGGTCGCCGGGCATTGGTATCCGACGCTGCTGCAGCAGCAGGACTCGCGTCCTCATACCCAGCTGCCAGCCTTCGCCGATACTTTCCTTCGGCGGGACGATCAGCTTCAGCAGCAGACGGTCTGCCACTTCCGGCAGCGGCAGGGAGCCTGCCACCTTCAGGCTTCGGGCCGCCTGGCCCGTATCGCCCTGATTCAGGCTGCGGTTGACAACCGTGATGACGGCATCCGTCACGACGTCCCAGTTCCGGCGCAAGGCGTCGGCCGCGGTCTCGTCGTCGGAGTCCAGCAGCGGCCTCACCAGCTTGAGGTGCACAGGGGCGGTCATCTCTTGGTACTGCCACATCCGCGCTACCTCGACCGGGGCGTCATCGAAGAAGAGAAGCGATGACTTGAGGCTCTCCGGGGCCGCCACGGCGACCCTGACCTTGTGGTGATGGCGGTTCAGCTGGTTGAGGATGTCCAGCGCCCGTCCCGGGTGGGCAAACGAGCACGGCTCTTTCGCGTCCCGCAGAAAACCGACAACGGTTTTCAGAGTCTCCAGACGCTTCTTTTCCCGCAGCATGTGCAGGTAGTCACGAGCGACATCTGTTCGTGGCACCACCGGGGCACCCCGTAGTGGCGCTGCCTGCTGGCTGTCGTTGGAATAGTCGGCGAGGACCAGCCGCATCCGGTGTGCGACCGTATTGTCCACGGCCGAGCTCGCGGACAGGTCGGCCCGGAACCCGTAGGGCAGGAGGGCGGCCACCGCGTCGAGCACCGCGAGCCGGTCGAGTCGGCCGTCTTGACTGCTCAGGCGCAGGTCTGCGGTACCCGTGACCGCGACCGGGCCCGCGAGCAGTGCGGCTGCCATGGCCGCGGCCCGCTCGAAGCCGATCTCGGTAATCGCTTTGAGGGTGCTTTCCGGCGACTCTGGCTGGATCTCGATCGGCACCAGCTGACGATCCGGCTGAGGCAGGGCATAGAGGGCTACCGCATCCCACAACGCCCGGTACGACGCATGAACGCCCGCTGCCTCGTCATACCAGCAAAGGAAGAACCGCTGCGGCCAGATCGGCCGTCCGGCTTGGTCCTGGCCTTTCCAGTCGTCCAGGATCAGTACCGAGAGCAGCGGTCGGCGCACGTTGGTCGGATGAGAGCCGAATGTCACCCACGGAGGCCCGGCTGCCGTGTCGCCGCGGGCGCTAGAACTGGGCACGCCGGCTACGTACTTTCCGACGAATTCCCCGACTCGGACCTGCTGGTCCGAGGCATCGAGAATGCCGTAGTCGTCACGCGAGCCCGGCTGTTTACCGATCCAGGCCCACTCGGCCGCGAATGACTGTGTCATGGGTCAGGCTCGTCCCGACAGTTGCTGCTGCAGGTTGATCAACGGCTCGAGGACATTGATGGGATGGATCGGCCCCTTGATGCTCGGCAGGCCACCCTTTACGTGAAAGTTGGCAAAATCGGCCGGGTCGAACCGGGACCCGGAAGGATCCCAGCCAGGCGGCCGCGAGAAGCCGATGGACGAGGTGACGAAGTAACGGATCTTGCGAGGGTCGAATACAGTCCTGAGCTGATTCCTGACGAACTGCGCCGAAGCCTGTGCCCGCTCGTCTCGCTCGGGCCAGAAGTCACCCGAGCACAGTGCGTCGAAGAACTGCTCGGCATGCTGGTCGAGCACCCGTGGCATGCCATCCTTGCCGTAGTTCACCAGGCCCATCCGCCGTGCCTGCTGGAAGATCAGCGGATGGTCGAACTTGCTGATGCAGACCGAGACGTGATGTGGCAGGTGCAGCCCGGCTCGCCGGCCGTCGGCGAAACGCCGCAGCAACTCGGCGATGGTCCGGTTCATGTAGGCAGACGAGTTCCTGTTGTCTTTCTCCCCGATCGGGTCGAACAGGTAGATCAGGCCACGCGCTGTGGTGAGCTGGTCCACCGCGGCCGCGGCTACGTCCTCCGATACCCCAGCCTTGGCAGGGTCGTCAGAAAACGCGCCACCGGTCACGTCGATGAGGTCGAGGACGAACCTGCTCTCCACCGTTCCCCGCCGCCTCAGCCGTCGGCGGTCGAATTTCGACCCGGCGACGTTTCCGACGAACAGCCACTCAAGCGGGACGGTGGCTCCGAGGATGGTTGCTTCGGGAAAGCGCCGGTCGTGCACCAGCGTGTGGGTGAACCTGACCAGCAGATCCCGGGAACTCTCGTTGCGCGGGTAAATGTTCCACGAGCCGCACCCGGTGTCACCGATGCCGGTGGCGTGGCGCAGCGCGGCTAGATAGGTGGTCTTGCCGCTCTGCGGCGATCCCCACAGCCCGATCTTGAATGCGCCGTCCTCGGCCACCGGGTAGGAAGCCCGCGACGTGGCCCGGGGGGCGATCGCCTCCTCCGCCTGCGGCTCCTCACGCAGGTGCTCTTCCCACTCGCGCACCGAGGCGGGTGGATAGTCGTGCGCCGAGCGCACGTCGGGCCTGGTTGCCTCCTCGGTCTGGTCCCAGGACTGCCCGTACATGACCCGTAGTGGCGCGGCTTCCGCCTGGCCTGAGTCGTCTAGATCGGCTGAGCCCTCGTCTTCGTCGTCTCCCTCGTCTGGGCTCTCGTAGTCCCAGGAATCCTCGTACGAGCGCCTCTGGTACTCGGGCTGGACCATCGATGGCAGCTCGACGGGCGGCGGCGTCCTCGGATCCGGCCTGCCCGGATCCGGCCTCTCGCTCATGCTCCTGTCTCCTCTCCATATGACGGGGACGTTGCCGCGCCGACGAGTGTCGCGAGGCGAAGTTGAGGTCCGGGACCCGCCGCCAGCCCGACGGCCCGCGCTATGTCATGGACGGTGCTGTTCTCTCGCCAGAAGCGCCCATGCGCTCCGAACTGCCGCCAGGCCTGCTCGGCGTACCCGGTTGCCGGGCGGTGGTCGAGCACCGCAAAGCACTCCAAGGCCCGTTCGTCTCTGAGCCACCCGAGCATGTCCGGCCACGAGTACCGCTGCGGGCACGGCAGCACCACGTCACCGGACGGCCCGGCCTTAGCCGGATGCGGCGGCCTGAGACCGACGACGAGCAGCACGTGCCGGGCGTCCGGGCGCCAGTCCCAGCGCGGACTCGCGATCAGGTGGAGGGCGTCCTCGACCGGCGCCGCGTTGTCCTCGCCGACGGGGACCGCCCGCCAGCGTTCCGGCCGCTGGAACATAGACAGGGCACCTGGCACGGTGCTCATTCCGCAGCCGACGACCAGTGCCTCCGACTCCTGGGCGAGAACCGCAATCGCGTCCACGTTGTGCCTGCCGAAATGGTCCCGGTAGCCCATCACGGCGATCCTGGTCGCCTGGACACTGCGGAACGCTTCGGTCACGCCGCGGGCCATACGGACCCTGGCCGCGACGTCCTCCTCCGCACCGCCGAGTTCCACCATCACGACCAAGTCGAGGCCGGCCGCCGACGACTGCCCCAGCGGCAGCCGTTTCGGCAGTTCGCGGAGCAGCCCGGGCCAGTTGGACACCCCGGCCCTGGCCGGCAGCAGCCCAGGCATAGGCAGCGGCCGCGGCTGCCCGGGCCGGGACAGCCGTACGCGCAGCCGATGCGGACCCGCGGTGGCGCTGTCCAAGGTAGCCATAGCAACCAGGGGACGCTGCTCGCTGAGCACGGTCAGGTCACGCCAGTCCGTGAGGGGACCGCGTCTGGCTACGATCGGCAGCACCAGGTGCCTCGCTGCGTGGCCGGATACCGGCGCGACGGTAACGGCCTTTACCGGGCGAGCCCCGGGCTGACCGGCGGCGCCGGGCGGGAACAGCTGGTACGACCGCGGATACACCGCCCCGGTACGCCGGTCCACTTCGACCAGAACGAGGTCGTAACCGTACCTGAGCGGCGCATGGGTGACCATGTCGTCCACGACCTCGGCCAGGCTGCCCGCGTCCGGCGCGGCGACGACCTCCGCCACCGGGCGCAGCACCGCGCGCCCCCGCGCTACCGCCGCGTCAAGCAGCGGCCAGCAGTAGGTACGGCGGACCAGCACGGTATCGAGCCGGTGCGGCGCGCCATGCGGTGAGCTGTCCGAGCCGCCCGGATCACCTGACCCGCGGCCGGACCGCCCCACGGCGGCGGCGGCCGCGGCCGCTGCCGTGAGCCTGGCCAGCGCAGGCCTGATGGCGTCGTCGACCGCCGCGATGAGTGTGGCGGGGCTAGGATCCTCATCCCCGGACCCGGCGTCGCGACCGGAGCCTACGCCGCCGGCCATCTGCAGGTAACGCAGGTCGGGTTCGCCCGGCAGCAGCGGGAGAATTGACGTCCACGCCAGGCTGTCACCGACCAGCCGGCCGGCCAGGCTGTCGTCGGGTAGCCGGGCTGGCACACCGAGTGCGTCTGTTACCACGGTCTGCACGGACACTGCGTCCCGGCCGATCTCGACAAAGGCGATGGCATCGGTCTGTCCGGCCACCAGCCTGGTGAGGGCGAAGACGATGCCCGCGCTGGCGCGAGCCGGCGGCGGTTCCTCCGCGTCGACCTGGACAACGACCTGCTCCACCCGTCCGGGGCTCGGCGCCCCGCCTCGGACGAAACCGGTGAGCCGCATGAGCAGCGCATGATCACGCGAACCGCTCGGCCCTGCAGCCCGGACGGCCGCTCGCAGGTCGTGGTCGCGCTGGCCGACAGCGAGCCTGGCGGCGAGGTCCCGGTGGTCGGCCTCACTCGCCGGGCCGAGCTGGTAGTCCCCGATCAGCTCCCATCCGCACCGGCGGCACGCTGCCGCTTCCTGATCCGGCCACAGGCAAACCGGGCACGAGGGTCCCGCGCTCATACGTATCTCCGGTAGGAAGCGGGCAGATCGTCGGGGGTGACTGGCTCCGATATGACGGCCCGGACTCGGCGGGCCCAGTTGGTCTCAAGCTCCTGGGCGAGGTTACGCATCTCGCCGGCGTTGCCGAAGGTCTCGTCGCGCTCCGCGTAAATACCCGTCACCACCCGGTCGAGCAGCGGCTCGAGCTCGGGCACCCAGTGCAGGCCGCGGTCGCGGAGCATGCCGAGCAGGATGGTGCGCAGCGCCTCGGGCTCGTAGTCGGGAAACGCGATGATGTTGCCGCGGGGGAAGCGGCGTGGCAGGCCCGGGTTGGACCGCAGAAACACGTCCATCTTGTCCGGGTAGCCCGCCACGACAACGACGAGCCGGTCCCGGTCGTTGTCCATCCGAGTGACGAGCGTGTCGATGGCCTCCTGGCCGAAGCCGCCGGGGCTCTCGCTGAGCCGGTACGCCTCATCGATGAACAGCACTCCGTCAAGCGCCGCGTCCACGGCCCGGTTCGTCTGTACTGCGGTGTGCCCGACGTACATTCCGATGAGGTCGGCGGCCTCCGGTGCGTGCAGGTGGCCACGGCGCAGGACGCCCATCTCCCGGTAAAGCTCGCCGATCAGGCGGGCGACCGTGGTCTTGCCAGTGCCCGGACGGCCGGTGAAGACGAGATGCAGTGACCCGGGCTCGCGCAGCAGGCCCTCCTGGCGCCGCTTGGCCTCTGCCTCGGCCCGCCACCTGATGCGGTCGATGTGCTCCTTGACCTCGGACAGGCCGGTCAGTTCGCTCAGCCGGTCCCAGGCGGACTGGCCGGACGGCAGAGCCTCCACCCACTTGCGGCGGCGCAGCTCGGCCTCGGATAGCTCCGCGTTCGAGTGGACGAGCCTGAGCATCCGCCGCGTCCAGGTCGAGGCGCTGACACCCGGCTGGACCGCGAGGGCAGCAATCATGCGGTCGAAATTGCCCCAGTCGGGCACGCGCAGCCGGTGCCGCAGCCGGGCCCGGTGGACGATCCGCTCGATCTCGGCCGCGTCGGGTTCGCCGATCTCCCCGACCCCTCCTCTCTGTCCCGCAGCGCCCTGCCGCTCCAGGTAGGAGGCTAGGGCACTCATGTGACCAAGAGACCTGACCGACTCGACGGCCCGGTCCCACGAGCCGATGCCGAAGACGAGCACGCACACGTTGTCCACGGCAGCTGGCGCCTGCGGCCACTCGGCGAACCACTCGGCGAGAGCGCGCTCCGCGCTGGTGTACTGAAGGAAGTTCTCGGCTCGCACGATGACGACGGCGGTTGGCGCCTCCCGGTTCCCCATGCTCACGTCGAGCACCCGCAGCACGTCTACGTCCACGTCCAGCCTGAGCCGGCGGCGGGGTCCGGCACCCATCGCGGCCACCGCACCTGGGAGTACGACCGCTGACTCGGTGGTAGGCCCATTCGGTCGCACCGCGTCGAGAGGGGCAGGATTCACGCCTGCCTGCGGAGCGCGACGGGGCGGACGCGCAGGTGACCCGGCCCGGGCACGCACGGATCCCTTTCCGCGGCGATTGGTTTCCCTCGCTCGGCTGCGGATGAACTCGCGTGAGGGCTCGTCGAGGAAATACGCAGGGGAAGTCGCCGAGCTGAAAACGATCCGCAGGAAACCAGCGGCTCGCAGCGCGTGCCACAGCGATTCCTCGAGTCTGTACTCTCGGTAATCGGTGCCTACGAACCGGTCATATACGCCGAGCCCGAAAAGAACGACCAAGGGCTCCCCGGTATCCAGCCGAAGAGCACTGTCCACGCGGGGCACAACGCCGACACGAGGAAGCGCGCCCTCGCCGGGCGCCAGCGCTAGCCCACTGCCCACCGCTGGCTCCGGTCATCCCAGTACCCGGGCTTTCTGCCCGGTACGCCAACCGATGACCTGATTAAGCAGCGCACGCAGCTATTCACCTATCCCCCCAACCGCGATCCGCATCCTCGCCCGGGATCGCACGGGCAAACACAAACAAACCTAACACTTCAAGAATACATAGAAGTATAGATCCACTGAGCGTATCAAGAGTAAACAGCCAGGATCGGCCATATCGTTACGTGAGCCGACTAGCGCCGACGTCGGAAAAGTAATCGAATCCGAGCCTATCCCAGCACAATGCTGGTAACGACACCGCCGAGACCGACGACGTAGCAGCGCCGACCGGAGATCACGGGCGGTGCTCCGATCAGGCCGTTCAGACGGAGCAGCTGCTTACTTTCCTGTCCGCCGGCGCCATTCAGCTCCATCAGCCGGTAGCCGGCCGCAGCGTAAACGCGCCCGTCCGCGACTGCCAGCCCGGCGATCTCGTCATCAAGCGGGTACTCCCAGGTCGCGTCGTGATCGACAAGTCCCCGGGAACCAATGTCGTACGCGCGGATCACCCCGTCGCTGCCTCCTACGTAGAGACGGTTACCGTCGCAGACCGGTGCCACGTGTATCGGGGCGCCTGTCTTGGCCGAGGCGCGCTCGTGACCGTCCTCGACGTCGACCTGGCGTAGCATGCCGTCGGTACCGCATATATAGAGCCACCCCGCTACCGCCAGCGGGGCCGCTAGTACCAGCCCGTCGGTGGCCAGCTGCCAGCGCTGCCGTCCGCTGACCGCGTCCAGCGCGTATACACGCCCTCCGGTGTCCGACGCGAAGATGGTTCCGTCGGCTGCGGAAGGCGCTCCGGTCGCTGCCCCGCCTATCCGGCCGAGCACCTTCCGCTCGTCGGTGTGGGGGTCGACGGAGTACACGCGGCCGTCAGCGCTCAGGGCGTGGACTCGATTCCCGGTGGCCACGGGCGCGCCCTCGATGGCAGTAGCGGCCTGCACCACCGTGCGCTCCTGGCCCGATGACAGGTCGATGGCGTGCACATAGCCGTCGGCGGCGCCGAGGTAAGCCGTGGCACCCCCGCGCCCCTTGGCTAGGATCAGGGCGGGCGCATGGAGTGCTGCCCCCACGTGTACAGGCTTGTGCCACAGTTCCCGTGCCTCGCGCTCATCCGACCGCAGAGCCGCGACGGTACCGTCGAGACAAGCCACGACCACGGTGTCGCCGTGTACGGCGACCGGCGCCTGGATCCAGCTGTCGAATTGGTGGGTCCAGCGTGCGGGCACCGCGCCTGGATGCATGACCTTCGTCCGGTCCAGACGCCGCGTGATCCTGGAATCGGCCGCCCTCGGTGAGGCCGCCTGGTCCGGTTTCGGCCCTGGCCCGGCTTCCCGGCCGTCCCGGCGGGGCCCAGCCGGCACCGGAGACTGGGCGACGCTCCCCGGCTGTGTGTGGGGCAGGCCGAGCGAGTCGACAGAAGGCAATGGCGACACCCCGTCGGCCAGCTGGGTGACCGTAGGCTCCTGGCTTGGATTTCCCCAGCCCAGCCGGGCAGGCCCGCGTGTCTTTAGCTTGGTGGCCAGTTCCGCGCGGTAAGCACGTAGCAGGGTCGCGGCATCCGAAGGCAGGGCGGCCGCGAAGGCATTGTGGTCCGCCCCGCCGGTCCGCCGGGCAAACTCCGCCCGCAGCGCCGCCAGCGGCGGGCGGGCGTCGGGGGATCGGCGCAGGCAGCTCTCTACCAAGTCGTAGAAGGCGGGCGGCAACCCGGTCAGGTTGGGCCTGGCGTTCATGGCCCGGGCGAAAAGCTGGGACTCGCTGTCGGCGTCGTGCGGCGCGTGCCCGGTGGCGGCGTAGAGCAAGGTAGCGCCGAGCGCGAAGACATCCGCGGGCTCGCCTGCCGCCTGGAGCCCGAGCCCCAACTGCTCCGGCGCCGCGTACTTGAAGGTCGCCATCGGCAGCCGGGACGACGAATGATGCGGCATGTCGGCCAGGTGGACCAGGCTGAAGTCGATGACCCAGGGGCGATCGAGCACCATGAGCACGTTCTGCGGCTTGAGGTCGCGATGAACCAGCCCCTTGCCGTGGATCGCCGCGAGGGCCTCGGCGATGCCTGCCCCTAGCTGCCATACTGCCTGCTCCGGGAGCGGGCCGCATTGGTAGACGACCCTAGCTAGCGGCAACCCGGGAATCAGCTCGGTCGCCATCCAGGCCGGATCGCCGTCGGTCCGCTCGTCGATGAGTCGGGGAACGAAGTCGCATTCGACCCGCTTGATGCCAGCGACCTCGCGGGCGAACCGAGCCCGGAAATCCGGGTAGTCGGCGAGGTGGTCATGCACGACCTTGACCGCCGCCATAACGTGCGGCTGGTCTCGCCGCTGGGCGGCATAGACCGTGCCGAATCCGCCTGCGCCCAGTCGGGTCCGCAGGCGGAAGGGCCCGATGTTCTCACGATCGTCTTTCTTGAGGGCCTCGACCATTTCCACGCGGATCATCTACCTCCGGCCCGGCACGCTATCGCGTACAGCCTAAGCGTAGCCAGACTCCCGGCGACCACATAGATCATGGATACCAGCATGGCCCGTTGCCGGATTAAGGCACTGCGACGTGGCATTGCCGATCCGGTTGTGCTACGCCTGCCGCGAGACACTAAGCCCGCAGGCCGGTCAGGTCGCGGGCGATGATGGACTTCATGATCTCGTTGGTGCCGCCGTAGATCTTCTGCACCCGGGCGTCGGTGAAGGCGCGGGCGATCGGGTACTCGGCCATGTAGCCGTAGCCGCCGAACAGCTGGAGGCACCGGTCGAGCACCCGGTTCTGCACGTCGGTGGCCCAGAGC
>Ga0070714_100000566_pt1 | contig 26682 bp, 31 predicted proteins | sample LARL83metaG_FD_65450 | JGI IMG/M metagenome (GOLD analysis project Ga0070714, IMG submission 65450) | Corn, switchgrass and miscanthus rhizosphere microbial communities from Kellogg Biological Station, Michigan, USA - LAR L8-3 metaG | ecosystem: Host-associated > Plants > Roots > Rhizosphere ... | reverse complement strand
GACCCGCTTCCGCCAGCCCGTTCGGAGGAACGACCATGACCCAGCCGCCCGCCACAGGAACCCACGCCGTCATCGACCGCTCGCGCCTGACCGAGCTGATCCGCCGGGAGCGGGACGACTACGCCGGCCGGCACCCGTCGTCCCGGCAGGCGTTCGCCGCGGCCGGCGAGAGCCTGCTCGGCGGCGTGCCGATGACCTGGATGCTGGCGTACCCGGGCGGGTTCCCGGCCTACGTGGCGACCGCGCGCGGCGCCCGGCTGACCGACATTGACGGCAACGAGTTCATCGACTTCTGCCTGGGTGACACCGGAGCGATGGCCGGGCACTCCCCCGGGCCGGTCCGGGAGGCCGTGGCCCGGCTGTACGGGGAGCTGGGCGGCCCGGTGACCATGCTGCCCACCGAGGACGCGGCGTGGGTGGGGGCGGAGCTGACCCGGCGGTTCGGGCCGACGCGGTGGAGCTTCACCCTGTCCGCCACGGACGCCAACCGGTGGGCGATCAGGCTGGCCAGGCAGCTCACCCGGCGGCAGAAGATCCTGGTCTTCTCGTACTGCTACCACGGCAGCGTGGACGAGGCGTTCATCGTGGCCGGGCCGGGCGGCCCGCACTCACGGGAAGGGAACGTGGGCGCGCCCGTCGACCCGCGCGAGACCACGCGCGTGGTGGAGTTCAACGACCTGGCCGGCCTGGAGCGGGAGCTCGCGGCCCGGGACGTGGCCGTGGTGCTGATGGAGCCCGCGCTCACCAACATCGGGATCGTGCTGCCAGAACCCGGCTTCCTGGACGCGGTCAGGGAACTGACCAGGGAGCACGGCACGCTGCTCATCGACGACGAGACGCACACGTTCAGCGCGGGCCCGGGCGGGTGCACCCGCGCCTGGAACCTGCACCCCGACCTGGTCACGATCGGGAAGTCGATCGGCGGTGGCATCCCCGTGGGCACCTACGGCCTGTCCGCCGAGCTGGCCGACCAGATCATGAAGGACGAGACCGCGGACATGGTCGACATCGGCGGCGTGGGCGGGACCCTGGCGGGCAACGCCCTGTCGGTCATGGCCACCCGGGCCACGCTGGAGCACGTTCTGACCGACGCCGCGTTCGAGGGGATGATCGCGCTGGGCGACCGGTACACGGCCGGGGTCTCCGGCGCCATCGAGAGCCGGGCCCTGCCGTGGAGCATCATCCAGCTCGGCGCGCGGGCGGAATACCGGTTCTGCTCCCCGCCGCCGCGGACCGGCGGCGAGTCCAACGCCGCGGCCGACCCGCAGCTCGACGAGTACCTGCATCTCTACACGGCCAACCGCGGGGTGCTGATGACGCCGTTCCACAACATGGCGCTGATGTCGCCGGCCACCACCGCCGCCGACGTGGACGCGCACACTCAGATCTTCGCGGCCGCGGCCGACGACCTCCTGGCCTGAGCCGGCCGGGCCGCGCGGCGGCCCCTGACGGCCGGACGGGCCAGCGGCAGCAGGCTCCGCAGGCTGCGGCGGGAGCGGGCGGGGCGCGCGCCCAGGAGCCTGGCCTGCTCCGCGGCGGTCTGCGCCTGGTGCTGCCGGGTGTTCTGCAGGGCTGTGGCCCGCATGGTGACCTGATGCATGGTGTCCTCCTCCGTCGCAGGAGCCGTCTGTCGCGGCCCCGGGTCAATGAGCTCCGTCACTATGGCGACGAACTGGGACGGCCGGAATGGACACCCGCGCCGATACTTTTGTGACTGGAGGAGTTACCCCGCCATGATCTTGCGCACGCGACACCGGCCCCGGCCTCAGGACCGGGCTGGCCCCCGTGCGGCCGCCCCCGCCGGCCGGGGACCCGCGGGCCTCTGGGTCAGGGTAGGAGCGGCGGCGGGCGTCGCCGGCCCGGCCGCGTTCACCGCCGCCTGGGTCACGGCCTCGCTGCTGCAAACCGGTCATTCCGCGGCCGAAGTGCAGATCAGCGGCCTCGCCGCGCCCGACGCCCGGGATCCGTGGATCATGATTGCGGGCTTTGTGGTGCTAGGCGGGTGTTCGGCCGGGTTCGGCGCGGCCCTGCAGCACGCCCTCGGCGGCTCCGGGCGGGCCGGCCCCGGGCCCCGGCTGATCCAGGCCGCGGGGCTGCTCACCGTGGCCGCCGGGCTGCTGCGCCGCGACCAGATGCTGCTGACCGCGCCCGCTGGCGAGTCCTGGCCCAACCACGCCCACGACGCGGTGAGCGCCTTGATCTACGTGGCGCTGATCGCGGTCCCGCTGCTGCTGGCCCGCAGGTTCCGGGGCGACCGGCGGTGGGCGGCCCTGCGCCTGCCGCTGACCGTCTCCGCCGGGGCCACGGCCGCCGTCCTGGCCGTGTTCTTCTCCCCGGTCATCCCCGCCTGGGACGCCGTCCTGCAGCGGATCGCGGTCACCCTGCCGCTGGCGGCCCTGGCCACGGTGGCGGTGAGACTGCTGGCCCTCTCGTCCCGGGACGGCGCGGTCTGAGGCGTGCCGGGCCCGGGCCGGGCCGCGCGGGCCGGTTAGGGTGACGACATGCCGGATCGCAAGGAGATCGTCGAGGTCGCGGGGCGGGCAGTGCCGGTCAGCAACCCGGATAAGGTCTACTTCCCGCGCACCGGGCACACGAAAAGGGACCTGGTCCGTTACTACCTGAGCGTGGCCGACGGCGCGCTGCGCGGCGCCGGGGGGCGGCCGATGGTCCTGAAGCGCTTCGTCAACGGGGCCGAAGGCGAGGCGTTCTTCCAGAAACGGGCGCCTTCGTCACGGCCAGACTGGATCGGCACGGTAGAGCTCAGCTTCCCCTCCGGCCGGACCGCCGAGGAGGTCGTGATCACGGACGCGGCGGGGCTGGCCTGGGTGGCCAACCTCGGCTGCATCGACCTCAACCCGCATCCGGTGCGCGCCGACGATCTCGATCATCCCGATGAGCTGCGGGTCGACCTGGACCCGGTGCCCGGGGTGGAGTGGGCCCAGATCGTCCGGGTGGCGCTGGTCGCCCGCGAGGTGCTGGCCGACTTCGGGCTGACCGGGTGGCCGAAGACGTCGGGCTCGCGCGGTATGCACGTGTACGCCAGGATCGAGCACCGCTGGGTGTTCAGCGACGTGCGCCGGGCCGCGGTCGCGCTGGCCAGGGAGATCGAGCGGCGGGCACCCCAGGACGCGACCTCCAAGTGGTGGAAGGAGGAGCGGCACGGCGTCTTCGTCGACTACAACCAGAACGCCAAGGACCGCACGGTGGCGTCCGGGTTCTCGGTCAGGCCCACCCCGGACGCCCGGGTATCCGCCCCGCTGGCCTGGGACGAGGTCCCCGACTGCCGGCTGGAGGACTTCACCATCGACAGCGTGCCCGGCCGGTTCGCACAGCACGGCGACCCGTGGTCCGGCATCGACGAGGCGGTCGGCTCGCTCGAGCCGCTGCTCGAGCTGGCCGCCAGGGACGAGGCCGCCGGGCTGCCCGACGCCCCCTGGCCGCCGCATTTCACCAAACAGGCGGGTGAGCAGCCCCGGGTGCAGCCCTCCAAGCGGCGTGCCCCGGCCTCGGCGGCCCCGCCCGCGCCCGGCAAGACCAGCGGCGCGACCGGCCGCCGGCGCTCGTCCATGCCGCTGATCGAGGTGGCCAGGGCCGCTACCAAGGCCGAGGCGATGCAGGGCCTGGACCGGTGGAAGGAGCGCCACCCGGAGGCCTGGTCCCGGCTCGAGCCCGCCGACGTGCTGGTGGACTCGATGCGCGGCCGCTCGTCGACCTGGACCAGGATCCGGCTGAACCTGCGTAACGTGCCCGCGGGCGAGCGCCCGCCACAGGAGGCCCTCGAGGTGGACTACGACCCGTGGGCGTCCGGCGGCGGCTGACTCCCCGCCCGCGCCGCCGCTGGTCAGGCCGCGATGTCCCGGTACGCGACGACTTTGGCCGGGCGCAGCCGCACCAGCAGCTCACCCGGCACGCCGTTGCGGGCGCCGAACTCCCCGGCCCGCTCCGGCCCCATGTAGCGGCGGCCGATCTCGGTGGCCCAGTGCCGCAGCTCGCCCAGATCCTCGGACAGCGTCACGGTGCCCTCGATGGTCACGAACGAGTACGGCGGCCGCTGATCGTCCACGGACAGCGCCGCACGGGGGTCGCGCCGCAGGATGCGGGCCTTGAGGCTGCTGCCGTGGGTGGTCAGGACCACATCGTCGCCGTCCAGGAGGAACCAGACCGGGGTCACATGCGCGCGCCCGTCCCGGCGCGTCACCGCCAGCGCTCCGGTCCTGGTGCCGGCCGTCACGAACTCGCGCCATTCGGCGTCGGTCATCTGCTGCGCCATGTGGCTAAACCTACGGCGCGGGCCGGGCCGGGTACGGGGCCCGGGTCAGGACCGGGTGAGCTTCAGCAGGAACTCGAGCACGCCGTGGTTCTGCGTGGTCACGAAGCCGGTGAAGCTGGGGTTCGGGATGTCCCAGTTCGAGAACAGGATCGGGATCGATCCCGAAATCTCGATCTGGCCCGCCGTCGTGCGCTCGGCGGACAGCGGGAACGTGACCGCCCGGGTGTGCCCGTGCAGGGTGAGGTTGCCCGACGCCGTGTACTTCTTGATCACGCCGTCCGCGGGCAGCGGCGCGATCGTGATCGGCTTGGTCAGCGTCAGCGTTCCGGTCGGGTACGTCGCGGTGTCCATGATCCGCCCGTTGAACTGGACGTCCCGCTGGCTTTCGTCGCTCTTGATGGTGTTCATCGGCACGGTGAACGTGCCGGCGGTGACCCGCGTGCCGCTGATCGTGAGGCGGCCCGTGATCGTGGAGGTCCGGCCCACCGCGGTCTGGTGCTGGCCGAGCAGCACCTCCTTCACCCGGTAGCCCACGACCGAGCCGGCGGTGGGCTTCCAGGTCCCGGCGACCGAACTGCCGCCTCCCGCCGGGGACGCGCTGCCCGACCCGGCCGCGGGGCTCGACGACGAGTTCAGCCCCAGCGACGCGGGGGCCGGTCCCGAGATGAAGTGGATGTAGACGAACGTGCCGCCGACGGCCAGCACCACCACCGCGGCCGCCGCACCCGCCAGCCACAGCACCCACCGGCGCCCTCTTGACCGTGCCACGTTGTGACTCCTCAGTCCTCGGGGATCCCCGCTCGGGACAGTGATCGCGACGCGCCCGCGTCATGCCAGCCTGACGCGGCTCGCTGACCGCATGCTGAGTCCTGCCTATGTAGCACGGCTGAGCGCGCCGCCCGGCTCAGGCGCGGGGCAGCACCTCGGCGGCGAGCAGCTCAAGATGATCAAGGTCTTGCAGGTCCATGACCTGCAGGTACAGGTGCTCGGCGCCCAGCTCCGCGAACCGCCCGATCTTCTTGGCGATCTCCTCAGGGGTCCCGGCCAGCCCGGTTTCCCTCAGCTCATCCAGGGTCCTGCCGATCTTCGCGGCCCGCTGGCGCAGCTCGGCCGGGGTCCGGCCGCAGCACACGGTCTGCGCCGCGGAGTAGATCATGGACGTCTCGTGCCGCCCGGCCGCGGCGCAGGCCTCGCGCACCCGGCCGAACGCGGCCGCCGTGTCGTCCTCGGAGCTGAACGGGACGTTGTACTCGTCGGCGTAGGTCGCGGCCAGGCGCGGGGTCTTGCGCGCCCCCACGCCCCCGACGATCACCGGGGGCCGCGGCCGCTGCGCGGGCTTGGGCAGCGCCGGCGAGTCGGTCACCGGGTAGTAGCGGCCGTCGAACGAGAACGTGCCGCCGTCCGGCGTGTCCAGCAACCCGGTGAGCACCGCGAGCTGCTCCTCGTACCGGGCGAAGCGCTCGGCCAGGTCGGGGAAGGGGATGCCGTACGCTTCGTGCTCCGTCTCGTACCAGCCGGCCCCGATGCCGATCTCGACCCGGCCGCCGCTCATGTGGTCGACCTGCGCCACGGTGATCGCCAGCGGGCCGGGGTAGCGGAATGTGGCCGCGGTCATCAGCGTGCCGAGCCGGATCCGGGAGGTCTCGCGGGCCAGGCCGGCCAGCGTGATCCAGGCGTCGGTGGGCCCGGGCAGGCCGCTGACGTCGCCCATCTTCAGGTAGTGGTCGGAGCGGAAGAACGCGTCAAAACCGAGATCCTCGGTGGCCTTGGCCACCCGGAGCAGGGTGTCGTAGTCGGCGCCCTGCTGCGGCTCGGTGAAGATTCGCAGTCGCATGGACCCATGTTGGCCTAATTCGCCGCGCGGCGCGGGCCTCACCATGATCCCGGACTGGGTGCCGTCAGCGCGGCGGCCGCGCCAGCGTGGCCAGGCACTCCACGTGGTGCGTCATCGGGAACGCGTCGAAACCGCGCAGGGCCTCCAGGACCCAGCCTGAGGCGCGGAACACGCTGATGTCGCGGGCCATGGTCGCGGGATCACAGGACACGTACGCAATCCGCCGGACCCGAGCCGCCTGGCTACCGCGCTGGTCCCGCGCCGGGGCCGGTGCCGACAGCAGGCCGATGACCCGCCGGTCGATTCCCGCCCTGGGCGGGTCGAGCACGGCGAGCGAGGCGCCGGACAGCCCGTTCCTGGCCAGCACCGTCGCGGCATCGCCCCGGTGCACCCGCGCCCACGGGGTCGCGCGCAGGTTGTGCCGGGCGTCGCGGACGGCGGCCGCGTCCGCCTCGATCCCGATCACCCGGCCGGACGGCCCGACGGCCTCGGCCAGCACCCCGGCGAACAGCCCGGCCCCGCAGTACAGGTCCAGCGCCACGTCCCCGGGCTGCGGGCGCAGCTCACCGAGCACCGCGGCGGCCAGCACGTCCGCCGCGCCCGGGTGAACCTGCCAGAACCCGGCCGCGCTGACCCGCCAGTCCCGCCCGGCGGCCCGCTGGCGCAGGTGCCCGGTGCCGCGCAGCACGGTGCGGCCGGACAGCACGGTGTCTGGTTGCGCGGGCATAGTGTCCGCGGCGATCCGGGCCAGCGGCGAGGAGCCCGACACGATCACCGCCCGCTCGCCTGACCCGGGCGCGGCGGCGACCTCGACCGAGGCGGCGCCCAGCCAGGTCCGGTCGGTAGCCCCGGCCGCGGTGACCAGCGGATGCGCGATCGGGCAGGAACCGATCTCCATCACCTCGTGTGACCGGTGCCTGCGCAGCCCGGCGACGCCGTCGCCGCGGACGGCGAACTTGACCCTGGTCCGCCAGCCGAGCCCGGCCTCGTCCCCGGGCAGGGCCTCGACCGTGAGCTCGTGCTCGACCCCGGCGATGCGCCGCAGCTGCTGGCGCACCACCGCGGCCTTGAGCGCACGCTGGGCGTCCGGGCTGGCGTGCTGCCAGTCGCAGCCGCCGCAGCCGCCCGGGCGGGCGTGCGGGCAGGGCGGCGGCACCCGGTCCGCCGAGGGCGACAGGATCTGCACCGCGTCGGCCCGGGCGAACCGCGAGGTGGTCTGGGTGACGACCACGCGGACCCGCTCCCCGGGCAGCGCGTGCCTGACGAAGATCACCGGACCGGGGTGGGATTGGTCACCGGGCGTCCCGGGGCCGGCCCTGGCCACGCACCAGCCGCCGTGCGCCACCTCGCCGACGGTGAGCTCGAGCTGCTCACCGGCGACGGGCAGCTCCCGTGCGGCTGTATTCACTGGTGCGCCTCCGGCATTCCCGGGCTAGTACCCCTGTGCAGCAGGTATACCGTGATCGGGCATCATTCTTCCGGGAAGGAAAGCCGTGCACATCGTGATCATGGGCTGCGGGCGCGTCGGATCGACGATCGCCCACATTCTGGAGGAACAGGATCACTCAGTCGCGATCATCGACCAGGACCCTGAGGCGTTCCGCAAGCTGTCCGTGAGCTTCAAGGGCAGCAAGGTGACCGGCGTCGGCTTCGACCGCGATGTCCTGATCGAGGCCGGCATCGAGCGCGCCGATGCGTTCGCGGCGGTGAGCAGCGGCGATAACTCCAACGTGATCGCGGCGCGCGTGGTCAGGGAGTCGTTCGGGGTGAGCCGGGTGGTGGCCCGGATCTACGACCCGCGCCGGGCCGAGGTCTACCAGCGGCTGGGCATCCCGACCGTGGCCACCGTGCGCTGGACCGCCGATCAGATGCTGCGCAAGCTGCTGCCCGAGGGCCACCAGGAGCTCTGGCGCGACCCGACCGGCAAGCTCGTGCTGGCTGAGGTGTCGTACGACGATCACTGGCTCGGGGAGAAGGCATCGGTGCTCGAGGAGACCGCCCGGATCAGGATCGCGTTCATCATCCGGCTCGGGGAGGCGATGATGCCCGGCCCCAGCACGGTCCTCCAGGAGGGCGATGTGCTGCACGTGATCGCCGAGGAGAGTGACCTGGACCGGATCGCCGCGGCGTTCGCCAGGCCGGCCGCGCCAGGCAAAGGGAGCTACTGATGCGCGTCGCCATCGCCGGAGCGGGCTCGGTCGGCCGGTCCATCGCCAAGGAGCTGCTGGGCAACGGGCACGAGGTGCTGCTCATCGACAAGGACCCGAAGAAGATCAAGGTCTACAACGTCCCGCGGGCCGAGTGGCTGCTCGCCGACGCGTGCGAGATCAGCTCGCTCGAGGGCGCGGCCCTGGAGCGGTGCAACGTGGTGATCGCCGCCACCGGCGACGACAAGGTCAACCTGGTGGTGTCGCTCCTGGCCAAGACCGAGTACGGGGTGCCCAGGGTGGTGGCCAGGATCAACCACCCCAACAACGAGTGGCTGTTCAATGAGTCGTGGGGGGTCGACGTCGCGGTCTCCACGCCGAGGCTGCTGTCGGCCCTGGTCGAGGAGGCGGTCAGCGTCGGCGACCTGGTCCGGCTGATGACCTTCCGGCAGAGCGAGGCCAGCCTGGTCGAGCTGACCATGCCCGACGACGCGCCGCTGGCCGGGCAGCGGATCGGCAGCATCGAGTGGCCCGCCGACACCGCGCTGGTCGCGATCCTGCGCGACGGCCGGGTGATCGTGCCGAACAACGACGACCCGCTGGAGGCCGGGGACGAGCTGCTGTTCGTCACCAGCGAGGACGTAGAGGAAGAGCTGGGGACGCTGCTGGCCGGCGGCCGCGGATAGGGCCCCTTACCTCGTCTCGGTGATCTCCGGGCCGCGCTCGAACGGGTTGGGGAGGCCCGGGCCGTCCGTCTCCTGCTCGAGCTGCTCCTGCAGCGCCCGCTGCGCGTCCTCGGGCAGCCGGATCTCCAGCAGCTCCCTGGGTGGCAGCGGATGGTCCCCCCGCACCACCACGACGTCGGCGAAGGCCTCCTCGAACGGCCGGGCGAGCTCGGGATGGAGGGCCGCCGGGCCGCTGATCACCCCGCGCAGGAACCAGCGCGGGCCGTCCACGCCGATAAAGCGGACCGGCTCCAGCTGCTGGTGGCGGTGCCCGGCCGGGCTGACCCGCGCGTGCAGCTCGGTGCCGAACAGGCCCTGCACCTGGTTGCTGTTGCCGCCGGCGTTCGCGACCTCTTCGGCGATCTCGAGGCGCACCTCGTCCCACAGCCCGCTGGTCTTGGGGGCGGCAAAGGCCTGCAGCTGAAGAGCGTTGTCCCCGCGCACGATCGCGATCCAGACGCCCGTGTCCTCCGCCATGTTGACCTGGATGTCGAGGCCTTCGGCGGCCGGCACCAGCAGGCTGCCGAAGTCCATCCGGTCGCCGGGCGGGACGCTGCCCGCCCCGTCCCACGGCCCGATCTCGGCGCCGGCCTCGCGCACCGAGCCGTGACTGGTCCGCCCGTGACGGCCCCTGCCCCGGCCCCGGCGAGGCTCGTCGCCGGAGTCCGGCTCCTCCGGGTCGCCGTACTCCTCCAGATCGTCCTCGGCCGTGCCGGAGTCAGATCCGGGCCGGTCCGCTTCTCCGCGGCGCCGCCGTCGGAACACCCCGCACGCTCCTAACTTCCTTACGGATCTCGTTCTAGCTGGCGGGCACGCCCGCCGCAGCATGGCCACCGGTCGACCCGAACCCGCCATCCCCGCGTGCCGAGCCCGGCAGCTTCTCGACCTCGTGGAACACCGGGCGTTCCACTCGCTGCACCACGAGCTGGGCGATCCGGTCCCCGCGCTGGAACGTCACCGGGCGGTCGGCATCGGTGTTGAGCAGGGTCACCCTGATCTCGCCACGGTACCCCGCGTCCACGGTCCCTGGCGCATTCACGATCGTGACGCCGTGCCGGGCCGCGAGGCCGGACCGCGGGTGCACGAACGCGGCGTAGCCGTCGGGCAGGGCGATGGCGATCCCGGTGGGCACCATGGCCCGCTGGCCGGGCCCGAGTTCCACGTCCGCGGCGGCGAACAGGTCGGCGCCCGCGTCGCCGGGGTGGGCCCGCTCGGGCAGGGGCAGGCCAGGATCCAGCCGCTGGATGAGGACCTCGACCCCGTCGGGTTCGGTATTCACGGAGGTGACCTTACCGCCGAGCGCCCTGATGTTCTGTATCTCCCGGCGGGGACGATCCCCCAGGACCCCCTCGCACGCCCCCCGCCCGCTGGCCGGCCGCCGCGGCTGGCGCCGGGCGTCGCAGGTGGGGCCAGGCGTAGCACAGGGCGGCCGCGGCCGGCACCGCCACGATCGCCCCGGCGATCCCGGCCACGATCCCGCCCACGGCCAGAACCAGGATGATCGCGAGCGGGTGCAGCCGGACGATCCGCCCGACCACGAGCGGCTGCAGCAGGTGGCTCTCTATCTGGTTCTCCACCAGGAACACCACGAGCAGGATCACGGCCGCGATCCAGCCCTTGGTGGCCAGGGTCACCCCGATCGCCAGCGCCCCGGCCACGAGTATCCCGACGAGCGGCACGTAAGCGGCGATGAACACCAGGATGACCAGGGGCACCAGCAGCGGCACGCCGAGGATCCACAGGGCCAGGCCGATGAACACGGCGTGGATGGCCGCTACCGCGGTGGTCCCGCGGACGTAGTTCACCACCGCCGCCCAGGCGGCCGCGCCCGCGTTGTCCGCCCGCTGCCTGGTCTCCGGCGACAGGCCCTTGATCAGCCAGGCCCAGATCCGTTCGCCGTCCTTGAGCAGGAAGAACGTCACGAAGATCATCAGGACGATGCCGGTCAGCACCTCAAGAAAAATCTTCCCGCCGGTGACCACCGTGCCCGCGATCAGCGACTTGTGCTGGGACAGGAAGTGCATGAGGTCGTTGGAGTACTGCTCGAGGCGGTGGCTGTTGACCCGGAACGGCGGCCCGGCCAGCGAGGTCTGCACCTGATGGGCGGTGTGCCTGACCTGGTCCTGCAGCGCCGGGTAGTCGGCGCTGACCCGGTCGGCCGCGAGGATCATGATCCCGGCCAGGACCACGATGGCGGCCAGGACCGTGCACCAGGTGGCCGCGAGAGACGGCAGCCCGGCCCGGCGCAGCCACCCGGTCAGCGGCTGCAGCAGCGCGGTCAGCAGCAGGGCGGCGACGCACGGCAGGACCACCAGGCTCAGCGCGCTGGCCAGCCGGAACAGCACATAGATGAGGATGCCGACCAGCAGCAGCCGCCACGACCACGCCGCCGCCCGCTGCAGCCAGCCCGGCACCGGCGGTTCCGCCTGCGCCCGGCCGCCCGGCGCCGGCTGCGGCCGGGCCTGGGTCCCGTTGGTCTCGCCCGGCGGGTGCTCGCGCCACGCCTCACCCACCTCCGTGCCGCGTGCCCCCGCCGCGTCCTCCGCCATCGTCGCTGCCCCCCCGCTAGGTGTCCCCGTGACGTCAGCGCCGGTGGCGTCGTCCCCCGCACGCCCCCTGATGCCGCGCCATACCCACCGGCCAGTCATGCCTCCATACAACCAACTACGGTGGGGTGATGCGCACCTACTCCGAACAGCTCCGCGTGCCGGCCGCGTGGTGGGTGCTCGGTATGTTCTCGGCGTTCATTTTCGCCAGCACGGCCTGGGCGGGCTTCAGCCTGATCGTCGCGATCGGGTCCTATGTGGTCTTCTGCGGAGGGTGCGCCGCCGTGCTGCTGAACTGGGGCCGCGCCACGATCGAGGTATGTGACGGGGAGCTGCGCGCCGGGTCCGCCACGCTGCCGCTGGCCCAGGCCGGCCGGGTGGCGGCGCTGGACGAGGCTCAGGCCAGGGAGCTCCGCGGCCCGCGCGCCGACCCAGCCGCGTACATGCTGATCCGGCCATTTCTCAAACTCGCCGTATACGTCGAGATCACCGGGGAACATCAGGACCGGCCCTACTGGCTGATCGGCACCAGGCGGCCAGAGGAACTCGCCGCGGCGATCGAGCGATCGCGGCCACAGGCACGCACCGGCGGGACCCCCGTGGGATGATCGGCAGACTCGTGGGAGGAAGGATCCCGGATGGCAGGTAAGCAGGAGGTGAAGGGCGGCAACCGTGTGCTTACGAGCCTGGTCGGCCTGGCCGCGGCTTACGGCGCCCGGACGATCATCGAGTTCGTCTGGAAGCGGATCACCGGCAAGGAGCCGCCCGAGCACCCGGACGACCCGGAGACCGCGCTCGGCGAGGCGCTCGCCTGGGGCATCCTGGTCGGCGTCGGCATGCAGACGGCGCGGATGCTCGCGACCCGCGCCACGGTCAGGAAGACCGAGGCCAACGGCGAGCTGGTGGAGTAGCCGGATCGTCATGGCCGCGGCCCGGCCGGCACGCACTGTGACCGCATGGGCCGGCCCTGGGCCGCTGGATCGGGCATAGATATCCATGTGGGAGCATCGGCGCGCCCGATCGGTGACAGAGGGTGACGCTCCCTAATCTGGGACCGTGACCGCGAAAGATCGCTCCCGGTTCCTCTTCAAGATCAGGTATGCGGCCCAGAATCCCGGCCGCATCGCGGGCTACGCGCGCCGCCGCGCCCGCGACGCCTGGTTAAGGCGGCTGACGCCCGATCATCTCAGCTACTACCGGGCCGTGATGGCCTCGGACGCCGCCCGCAGCCACGACGGCGCCGTGGGCAGCAGCACCCGCGAGTCGTGGCTCAAGATCGGCCAGATGCAGTTCGACTACCTGGCCGGTCACGGCCTGAAGCCCGGCGACCGGATGCTGGAGATCGGCTGCGGCAACCTGCGCGCCGGGCGCCTGTTCATCGACTACCTGGACGCCGGGCACTACCACGGCATCGACATCTCCCCCGACATCCTGCTGGCCGCGGCCGACAGCATCGAGGAGTTCGGCCTGCAAGCCAAGCTGCCGCACCTGAACCTGGTCAGGGACATGAGCCTGCGCTTCCTGCCGGACCGCTGGTTCACCGTCGTGCACGCGCACAGCGTGTTCTCGCACTCGCCGGTCGAGGTGATCGACGAGTGCCTGCGCCACGTCGGCCGGGTCATGGCCGCCGACGGCTTCTTCGACTTCACCTTCGACCGGACCGAGGGCGCCGAGCATCACGTGCTGCGCGAGGACTTCTACTACCGCACCGAGACGCTGATCGCCCTGGCCGCGCGGTACGGCCTGCGGGCCAGGTTCATGGACGACTGGGAACGGCTGCCCCATGAGCAGTCCAAGATCCGCGTGACCCACGGGCGCTGACCGAGCCCGCCGTCCCGAAGACACTCCCGCCGCTCCGGGCGCGACACTAGCCCCGGGCCATACCGTTCAGGCATATGACGGGAGAGGATGGGAAATGTCTGTCGGGCCGGTTAGGGAGGTGGACCAGTGGCCGAGCGGGGTGATCGGCGTGTGCTTGGCATTGTTCTGGCCGGAGGAGCGGGCAAACGCCTGGCGCCGCTGACCGCGGACCGGGCCAAGCCGGCGGTGCCGTTCGGCGGTCTGTACCGGCTGGTGGACTTTGCCCTGTCGAACCTGGTCAACTCCGGCATCCGCCGGATCTGCGTGCTCACCCAGTACAAGAGCCACAGCCTGGACCGGCACATCACCACCACCTGGCGGCTGAGCAGCCTGCTCGGCAACTACGTGACGCCGGTCCCGGCGCAGCAGCGGCTCGGCCCGCACTGGTACACCGGGTCCGCCGACGCGATCTACCAGTCGCTGAACCTGATCTACGACGACGAGCCGGACACCGTGATCGTGTTCGGCGCCGATCACGTGTTCCGGATGGACCCCATGCAGATGATTGACCAGCATGCGGCGTCCGGCGCGGGTGTCACCGTGGCCGCGCTCCCGGTGCCGCGGGAGGAAGCGACCGCGTTCGGGGTCATCGGCACCGGCCCGGACGGCCGCAAGATCACGGCCTTCCTGGAGAAGCCGGACGACCCCCCGGCCCGCCCCGGCCATCCCGGTGAGGCGTTCGCCTCGATGGGCAACTACGTGTTCTCCGCCGACGTGCTCGTCGACGCGCTGCACAAGGACGCGGTCAACGAGGAAAGCCGGCACGACATGGGCCGGGACATCATCCCGATGCTGATGCGCGAGGGCCTGGCCGAGGTCTACGACTTCCTGGAGAACGAGGTGCCCGGGGCCAGCACCCGTGACGCCGGCTACTGGCGCGACGTGGGCACGCTCGACTCCTACTTCGAGGCGCACATGGACCTGTGCGCGGTGCAGCCGGTGTTCAACCTGTACAACGACCGGTGGCCGATCCTCACCCATGTGCCGTCGCAGCCCCCGGCGAAGTTCGTGCACGACAGCGGCGACCGGGTCGGCCGGGCGATCAACAGCATCGTCAGCAACGGCGTGGTCGTCTCCGGGGGCCTGGTCCGCGACTCCGTGCTCTCGCCCGGGGTGCGGGTCAACAGCTGGGCCCGGGTCGAGCGGGCCGTGCTGCTGCACAACACCAAGATCGGCCGCCACGCGGTGATCGAGAACGCGATCCTGGACAAGAACGTGATCGTGCCCGAGGGGGTGGAGATCGGCGTGGACAAGGAGGACGACAGGCGGCGCGGGTTCACCGTGTCGGCGGGCGGGATCACCGTGGTCGGGAAGGGCCAGACGGTGCCGTCGTGACGGCGCCGGCCCAGCGCAGGTCCGACCTCAGCGTCGCGCTGCTGACCAGGGAGTACCCGCCAGAGGTCTACGGCGGGGCCGGCGTGCACGTGGAGTACCTGGCGCGTGAGCTGGCTCCCCTGGTCCGCCTCACCGTGCACTGCCAGGGCGCCGACCGGCCCGGGGCGGTCGCGCACCAGGCCTGGGACCGCCTGGCCGGGGCGAACCAGGCGCTGCAGACGGTGTCGGCGGACCTGTCCATGACCGCCGCGGTGGCCTCCGCCGACCTGGTCCACTCGCATACCTGGTACGCGAACCTGGCCGGCCACCTGGCCGCCCTGCTGTACGGCATCCCGCACGTGATGACCGTGCACTCGCTGGAGCCGCTGCGGCCGTGGAAGGCCGAGCAGCTCGGCGGCGGCTACGCGGTGTCGTCCTGGTGCGAGCGGGTCGCGGTCGAGTCCGCGGCGGCCGTGATCGCCGTCTCCGACGGCATGCGGGACGATGTGCTCGCGGCGTACCCGGCCGTGGCCGCCGGCCGGGTTCGGGTCATCCGCAACGGCATCGACACCGCCGAGTACTCCCCCGATCCCGGCACCGATGTGCTCGAGCGCTACGGCGTGGACCCCGCCGCCCCTTCCGTGGTTTTCGTGGGCCGGGTGACCAGGCAGAAGGGGCTCCCGGTGCTGCTGCAGGCGGCCGCGGGCATCGACCGGGCGGCCCAGCTCGTGATCTGCGCCGGCCAGGCGGACACGCCGGAGCTCGAGGCCGAGGTCAGCGACCTGGCCCGGCAGCTGCGGGCGCAGCGCACCGGGGTGATCTGGCTGTCCGGGATGCTGGCCAAGCGCGAGGTGATCCAGCTGCTCTCGCACGCCACGGTGTTCGCCTGCCCGTCGCTCTACGAGCCGCTCGGCATCGTCAACCTCGAGGCCATGGGGTGCGGCACCGCGGTGGTCGGCTCGAGGGTGGGCGGCATACCCGAGGTGGTGGCGGAGGGGAAAACCGGGCTGCTGGTCCCGCCCGGGGATCCGCCCGCGCTGGCCAGCGCGATCAACGCGCTGGTCACCGACCTGCCGCGGGCCGCGGACATGGGCCGGCTGGGTCGGGAGCGGGCGGTGGCCGAGTTTGGCTGGGCGTCGATCGCCGCGCAGACCGCCGCCCTGTACGCGGAGCTCGCGGGGTTTGGGGGGTAAGCGGCTGCGCGGAGCTCGCCGGGTGCCGGGGCAGGCGGTAGCCAGCGCGGGGCAGGTTCGAGTTAAGATATGTCTCGATACGATTCGAGAGGGAGCACCATGGCACCGAACGGCGAGCCCGAGCCACCCCGCAGCGAGCCCGAGTCGAGTCCCGCCCCCAGCGAGCCCGAGCCCAGCCCCGGCCCCGCACCCCAGCCCCGGGCGCCTGAGGCGCGGCCCGCGCCGGCCATCCGCGTCTCCGACCAGGACCGGGACGGGGTGGCCCAGCGGCTGCAGCAGGCCTTTGCCGAGCGGCGGCTCGATGACGACGAGTTCGACGAGCGGATGCGGGCCGCGCTGACCGCACGGACCAGCGAGGACCTGGACAAGCTCACCGCCGACCTGCCCGCCGCCGCGCCCGGGAGCAGCGCCCCGGCGCTGCCGGGCCGGCCGGCCGGCCGGTGGGCGGTGGCGTACAAGAACTCGATCCGCCGCGGCGGCCGCTGGCGGGTGCCCGAGCGGTTCACCTCGGTGGTCTACAAGGGCAGCGGCTGGCTGGACCTGCGGGCGGCCGAGCTGACCGCGCCGGTCACCACCGTGCTGGCCGTGGCCTACAAGTCGCGGATCGAGATCCTCGTGCCGCCGGGCGTGCGGGTCGAGATGGAGGGCTTCGGGGTCAGCAAGGGCTGGTCCGCGGAGGAGGAGCTGGAGATCCGGCTGCCGGCCGACGCGCCCACGGTGCACGTGCGCGGCGTCGCGTACAAGGGCACGATCGACACCCGCACCCGGCCGCCGGAGCGCTGACCCGCCCGGCCCGGGTCAGGTGACGGAGCCCGCGGCGGCCCCGGTGACCCGGTCGCCCCAGCGGGCCAGCTCGGCCTCCAGGTTGAGCGGCGCGATCATCTCGCCGCTGCTCATCTCCTGCTCCCAGTTCTCGGCCGGGACCCGCCACATCACCTCGAACTCGATGCCGCTGGGGTCCTTGGCGTACAGGGACTTAGACACCCGGTGGTCGCTCGCCCCGACCAGCGCCCCGCGCTCCTCGAGCCTGGCCCGGACCTGCGCCAGCTCGGCCAGCGTGCCTACCTCCCAGGCCAGGTGGTACAGGCCGATGTAGCGGCCGTGCGGGCGGTCCGCCTCGCCCACCTCGAACAGCCCGAGATCGTGATCGTTGGCCGACCCCTGGGCGCGCAGGAACGCGGCCTGGCCCGGGATCTCCATGCGCACCTCGAAGCCGAGCGCGTAGCGGTAGAAGTCAACGACCCGGGCGAGGTCATCGACGTAGAGGACTGCGTGGTTCAGGCGGCGTACGGCCATGGCTTCACTCCAGGGTCGGCGTTCTGCCAGAGAGAAGGCTCCGGGGCTGCGTCTGATTCCCGCGCCCGTCCCGGCTACAGGGTCGCGGACGGGCCGGTGTAGACCCCGCGGGGGCGGATCGGGGTGGCGCGCGCGTACTCCTCCAGCGCGTGCGCCAGCCAGCCCGCGGTTCTGGCCGTGGCGAACACCGCCTCGCCGCTGCCGGGGCTCATCCCGGCCACGGTGGCCAGCACGGCCAGCGCGAACTCGATGTTCGGCGCGGGCAGGGCCCGGCGCCTGGCCTCCGCGAGCACGGCCTCGGCCACGGCCAGCCGGCCGGAGTCGGGTGCCGCCTGCCTGATCAGGTCCAGCAGCAGCACGGCCCGCGGGTCGCCGGTCTGGTACACGAAGTGGCCGAACCCCGGTATCCGCTCGCCGCGGCGGAGCAGCTCGCCGACCACGTGCGGGGCGTCGGCCGGCCCGTCGGCCGAGACCAGCATCACCTCCGCGCCGAGCGCCGCCCCGCCGTGCAGCGCGCCGCTCATGGCCCCGAGGCCGGTGCCCACCACCGCGTACGGATCGGCCCGTACCGAGGCCGCCACGCGGGCGGCCAGCGTCGACGCGGCCAGCTCGTGGTCGGCCAGCAGCACCAGCGCCGCCCGCAGCGCGCCGGTCAGGCCCGCGGACGGCGGCCGCGGGCACAGCTTCGTGGCCAGCCGGGCCGCGATGCTGTGTTGGTCCGGGGGGCCTGCTGCCCCCCGGAACCCCCCGCCATGCTGTCGGCTCGGGCCGACCTCCGGCCGGCCGTCGCCGCCATCATCGGCCGGCAAGCCGGCCGACACGGCGGGCAGGCAGTCGACCATGCCCGCGATCAGGCCGCGGGCGGCGGCGATCACCGCGGGGCGGTCCAGCTGCAGCCGGAGCCGGTCGGTGACCGCCAGGGCGGGCACGATCACCTGCAGCCGCTCCAGCGGGTACGTGCCGGGCGGCAGCGCGGCCTGGGCGGCGGAGCCCGCGGCCACCGCCTCGCGGGTGGCCTGCCACGGGGCGGCCGCCGCGGGGTCACCGAACGAGCCGGTCCACAGCAGGCCCGCCACGTCCTCGAAGCTCCGCTGCGTGGCCAGCGCGATCGCGTCGTGCCCGCGGTAGCGGAGCCGGTCACCGGAGATCTCGGTCAGCGACGTCCTGATCACCAGCTCGGCGGCGCCCTGGGCCTGCCGCGGCCGGCCCCGCCGGGCCAGGCCGTCTATCTCAGCGGCGTCGAACAGGCTGGCCCGGCCGTCCTCGCCGCGGCGTGGGGTGAGCACCCCCCGGCTCACGTAGGAGTACAGGCTGGCCTGCTTGATGCCGAGCCGCTGGGCCGCCTCGGTGGCCCCGATCCACTCCGCCATCACCTTCCCCGCCCGCCTCGTCCTGTGGCCCCAACCGGGCCCTCTGTATTGATTATAATCAATATTGACCAATATGGAGATGATGGGTAAGGCTACCGGTATCGGGCCGCGGCACGGCGCGCGGCAGCGCAGCCCGGTGGCGGCCCGCTTCAATCTCGCGGCGGCTGGGAGGATCACGATGCCGACTACCGGGCAGGTCAAGGTCATGAGTAACGGGGACGCACCCGCCGGACTCGAGGGAGTAGTCGTCGCGCATACCCAGATCGGCGACGTCCGCGGCCTGGAAGGCTTCTATCACTACCGGCAGTACGACGCGGTGGAGCTGAACCGGCGGCGGAGCCTGGAGGACGTCTGGCACCTGTTCTTCCGCGGGCACCTGCCCGATGCGGCCGAGCGGGCCAGGTTCGCCGGGGAGATCTCCGACCACCGGGTGCTGCCCGGCGCGCTGATCCCGTTCCTGCGCACCCTGGCCACGACCGACCCGTTCGACCCGCTGACCGCGCTGCGCACCGCGATCTCGTTCGCCGCCGAGCGGTCGGGCTTCCGCTCCTGGCTGGATATCTCACCGGAGCAGCTCTACGACAACGCCATGCAGCTGTCGGCGCAGACGCCGGTTCTGCTCGCGGCGCTGCACCGGCTGCACCGGGGCCAGGAGCCCGTGGCACCGGACCCGGAGCTGTCCGCCGCGGGCAACTACCTGTTCATGCTCAGCGGCCAGCGCCCGGACCCGCAGCACGTCTGGGCCCTGGAGCGGTACCTGATCTCCACGATCGACCACGGCTTCAACTCCTCCACGTTCACCGCGCGGGTGATCGCGTCCACGGGTGCCGACCTCGGGGCCGCGGTGACCGGCGCCATCGGCGCCCTGTCCGGGCCGCTGCACGGCGGCGCCCCGAGCCGCGTGCTCGACATGCTCGACGACATCGGGCGCCCGGAGCTGGCCGAGGCCTGGGTCCGCGAGGCGGTCGGGCGCGGCGACAAGATCATGGGCTTCGGCCACCGGGTGTACAAGGGCAAGGACCCGCGCTCCGCACTGCTGCGCGAGGTCGCGACCACCGTCGGCGGGTCTACCGCGGAGTTCGCGGTCGCGGTCGAGGACACCATCGTCCGGGTGCTGGCCGAGGCCAAGCCCGGCCGCGCGCTCAACGCCAACGTCGAGTTCTACGCCGGGGTGGTGATGGACGCCTGCGGGATCCCCCGCGACATGTTCACGCCCACGTTCGCGTCCAGCCGGGTCATCGGCTGGTGCACGCACGTGCTGGAGCAGGTGGCCGGCAACCGGCTCATCCGCCCCTCGGCCCGCTACGACGGCGAGGCGCCGCCGGTCCCGGTGCCCGCCGCCGACCAGTGACTGGCTGAACCCGCCCGGCCTTGGCTAGCCTGGGCACCCTGCGCCGGCCGCGCCGCCCGCGCCAGCTGCGCCGGGCGGCCCAGGGCCAGGAGGGACGGCGGTGAAGTACCTGCTGATGATCTACGGCAACCGGGAGAAGTGGGAGTCGATGTCCCCGGAGGCCTGGCGCGACGCGATCGCCAGGCAGGACGCGTTCAACGCGCACTACCACGAGACCGGTGAGCTGCTCGGCGCGTACGGCCTGGCCGACGCGGCCCGGGCCAAGCTGGTGCGCCGGGTGAGCGGCCTGCCCGCCGTCACCGACGGGCCGTACCTGGAGACCAAGGAGTACCTGGCCAGCTTCTGGCTGCTGGACTGCGAGAGCGAGGAGCGGGCGCTGCAGATCGCGGCGGAGATGCCGTTCGCGGACGCCGAACCCGTGGAGCTGTGGCCGGTCTTGCACGAGTCCGCCGCTGACCAGTGACCGCGGCGCGGGGCGCGCCGGATACCGGGGACCTGCTGCGCGAGCTGGCGCCCCAGGTGCTCGGCGTGCTGGTGCGCCGTTACGGCCAGTTCGCGGCGTGTGAGGACGCGGTCCAGGAGGCCATGCTGGAGGCGGTGACCGCCTGGCCCGCCCGCGGGGTGCCGGAGAGCCCGAAGGCCTGGCTGTTCACGGTTGCGTCCCGGCGCCTGATCGACGAGGTCCGCAGCGAGCACGCCCGGCGGCGCCGGGAGCAGGACCAGGCGGCGGCCGCCGCCCCGCTGGAGCAGCCGGACGACCCCGGGCCGGATCGCGACGACAGCCTGACCCTGCTGTTTCTCTGCTGTCACCCGGCACTGTCCGGGCCGAGCCAGATCGCGCTGACCCTGCGCGCGGTCGGCGGCCTGAGCACGGCCCAGATCGCGGCCGCGTTCCTGGTGCCCGAGGCCACCATGGCCCAGCGGATCAGCCGGGCCAAGCAGGCCATCAGGGACAGCGGGGCCCGGTTCGAGCTGCCAGAACCGGCCGAGCGCCCGGAACGGCTCGGGATCGTCCTGCACGTCCTGTACCTGATCTTCAACGAGGGCTACACGGCCACGGGCGGCACCGACCTCACCGCACCTGAGCTGTCCGGCGAGGCGATCCGGCTCACCCGCTGGCTGCACCGGCTGCTGCCGCAGGACCCGGAGATCGCGGGCCTGCTCGCGCTCATGCTGCTCACCGACGCCCGCCGGGACGCCAGGACCGGCCAGGACGGGAGCCTGATCCCGCTCGGCGAGCAGGACCGGAGCAGATGGGACTCGGCCCGCATCGCCGAGGGAGTCGCGCTGATCAGCGCGGTGCTCCCGGACGGCCCGGTCGGCCCGTATCAGGTGCAGGCCGCGATCGCCGCCGTGCACGACGAGGCGGAGTCCGTGGACGCCACCGACTGGCCGGAGATCCTCGGCCTCTATGAGCTGCTCGAGCACCTGGCCCCGGGCCCGATGGTCAGCCTCAACCGGGCGGTCGCGGTCGCGATGGTGACCGGCCCGGCCGCCGGCCTGGACCTGCTCGACACGCTGGAGGCCGATGGGAGGCTGGCGGGCCATCACCGGCTGCACGCGACCCGGGCGCATCTGCTGGAGATGTCCGGCGACGCGGCCGGGGCCGCGGCCGCCTACCGCGAGGCCGCGCGCCGCACCACCAGCCTGCCGGAACGCCGCTACCTGGCCGGGCGCGCGGCCCGGCTGACCGGCCAGGAAAAAGGTTTCCCGGCGATGTAGAGACCCGGCGGCCCGCTCCGACCCAGAAGCGAACGGGCGCGCGAGGCGCCCAGAGCGAAGGAGCCGGAGATGACCAAGGTGATCGTGGGCATGACGGTGTCACTGGACGGTGTGGCGGGTCCCGAGGTCCCGGACGCCGACGGCATGGCGCTGTTCGAGTCGATCATGAGCTGGGTGTTCCCGCTGCGCAGCTGGCGCGAGCAGCAGGGTCAGGACGGCGGGGAGGACTCGGTGGACTCCCGGGTGTGGGGGGACAGCTTCGCCCGGTTCGGCCCGCAGATCGTCGGCCGCCGGATGTTCGACTACGGGTACTCGTACTGGGGCGAGAACCCGCCGTTCCACGCCCCGGTCTTCGTCCTGACCCACCGCGGCCAGGAGCGGATCGAGAAGAGCGGGGGCACCAGCTACACGTTCGTGACCGGCGGCATCAAGGCCGCGGTCGAGCAGGCCCGCGCCGTGGCCGACGGCCGGGACGTGCTGCTCGCGGGCGGGGTCAGCGTCGCCCAGCAGGCGCTGGCCGCCGGGCTGGTCGACGAGGTCCAGCTGCACGTCGCGCCGCTGCTGGCCGGGCGGGGGCTGCGGCTGTTCGGCGACGCCCGCGCGGACCTGCGCTGCGTCGAGACCATCCGCGGCGAGGGCGCGGTCCACCTGCGCTACGAGGTGCGGTGATCCTGCCTGGCCGCCAGCCCGGGCCACGGCGAACGGGAGGGAAAGCCTGTCCTTCGCGGACCCTCCCGTTCGTCGTGGTAGTAACCACGGCAGGATGGCTGAGACCACGGAGGGCGCATGAAGTACCTGATGATCCACTGCCTGGACGAGAGCACCTGGCTGAACCCCGACGGGTCCGAGCAGGAGGACCCCGCCTTCGATCAGGCGATGGACGCCTGGGTCACCGAGATGGAGACCACCGGGGTGAAGGTGTCCGGCGGCCGGCTCCGGCCGGTCGGGGACGCCACCACGGTCCGGGTCAGGAACGGCGAGGTGCTGCTCAGCGACGGGCCGTTCGCCGAGACCAAGGAGCAGATCGCCGGCTTCGACGTGATCGAGTGCGCCAGCCTGGACGAGGCGATCGAGGTCGCGGCCCGGCACCCGACGGCGAAAGTCGGCACGTTCGAGCTGCGGCCGTTCTGGCCGGAGTGACACCAGCGGCGTCCGGGCCGGCCGTCACCACGCCCGGGACGCCGCGGTAACGGTCAGCGGCCGAGCTGCCCCCGGCTGCGCATCCGCTTGATCCGCGCGCGCTGGCCGGAATCGAGGGACCGGTAGGCGACCACCGGGATGGCGATGGCGGCCGCGATGATCAGGACCGATACCCACCAGGGCAACACGGCCAGCAGGACGAGCCCGAGGATCACCCCGCCAATGCCGAACATCACTGGACGCGACATGTCGATCTCCACCTTCCGGGCGGGATACAGGCTCCCACTGCTGCAACGCCAGGCTATCCCCATATGGTTCCTGCTCACGCCGGTTGGCCATGCCACCTGGCACGATATGCCACCTCGATCAGCATGAGCCCGGCGGAAGCTGCAATGATGGTCGCCGGACTGGAGGACCCGATGACGCTCTCGATGCCGATCCCGGCCGAGGCCAACGAGCTGCTCACGCGCAGCCCGCTGGCCCTGCTCACCGCCATGCTGCTGGACCAGCAGGTGCCGTTCGAGAAGGCGTTCGGCTCGCCCTATGAGCTGACGCTGCGGCTCGGGCACGAGCCGACCGCCACCGAGCTGGCCGGCTACGACCCGGAGGCGCTGGTCGCGGTGTTCAGCGAGCGGCCCGCCCTGCACCGGTTCCCGCGGGCCATGGCCGGGCGGGTCCAGGAGCTGGCCCGGATCATCGTGGAGCGCTACGACGGCGACGCGGGCCAGGTCTGGGGTACGGCCACGACCGGCGCGGAGCTGTCCCGGCGGCTGTCCGAGCTGCCCGGGTTCGGCGCCTACAAGGCACAGATCACCATGGCGCTGCTGGGCAAGCAGCTAGGCGTGCGGCCGCAGGGCTGGCGCGAGGCCGCGGGCCGGTTCGGCGAGGAAGGCTCTCGCTACTCGGTGGCCGACATCACTGACAACGAGTCGCTGCTCGCGGTCCGGGAGTACAAGAAGCAGGCCAAGGCGGCCGCGAAGGCCGCGCGCTGACGACGCGCAGTCCCCGGCAGATATTGCGTAACGGCACAAGGTATTGTCCCGGTCGTGCCAGCTTCCGAGATTTCCGGTACCGCACAGGTGCACATACTGCACGAGGGCTACGCGCGAGAGACCGACGGGCCAGAACGCGTCGGCAGCACGGTGACCCTCATCATCGACGGCGACGCCGTCATCGTGGTTGATCCCGGGATGGTCGCCGACCGGGGTGATCTGCTCGCCGCGGTGCGCGCCCGCGGGGTGGCTCCGGGGGACGTCACCGACGTGGTGTTCAGCCATCACCACCCGGACCACACGGTGAACGCGGCGCTGTTCCCCGCGGCGCGGATCCACGACCACTGGGCCGTCTACGAGGGCGACCAGTGGACCAGCCGCCCCGCCGAGGGCGCGGAGCTCGGCCCGTCGGTGCGGCTGCTGGCCACGCCGGGTCACACCGCCGAGGACATCACCACGGTGGCGGCGGCGGCCGACGGGGTGTACGCGTGCACCCACGCCTGGTGGTTTGCGGACGGGCCGCCCGAGGACCCGCTGGCCACCGACCTGCCCGCGCTGCACGTGAGCCGCGGCCGGGTCCTCGAGGTGGCCACGGTGATCGTGCCCGGCCACGGGCCCGCGTTCCGGCCGGACGGGAACACGCCCCGCTGAGGTTCTGGCCCGTCAGACCGCGTCGCCCTTGAGCGAGAACCCGGACAGCCGCCGGGTGGCGTAGACCAGGGCGGCGCCGGTCACGATCACGCCCATGACCACGGCCGTGGTCAGGTTCAGCCCGGCGCGCAGCGCCGCGTCGCTCGCGATCGAGTTCGCCACGCCCAGCGAGTACTGCTCGACCGAGAGCAGCCGGGCGCCGCTGACGAAGTTGCCCAGCACGGCCTCCCAGATCAGCACGTACAGCAGCCCCACGGCGATGGCCCGGGTGGTCAGCACCGACAGCATGACGAACACCGCGTTGTAGATCACCGACCCGGCCAGCGCACCCACGAACAGGCCGATCGCGAGCTTGTCGGCGCTGCCCTCCGCGATCACCCCGGCGATGAGCTCGGGCACGGCCACGAAGGCCGCGGTGAGCGCGGCCCCCACACAGAACTTGGTCACGATCACCGTGGACCGGCGCACCGGCGTGGCCAGCAGGTGCACGATGCTCCCGTCGTCGATCTCGGCGCCGAGCACGCTGGTGCCGATGATCAGCGCGGTGAGCGGGAGGACCACCGAGAACCCGAAGTCGCCGAGGACCCGGGCCGGCCACGGCGCGCCCGGCGGCCGGGCGGCCTTCAGCAGCAGGGTGAGCAGGATCAGCAGCAGCGGCGCGATTGCGAAGATCAGCGCCCGCTTCCTGCCGAAGGTCGCCCGCAGCGTGATCCTGGCTACGACCCCGCTGAACAGCCCGCCCATGGTGACCGCCTCCTTTCCAGCATCAGGACTCAACGAGATAGGCGAAGACGCTTTCCAGCGACTCGTCCTCGGGCAGCAGCTCGCGCAGCCGGATGCCCTGGCCCCGGGCGATCCCGGCGATCTCCCGGCTGAACGTGCCGTAGTCGGAGGCCCGCACCTGCAGGCCGCCCCGGGTCAGCTCGACCCCGGTCACCGCCGGGCTGCCGATCAGCGCGGCGCCCAGCAGGCGGTCGTCCGAGGTGCGGACCAGGAACACGTGCGGCCGGCTGGTCATCAGCCGCCGGATCGCGCGGAAGTCGCCGGACGCGGCGAGCCGGCCGGCCACGATGACCTGGATGGTGCCGGCCAGCTGCTCGACCTCCTCCAGGATGTGCGAGCTGAGCAGGATCGTCCGGCCCTCGGCGCCGAGCTTGGCCAGCAGGTCTATCATGTGCAGCCGCTGCCGCGGGTCCATCCCGTTGAACGGCTCGTCGAGCAGCAGCACCTGCGGGTCGTGCACGAGCGCGGCGGCCACCTTGATGCGCTGCCGCATGCCCTTGGAGTAGGTCGAGATCCGGCGGTCCTGCGCCTGCTCCATGTCCACGATCGCGATCGAGCGGCGGGTGGCCGCCCGCGGGTCGGCGAGCTTGTGCAGCTTGGCCGTGGCCAGGACGAACTCCTCGCCGGTGAGGAACGCGTAGACCGAGTCGCGCTCCGGGACCAGGCCGACCGTGCGGTAGATCTCCGGGTTGCGCCAGGCGGCCGTGCCGCCGATGGTCAGCTCGCCCCGGGACGGGGCCAGGAAGCCGGCGATCAGGTGCAGCAGCGTGGACTTGCCCGCGCCGTTCGGGCCGAGCAGGCCGGTGACACCGGGGCCGATGGTCATCGTGATGTCGTTGACCGCGACCACGTTGCCGTACCACCGGGACACGTTGCGCAGCTCAATAGCAGTGCTCATTGGCTCGCCTCCGGCACGGTGCTCATTGACTCGCCTCCGGCAAGATGCTCATGCCACACCCGCTCTCCGGTACCTGACGGCCAGGCCCCCGAGGCTGGCCGCCAGCAGCAACAGCAGCATCACCCCGTACAAGGGGCCGAAGTGGCCCAGGCTGCGGGGCACCAGCCCGCTGGAGGTGCCGCCGAGCCAGAACCGCACGCCGTCCAGCACGGTGAACGGGCTGACCAGGCCGGACAGCCGGGCACCGGTGGTCGGCGCCTGGATCACCGCCAGCGCGTGATGCGGGCCGGGGCCGGGCGGCGGGCCCGCGGTCCGCACGACCTTGGCGCCCGTGGTCGAGATCAGGATCCCGGCCAGGACGAAGGTGAGGAAGAAGTAGATCGCGATGGCCCCGGTCGCGTAGGCCCGGCGCCCGCTCAGCGAGGCGAGCACGAGCCCAATCGACGCCAGCAGCACCGCCCACATCAGCCCGACCAGCAGGCCTGGGATGAGCGCCTTGGTCTGGTGCCAGATCGCGCTGCCGCCGTGCGCCTGGGCGATCGTGCCCAGGTAAAGCAGCAGCAGCGGGATCTCGATGAGCACCAGGCACG
>Ga0070714_100000565_pt1 | contig 26689 bp, 23 predicted proteins | sample LARL83metaG_FD_65450 | JGI IMG/M metagenome (GOLD analysis project Ga0070714, IMG submission 65450) | Corn, switchgrass and miscanthus rhizosphere microbial communities from Kellogg Biological Station, Michigan, USA - LAR L8-3 metaG | ecosystem: Host-associated > Plants > Roots > Rhizosphere ... | reverse complement strand
GGCCCTGCGGCCGGCCGATCCTGTGCGAAATCGGACTCGCGTCCACTCTCCCCAGCTAGAGTCCGCTGGGGGATGACCACGGACACAACCGGAAGCCCGGCTGGTCAGTCCGGCAGGCCGAGACCGCTGCGAATCGTGCTGGCCGACGATCACGGGGTGGTCAGACGCGGGCTCCAGCTGATTCTCGATGGCGAGACGGACTTCGAGGTCGGCGACATCGGCTCGGTGAAACGGCAGGTCCGCGAGCTTCAGCCCGACCTGCTCCTGCTCGATCTCAACATGCCAGGCGGGTCGGTGCTGGACGCGATCCCCGGACTGCGCACGGAGGCGCCCGGCACCGCGATCGTCGTGCTGACGATGCGCGACGAGCCGCAAATCGCGCGCGCCGTCCTCGACGCGGGGGCCCGCGGGTTTGTGCTCAAGGAGGCTGCCGACACCGAGCTGACGCTCGCGATCCGGCAAGTGGCCGCCGGCCAGCGCTATCTCAACCGGCGGCTCGCCGGAAAGCTGCTGGCCGCCGACATCCTCAGCGGCGGCTGGGACTGAACCCCCGGCCGCGGGACGCGGCAGCGGATCGAGGTCCGCATCGGTGGTTCTCCCCCGCCGTCTTCGTGAACGTCCCGATGGAAACCGCGGCGCCGCGGCCGACGATGCGACCCGAACCTCACGAAAGGAGAGTCGCATGACAATCACAGCTCCAGAGTCCACATCTTCGATCTCGTCGCTCACCGCCTACCGCGCGGCGGTCGTTCACGACTTCCACTCCCCGCTGACCATCGAGGAGGTGCCGCGCAGAGAGCTGCTGGACGGGCAGGTGCTGGTAAAGGTCGAGGCGTCGGGGCTCTGTCACACCGATATCCACGCCGCCCACGGAGACTGGCCGATCAAGCCGTCGCCGCCGTTCATTCCCGGCCACGAAGGCGTCGGGATCGTCGCGGAGCTCGGACCCGGGGTGACCGAGGTCGAGATCGGCGAGCGCGTCGCGATGCCGTGGCTGGGATACGCGTGCGGGACGTGTGACTACTGCGTGTCGGCTGGGAGACGCTGTGCGAGTCCCAGCAGAACATGGGCTACTCGATCGACGGCGGCTTCGGCGAGTACGCCGTCGCCTACGCACGCTACGTGGTGAAAGTCCCCGAAGCTGTCGATCCGTTCGACGCAGCGCCGCTCACGTGCGCCGGCGTCACGACCTACAAGGCGGTCAAGGTCGCCGGCACCCGGTCCTCGGATCTTGTCGCCGTGTTCGGCGTCGGCGGGCTGGGCCACCTGGCAATCCGATACGCGGCGATCGCTGGCGCTCGCGTTGTTGCGGTGGACGTGGTCGACGAGAAGCTCGAGCTGGCGCGCGAGCTCGGCGCCGAGTTCACCGTCAATGCGGCAAAGGAGGATCCCGTCGCGGCGATCAAGGCGCTCGGCGGCGCCGACCAGGCGATCGCGCTGGCGGTGTCGCCGCGAGCGTTCGAACAGGCGTATGGCACGTTGCGTCGCGGCGGCAAGCTCGTGTTCGTCGCGCTGCCCGCCGACAACGAGGTCAAGCTGCCGATCTTCGAGACCGTCCTGAACGGCATCACCGTCGTCGGTTCGATCGTCGGCACTCGCACCGACCTTCGCGAGGTCTTCGAGCTCCACGCGGCAGGCAAGACCAAGGTGATCCCCGAGCTGCGCCCGCTCTGTCGAGTCAACGAGTCGATCGCCGACGTTGAGGCCGGTCGAGTGGCCGCCAGGATCGTGCTCGTGCCATAGCAGCCAGCGCGGTCCTCCCAATCTCGCAAACCGCGGCCGCGGCGCTGGCCAGCGTCGCGGCCACCGCTCAGAGGAGACGACGATGACATTGCACCCCAAGCGCCACAAAGACCTGACGCTCACGCCCGTTGCGGCGCAAATCGACCTGAACCTGCAGCGCATGCGGGACGGGTCGCCCCGGGACGTCCTCCAGGAGCTCGAGCTCGAGCTCGACCGACCTGCAGCACGCACCGACCGCGACGAGCGCGCTCAGCTCGTCCTCGAGCAGGCGCTGCGCAACGTAGACCTGCACGGCTGGTCGGCTGCGATCACCGACGACGGCTGCCGACTGCACCTTGGTGGCGGCTCCGTGTCGCTGGGTCTTGGGCTCAGCGACGGGATAAGCCGCTACATCCGCGACGGCGTGAGGACGCGCGTCGCCTAGCCACAGCGATGTCGCAAATCGACTGGAGTCCACGCCGGCACCGTGCCTTCCGCGAGGTACGGGATCGCGCGGGGAGCGACTCCACCGCGTCGCGGCGGCCTACGAGCTGGCGATCGAACGCGTATCGCAGGCGATGCGCATGCGGAGATTCGGCGGCTACGCATAGCGATGGTCTGCTGGCGATCGCGGCTGCGGGATCCCGCGCGAGTCGCGCGGGTTGCACATTTTCCGAAGCGCCGACCCTTACTCGTTCCGATTCGGATCGCGTAGCGTTGCCCGATTGCGGCGCCGGTCGCCGAACCTAGGCTCCGCTGCCATGGTCACCGCTCGCGTAACCGCTCTGGGCAGCCTTCCAACCGCTCACCCCTCGACCGAGGTCCTACCCGCCGAGTCCCGGATCCGTCCCCGCGATGAGCTCGCAGCGCGTCGTCGCCGCCGGGTCGCCGATGATCCGGAGTCGGGTTTCCTCGGCAGCCCACGACAGCCCACGACGCCGGCGATCCGATCACGGCTCGTGGCTCGAGTCGCGTGACGTGAACGCTCCGGCCAGCGTCGCGGTCGATCTTCACTGTCATCTGCTGCCGGGAGTCGATGACGGCGCTCGCGACCTGGACGACGCCGTCGAGATGGCCAGGCAGGCACAGTCCGACGGCATCGCCGCCGTGTGCGCGACTCCGCACATCCGCCACGATCACGCCGTGGCGATCGAGGAGCTTCCCGAGCGCCTGGCCGAGCTCTCGGCCGCTGTGAAAGCGGCCGGCTGCCAAACGCAAATCCTCTCGGGAGGGGAGGTTGCGGCCACAGCGCTTGATGAGCTCGACGATGACGACTTGACGGCCGTTGCCCTGGGTGGATCGACGCGCTGGATCCTTCTGGAACCGCCTCCCGGACCGCTCGATCACCGGCTCGAGACCGCCGTGCTGGCGCTGAGCAGACGTGGCTTTCGCGCCCTTGTCGCTCACCCCGAGCGCCACCTGGCGCCAGACCTCGCCGAGCGTCTCGCCGGCCTCGTCGCCCTCGGCGCACTCGTTCAGGTCACGGGCGCCGCCCTGACCGACGCGATCACACGACCGGGCATGCTCGACCTGGCCCGCGCAAGGGTGATTCACGTGCTGGGAAGCGATTCCCACTCACCGCGAGCCGGTAGGCCGATGGCGCTGTCCGGCGCCATCGAGGCGCTGCGCACGGTCGATCCGCTGCGCGATCACCTGGCTTGGATGGCCTCGATCGCACCGCGGGGGATCGTGGCGGGCAGGGATGTGCGCTCGCCGTTCTAGACGGTGCGGTTTGGCTCTCTGACCTGCGCGGGTCGCACCGTTACGCGTGGTGCGAGCGCCTCGATCGCGGCGCGTGTCCCCGAGCCGAGGCCATGCCGCAGGAAGTTGAGCGAGCCTGCTGCCGCCCCGAGCACCAGCGCTTCTTGTAAACACAGGCCACGGGTCCATCCGGCGGCTATGGCGCCCATCATTGCGTCGCCGCAGCCCTCGCTGAATCCGCGCGGGAGCGGCGGCGGGACCACCTCGAACGGCGGCTCGTCAGCGGGCACGACGAGGATCGGGGCTTGTGCTCGAGTGACGGCGACCGCTCTCGCTCCGGCCGCGCAGATGTGGCGAGCCGCCTCTAGCGCTCCCTCGCCGTCGACCGAGCCGCGGACGTATTCGGCCAGCTCCCAGTCGTTGCACTTCACGAGATCCGGCCGGCAGGCGAGCGTGCGGTCCAAGCGCGGACTCGAGAGGTCAACGATCACCGGCACGCCGAGTGCCTTGACGTCGGCGGCGATCGTTTCATACGCGTCCTCGGGGAAGCCGTCGGCCGGATACGGGTTGCACATCACCAGCAGCGCGCTCTCCGATGCAGTGGCACACGTGGCGGACACCAGATCGTCGAGGTCATGGCGTTGCAGCGCCGGTCGAAGGGAGGCGGCGACCAGCGATCGCTCGCCGCCCCTGCGATCCACGACGTAGCTGCCGCTCGAACCGCCGGTCCAGGTGACGCACCGCCGCAGACATGCCCGCTCGAGCAACGAGTCGAGCGTGGCACCGGTCTCGCCGCCGAGCAGGCAGCAGAGAATCGGGCGTGCGCCGAGCTCCGCTGCCATGCGCGCGACCCACACGCCCTGACCGGCGGCGTGGACGTGCACCTCGTCACAGGCGCCGCCGGCCTCGATCGTGATGCTGAGCAGCGGATCGGGTCCGAACACGGCGATCTGCGGGGCCTCGAGCAAGTCTGGCATCGGCCCACCATCCATCGCTTCCCGGGCCGGCGCATCCGGGCAAGCCCGCACCTCAGGGCAGGATTCTGCGCACGCGGCGGCTCACCGATCCGGCATCGGTCCTAACTACTGAGCAACAACCGCTCGCGACGCGGATGGCCGGCCGTGCCGGGCTGCATAGCTTGGACCCATGATTTCGCTGGCGAAGCTCTCGATCAGACATCCCAAGGCGACGCTCGCCGTCTGGCTTGCAGTGGCCGCGGTGCTGACGCTGATCGGCCTCGGCGTCTCGAAGAGCCTCTCGCCCACGATCACGGTCGTGCCCGGGACCGAAGCGGCTCGCGCACAACGCCTTGTGGGGACGCAGTTCGGCCCGACTGAGCTCGTTCCGATCCTCCTTGAGGGGCCGCGGGCTCAGCTCGACCGCCAGGGCCCGAGGCTGGTCGCGCTGCTCGCCAAGCGTTCGGACACGCGCGTGCTTTCGGCGTGGGATGCTGGGAGTGCGGGCGCCAGCCTCCGCCCCAAGCCGGACGCGGCGATGCTCATCGTCTCGGTCGACCGGCCAGAGAGGGACGTCGTTCGCTACGACGAGCCGCAGATCGAAAGCCTGGTCTCCCGCCATGCGACGGCGCCGGTCAGGGCATTCATCACCGGCCAACCCTCGATCGATCGGGCCGAGAGGGACGCCTCGCTGTCCAATCTCAAACGCGATGAGCTGATCGCCGTGGGGATCCTGCTGGTGCTGCTGATCATCGGGCTGCGGGCGCCGGTCGCGGCCCTGCTGGTGACGGCTGTCGCCGCGACCAGCGTGCTCGCCGGGTTTGGCGAGGTTGCGCTGCTCGGTCGCTTCCTGCGGCTCGATCCGGTGGGCGTCGCGGCCGGCACCATGACCGGCCTCGCGTTCGCGGTCGGGTTTGCGCTGCTGATCCTCGACCGCTTCCACCGCGAGGAGCTCGGTGCGCTGCGCCGCGACTCGGCCGCCGCCGCCGCGCGCGAGCTCGAGACCACCGGTAGGGCCGTGCTGGTCGCGGGGACCGCCCTGATCGTGGCGCTTGCCGTCGTCGCGATCATCGGGCCTGCGCAGCTGATGGTCTCAGTCGGCACGGGCGCGCTCACGTGTGCGGCGTTTGCAACCGGCGGTGCCGTGGTGGTCATGCCCGCCGCGCTGGTGCTACTCGGTCGGCGGATCGACGTGCTCAGCTTCCCCGCGCCCAGGGCGCTTGCCCGAATCTGGTCGGGCGTGGTCGCCGGCGGCAACCGGATCGTGCGCCACGCCGTATTCGCGGGCTTCGCCGCCACGGCTCTGTTGGCGGCGGTCGCGGTGCCGGCATTCGCGCTGAATTCCGGCCCGCCCGACATCACTCAGCTTCCGTCGGGATCGAAGGCCCGGATCGCCTTACAAGAGGTCTCCCGCGTGATGGGGCCCGGGTGGGCGACTCCCTACAACCTGATCGTCGTGTCCAACACCCGGCCACTCACGACCCCAGCGCTGCTGGCGAGCATTCACCGCTTCGAGCTTCAGATCGCCAAGGACACGCGCGTCGAGACCGTCACAGGGCCGGGCGCAATCGGCTCCACCTCAAGCCAGCTTTCATCATTTGGTCCCCAGCTCAAGCACTCCGCCGCGGTCTCGGACAAGAGCAAGACCCAGCTTCTCCAGCTGATCAGTGGCTTGGGTCAGGCCGGCAACGGCTCCGCACAGCTTCAGGCCGGGCTCGCGCACGCGTCGTCGGGAGCGCAGCAGCTCCACGGCGGCTCGGGCCAGGCGCAGTCGGGAGCGGGCCAGCTGCACGCCGGGCTCGGTCAAGCCAGCAGCGGCTCAAAGCGGCTGCAGGCGGGGCTCAACCAGGCGCTCCGCGCAGCCAATCAGATCAAGAACGGCGCGGGCAAGCTGCTCGCGGGCTCGACGCAGATCACCAAAGGGCTCGGCCAGGCCGCAGGGCCGGTCAAGGCAGGGCTGCCGAGCGTCGCGCTCCTGGCCAAGGCCAGTGCGTCGACCAACAGCCAGATCGGTGCCATCGGCAACGACGCAAAGCAGGCGCAGGGCGACGTCGCGGCGGCGCTCGCGACGCTGCACGCGATGACGACCGGCAAGAACGACCCGGGCTACGCGGCGGCGCTCAACCAGCTCTCCCAAGCCGACCAGGCGACCGGGGCGGTTGCAGGCGCGGCCGCGGCCGCGGCCTCTGACGCGGGCCAGGCGGCGTTCCTCGCTGCCGGGGTCAACGACCAGGTCTCAAAGCTCTCGCCCGGCCTCAACCAGCTCTACGCGGGCTCACGCCAGCTCGAGGCAGGCATCAAGCAGCTGCGCGACGGTAACTCGCAGCTGGCGACCGGAATCGGCAAGCTTTCAAACGGAGGCACTCAGCTGAACACTGGTTTGGGCCAGCTGACCGCGGGCGCCGGGGCGCTGCAGATCGGCCTCGGTCAGCTCACAAACGGCGCGGGGCAGCTGGCCACCGGCCTCGCGGGCGGCGTGAGCCCCGCCGGTGAGCTCACCACGGGGCTCGGGACCATGCAGGCGGCGGTTGTCAAGGCCCGGGGGCAGATCCCCTCCACTGCCCAGCTACACCAGCTCGAGGAGCAGTCTCCGGGCATCTTCAGCTCCGGCTACTTCGTCCTGGCCGCGGTCGAGGGAGCGCAGCCTGGCAACCGCAACGCGGCATCGTTCACGATCAACCTGCTGCGCGGCGGTACGGCGGGACAGATCGTGGTCGCGTCCAAGTACACGGCGTCGGACGCGCGCACCGCGGCGCTGGGGTCCAGCTTGGCGAGGCTCGGACGGACGTTCGCCAAGCGCAACGGAACGCAGGTCGCCGTCGGCGGGCCGGCCGGAGACCTTGGCGATCTGACCAGCGTCACCCGCTCGCGGATCTGGCTCGACGTTGCGGCGCTCTCGCTGGTGGTTGCGCTGGTGCTCGCGCTCGCGCTGCGGGCCGTCCTGTTGCCGGTCGTGGCGACATTGTTCAGCCTGCTGACGACGGCGGCGACGTTCGGAGTGCTGGCGATCCTGTTCGGTGGCTCGAACCCGCCGCTCGGGGGACCCGGATACCTGGACCCGATCACGATCATCAGCGTGTTCACGATCGCGTTCGCGACCACGATGGCGTTCTCCATGCTGATCTTGATGCGCTGTCGCGAGGCCTACCTGGCGCAGCCAGGCGCCAAGCAGGCGGTCAGGATCGGACTGCGCGAAACGGCCGCCGCGAGCACGGGCGCGGGCGTCGCGATGGTCGCCGCGCTGGTCCCGTTCTCGACCACGGAGCTCCTCAATGTCCGAGCGCTCGGGATCGGGGTTGCGATCGCGATCCTGATCGATGTGCTGATCGTCAGGCCGGTACTGCTGCCCGCCGCTGCCGCCGTGCTCGGACGCTTTGGCTGGTGGCCCACATCACGGGCCCCGCGAAGTCACGACAGCAAGGCTCCCCTTGACGCACGCGGGGCCGCACAACCTCACGAGACCCCGATCGCCCCATAGGAGCGTGACATGACACCGACCGAAACCGCACTTGAACACGCCGGCGAGCCCGCGCCCGCCGCTGGCACGTCAGGCCCGAATAACCTTGGCGAGCATCTGCTGGGCGTCACGGGGCGCCACTCCGGGGTCGCGCTCCAGTTCTGGCGCGACGGGGTCCCCGCGTACATCTCATACCCGGAGCTCGGCACGATCTCCAGCGAGATCGCGCGTGGCCTGATCAGCTTGGGCATCGATGTCGGTGATCGGGTTGCGATCCTCGGGCTGACGTCGGCCGAGTGGACGCTCGCCGATTGCGGGGCGCTGTGCGCAGGCGCCGTGGTCGCAGCGATCTATCACACCAACTCGCCGTCGGAGTGCGCGTACGTGCTCGCGCACTCGGGCGCACGGGTCGTTATCTGCGAGAACGCGGCCCAGGCGGCCAAGATCGCGCAGGTGCGCGATCAGTGCCCGGCGCTGGAGCACGTGGTGCTGTTTGAGGACGACGGGAGCGAGCTGCTCACGCTGGACGGCCTGCGGCGACTCGGGTCGGAGGTTGAGCCCGACGCGGTGCGCGGACGGCTGCAAAGCGTGGGACAGGACGATCTTGCGACGCTGGTGTACACGTCGGGCACCACGGGGCCGCCCAAGGGCTGCATGCTCAGTCACCGAAACCTCCTGGAGACCGCACGGATGTACATCGAGCAGCTCGGCTTCGACGACAGCCACTCCCTGTATCAGTTCCTCCCGCTCGCGCACGTGCTCGCGAGGGTTGCTCAGATCATCGCGCTGAGCGTCGGCGCACTGATCATCTACTGGAGCGGTGACCCCTCCCGGATCGTCGACGAGCTGCAGGAGACATCGCCGACCCACTTCCCTGCGGTCCCCCGCGTCTACGAGAAGATCCACGGCGCCGCGATCGGCCGCGCCCGCCAGGGCTCGCGCGCGCAGGGGGCGCTGTTCGACTGGGCGCTGCGGTGCGGCACCCGCGCCAGGAGCGCGCTGGGCCGCCGTGAGCAGCCGGATCTGCTCACCGACCTTCAGTACCGCCTCGCCGATCCGCTGGTGCTCGCCAAGGTGCGAGCCGCGTTCGGCCCGAAGTTGCAGCTCGGGCTGATCGGCGCCGCGCCGGTGTCGCCCGAGCTGCTGGAGTTCTTCGACGCCTGTGGCGTGCTCGTGCTCGAGGGCTACGGCCTGAGCGAGACGTGCGCCGCCGCGACGCTCAACACACCCGACGCTTACCGCTTCGGCACGGTCGGCAGGCCACTCCCCGGCACCGAGGTGGCGATCGCCGCCGATGGCGAGATCCTGATCCGCGGCCCGCACGTGTTCGGGGGCTACTACAACGACCCCGCCGCGACCGAGGCGGCGTTGACCGCGGACGGGTGGCTGCGTTCGGGTGACCTCGGGGCGATCGACCAGCACGGCTTCCTCAAGATCACCGGGCGCAAGAAGGACCTGATCATCACCTCTAGCGGCAAGAACATCACTCCGGTCAACATCGAATGCGAGCTGCGCGACCAGCCGTCGATCACCGAGGCGGTCGTGTACGGCGACAACCGGCCATATCTGGTCGCGCTCCTGACACTGGACCGCGACGAGAGCCTCAGGCTCGCACGGCGATTGGGGATCGCCGACCAGTCAACGATCGCCGGGGACGCCCGCGTGCACGCCGAGATCCAGCAGCAGGTCGACGCCGCCAACAAGAAGTTCGCTCGCATCGAGCAGGTCAAGCGCTTTGCGATCCTCGACCACGACCTCACCCAGGCCGACGGCGAGCTGACCCCGACCCTGAAGGTCAAGCGCGCCGTCGTCTACGAGCGCTACGCGGATCTGTTCGCCGGCCTCTACGAGCAAGGAAGCGAATCATGAGCGACCACCTGTCAAGCGCAGACACGGCGTGGCTGCACATGGACAGGCCCACGAACCTGATGGTGATCAACTCGCTGCTGCTGTTCGACGAGGCCGTCGACTGGGGACGCGTCAAGCAGATCACCCAGCGCCGGCTAGTCGACCGCTATCCGCGATTTCGCCAGCGCGTGATCGAAAGCCGCCTCCCGCTGCGGACCCCCAGATGGGAGGACGACCCCGACTACGCGCTCGAGCATCACATGCACCACATCGCGCTGCCGGCGCCAGGTGACGACCGGGCACTGCAGGAGCTGCTCGGCGACCTGATGACGATGCCGCTGGACCGCAATAGGCCCCTATGGCAGACCTACCTGGTCGACGGGTACGGCGCGGGCGCGGCGATGATCTGCCGCATGCACCACTGCATCGCGGACGGAATCGCGCTCGCGCAGGTGATGCTGTCGCTCACCGACTCCGGTCCGCAGGACGAAGCCGAGGCACCGGCCGTGGCGGGCCCCCGCGCCCGCCGCGGAGGCCTGCTCGGCGCGGCCGCCAGCTCCGCCGAAGCAGCGGTCACGCTCGCCGGCCGGATCGCCTCTGAGACGCTGCGCCAGGCCGGCGAGATCGTGTTGTATCCCCCGCACGCAAACCGGTTGGCCGGCGCGCTGGCGCGTGACGCGGCGACCGCTGTGCGTCTGGTCCTCACCCCGGCCGACGCCGCCACCGCGATCAAGGGCGATCCCGGGATCAGCCGGCGCGTCGCCTGGACCAAGCCGTTGCGGTTGTCTGAGATCAAGCGCATCGCACACGCCCAGAAGGCGACCGTCAACGACGTGCTGCTTGCGGCCGTCAGCGGCGCGCTTCGCCACTACCTCCAGGATCGCGGCAGCGCGGTCGCCGAAATCCAGGCGATGGTGCCGTTCAACCTCAGGTCGCTCGACGAGCCCGTTCCTCAAGCGCTAGGCAACAAGTTCGGGATGGTGTTCCTCCCTCTCCCGGTCGGTGTCAGCGGCAGCTACAGGCGCCTGGTCGAGGTGCACAAGCGCATGACCGAGATCAAGCAGGGGCGCGACGGGCCTGTCTCCTACTCCATGCTCAGCCTGTTCGGCCGGACCCCGGAGCCATTCGAACGACGGATCATCGACACCTTCTCCGGCAAGGGCACGGCCGTGATGACGAACGTGCCCGGCCCCAAGAAGCCCGTCTACCTCGCGGGCACGCCGGTCCGCACCGTGCTGTTCTGGGCGCCCACCTCCGGTCACATCGGAATGAGCGTGAGCATCTTCAGCTACCGCGGCGAGGTGACCGTCGGCCTGATGGTCGACGCCGCGCTGATCCCCGATCCCGAGCAGATCGTCACACAGCTCGAGCGAGAGCTCAAAGCGCTCGGTCGGCTCAGCCGCCGCCCGCAGCACAAGGCCCCTAAGCTCGTGCCGGCTTGAGGCCTCGGTCGGACTCATCGCGTCGGCACGCAGCGCACACATATGCTCGTGAGCGGGGGCTCTCACCGCGCCTGTACGCGGTGGTGCGTGCACTTGCCAACGCGCTTCTGCGAGCGTGGTTTCGGGTGCGGGTCGCGGGCGCCGATGCGATCCCCGCGCAGGGTCCCGCGATCATCGCTCCCAACCACAAGAACTTCCTGGATCCGTTCTTCGTCGGCATCGCCACTCCTCGCCGCGTCCGCTACATGGCCAAGGCGGGATTGCTCAAGGGGCCATTCGGGTGGCTGCTGCTGAGGTTGGGCGCGTTCCCCGTTCGCAGAGGCGAGCGCGACGCCGAAGCGCTTGACACTGCGCGTGCGATCCTCGCCGACGGCGGCGTGGTGGTCCTGTTCCCGGAAGGCACCCGCGTCGAGGAGCCCGATGCGCTGGGCTCACCGCACCACGGTGCCGGCAGGCTCGCCGTAGAGACCGGCGCGCCGATCGTTCCCGCCGCCGTCAGCGGCACGTCGCACCTGTGGCGCGGAGCGCTGCCCCGCCTCAAGCGCGTGCAAATCACCTTCCTCGCTCCCGTCCAGCCCGGCCTCTGCACCGGACCGGCCGGGAGCGCCGGGCTGATCGACGAGCTGGTCTGGCCCGCCGTGCGCGAGGAGTACGGACGGCTTCGAGCCACCCCCGGCGTGATCGCAGCGGCACTGGTCGCGGCAGGCCTGGGCGGGCTGCTGGCGAGGAAGCGGTCACAGGACCGCCGCACACCTCGTCTGCTCGGCAAGGTGCAATCCCGTGCGCTTCGGCGACGGGGACGCCGAGCGGCGATGCTCGCTCGAGCCCGAGCCGCCTTCAGGCGCCGTTAGCGGCCGGGCTCGTGCTCCGCGGGCATCGGACGTTTACGCCGCGTAGGCGAACGGGTGATGAAACGCGTGCAGCGCGCGGCCGCGCTCGCGGACCTCCGCCGAGAATGCGTTGCCGGTCTTGCTGTCGTTGACGGCGACGAACACGCGCCCGTCGGATTCACACCACAGCAGCCGGACGTGAAGACCGTCGCTGATGCGGCTGTGCAGCTCGCGCATCGAAGTGAATAGATCGGGTGTCATGTCATCGCTCCGTGTGAGGATTGGACGCTCAGCGCAGTCTGCCGATGGGCAACGCCGGCGCCATCGGGAGAAGGCGCGGTCTCACGTGGGCGAGGCGCCGGTTGCGTTACGTACTTTTCCGAAGCCGAACAGCTCGTCGTGGAGCCCGACCAGGCCGATGGCGTCATGCACGTCGGCATCCCTGTCGGTCGCGCAGACCGGTTTCATGCGCAACTGCTCGCGCAGGCGCGTCAACGCGTTCTGGTCTCTGCGGGCGAGGATCTGAACCTGCTCGTGCGTGCGAGCGACGGTCGCGGCAAGCCGGGGGCCGAGCGACGGCACAAGCCTGGCTGTGGTCGCCGTGACGCCGGCGTCGGCTCGGTCAAGCGGCTGGACGCGGTTGACGATCGCCGCGCAGCGATGCATGCCCCAGCGCTCCAGCTCGCGTGCGAACACGATCGCCTCGTCGACTGCCTCTCGCTCCGGGGAGCTCACCAAGATGAAGCCGGTGGCAGGATCGCGTAGCAGCTCTTGGACTGCCACGGCCCGGACGTGAAATCCCTCCAGCAGGCCGCTCATCAGTCCGAAGAACGTCCTGAGGTCCTCCAGCAGGCCCGTCCCGGCGATTCGGCCGAGGGCGGCGACGACGAAGCCGGCGGCGCGAATCGCTGCGCCCGCCGGCCGAGCGAAAGCGCCGGCGGTGCCCGCGTCGAGAAAGCCGATCAATCGATCGGGTGCGTCGAGGAAGTCGACCGCGTTGCGGGAAGGCGGCGTGTCGAGCACGATCACGTCGTAATCGTCTGCCACCGCGAGCTCGTAGAGCTTGGCGACTGCGGTGTACTCCTGGGAGCCGGCAACCGCCGTCGACAGGTGACGGTACACCCGGTTCTCAAGGATCGCGTGCGCGCTCTGCGCGCTGGGCGCCAGGCGCTCGATCAGCTCATCAAACGTGCCCTTCACGTCGAGCATCATCGCCAGCAAGTCGCCACGGATGTTCAGGCCCGCCGCCTGGAAACGCTCAGCGGGCACGGCCTGCGGCCGGTTGCCGAGCTCTGCGATCCCGAGCGCTTCTGCGAGCCGGCGCGCCGGGTCGATCGTGATGACGGCGACGCGAGCGCCCCTGGCGGCCAGACCGAGACCGACGGCGGCCGCCACCGTGGTCTTGCCGACACCGCCCGCGCCGGCGCAGACCACGATCCGCTTGCCGGCGAGCTGCGTGGCCAGGTCACTCATCGCAGCCACCGACCCAACGCGCCGGCAAGCTGCTCGATCGCGACCCGGTCGACCGCTTCGGCGAACATGAACGGAAGCGTCAGCGAAGGCACGCCGTCAAGCCCTCTGCGCAGCCGTCGCAGCTGGGCTCGCTGCGCAACGGCACGGGCGTGAAACCACAGCGCCGTTCGCACCGCGGGATCATCCGGCGCCGCCAACAGCGTCGCCTCGTCGCGACGGCCAAACCGCGCCGGCAACAGCTTGTTGACGGCAACGGCGGCGAAATCGATGCCGAGCTCGTTCCGCAGGCTGCTGCGCAGCGCGAGCGTCTCGGTGATGGCCATCTGCTCAGGCGTTGTCACCGCGACGACGGCCAGGAACGCGGGGTCTCTGAGCATCCGATCGATCGTCGTTGCCTGCGCGGCCACTGGTCCGACGCGGGCGATCGACGCAAACGTGCGCGGTGCCGTCAGCAGGCCGAGGAAATGTCCGCTGGCCGGTCCGTCAAGCACGACGAGGTCGTAGCGCCGATCGCCACGCCGCCGCCCTCGCGGCTGCGCCAGATTGCACACCTCGCCGATCGTAAGCAGCTCGCCGAGTCCCGGCGCGGCGTCGACGAACAGCTCGAACATCCTGTTGCGCGCGAGGATTTTGGCGGGCGTCCCGATGGGCAGCTCGGTGCGCAGATAGTCGGCGAGGGCCGCGTGGCGGTCCACCGTGAGATGCTCCAGGTCCGGGCAGGTGGTTGCCGCGCGGTTACCGACGCCGACATCGGGCGCCGCGACCGAAGCGCGGTCGTGATCACCCGAGATCTCGACGACGGCTGTCCGTAGTCCGCGTCGGGCAGCTGCCACGCCCAGCGCCGCGGCCACCGTCGATCTGCCGACCCCGCCCTTGCCGGCGACGACGACGAGCCGCTCGGTGCTCAGCCGCCAGCCAGGGGTGGGACCTGCAGACTCACGCGGGGTGTGCCGCGACCGCGCTCTGGTCACCATCAGGGCCGGCCTCGGACACGCCGGCTTCGCGTGCTTGGCGTGTCAATACAAGCAGCGGACAGCGAGCGCTTCGTGCGAGCTTGCTCGACGTGCTTCCGTGGATCAGACGTCCGATCGGGCCGTACCCACGCGAGCCGATCACCAGCAGGTCGATCGACTCGCCGTAGATCGCAAGCTCCTCGGCCGGGTGGCCGTAGACGGCGAGCGGCTGGATGTCGTGAAGTGCGGCCACTCGGGCCTCAGCGTGTTCGACGAGCTCCGGCAGCGTCGGCGACTCGGGGTCCACGAACAACTCGGCGGGGTGGAAGACCACCTGCAGGCCCGACAGCTCTGCATCTAGGTCCTCGGCCAGCCCGCGAGCCAGCGCCACCGCTGCCTCGCTCTCGGGCGATCCGTCGTAGCCGACCCCGATGCACTTGATCGCCGACGCCTGGTGCGCGTAGCCCGCCGGGGCGATGGCGATCGCACAGCGAGCGCCGTTCAGGGCTGCGGCCGTGTCGTCGTGGAGAAGCACTCGGCCGAGCAGTCCTCGACGCGATGAGCCGAGGACCAGCAGGTCGGCACCGAGCATCTCGACAAGCTCATGGAGTCCCTGGCCGATCGACGGGGCGCGCCACCAGTGAGCCTGCGTCGTCGCGCCGGCCTCGGAACGGGCCTCTTCGAGCAGCTGTGCGTCGCGGGCGCGCTCCTCGGCCTCGAGCTCGCCGCTGTAGCCGCGAGACAAGCGGATGTCATACCGGTACGGGTTGACGTGCGCGACCGTGAGTTGCGCATCGTCTGCGGACAATTGCTTGGCGAGGGCGAGGGCGTCGTGCCAGCTGCCGAGCTCGTCAACACCCACGACGATGTTCCTGAACATTGCGTTTCCTTTTTTGACGGGAGCTGTGCCCACGGTACGAATCGGCCGCTCGTGCACCATCGGTGCTGTGCCTCGCTTCGCCTGCGGCTATCTACGCTCACGCTTCGACGTCTGGCTCGATCGCCGCCGTGGGGATCACGACAACCGGTCGATCGGCGATGTGCAGCAGCTCGTGTGAGACGGACCCGAGCAGCGCCCGCAGGCGGCCCAATCCGCGAGCGCCGACCACGATCTCGTCGGCCTGATGAAATCGCGCCGCCTGCTCGATCACCTGGGCCGCCGGACCACCTGTCAGCTCGACCTCATACGCGGGCCCGGCAAGCGCCCCTTGACCCAGCGGTAGGTCCGCGGGCGGGAGATCAGCAAGTCGCGATCCGGATCGGCGCGCAGGTCGGGTGCGAGCTCAAACGCGTGAACCACCAGCACGCGTCCGCGCGGTCCGGCCTGTCGGGCGGCGAACACCAGCGCTGCCCGGGCCGCGTCGGAGCCGTCGTAGCCGACGACGATCGTCGGTTTGCGGGCCGTTGAAGGCATGCCTGGAACGCTAGGTCCGGGCGCGGCGCGCACGTCAGTAGATAGCCGCGCAAAGCGCGCGCCGCTCCCCGATGACGTCGCGACCGCTCGCCGCTTGCATGGTTGGCGCAATGCTTGCCACACGGTCGCTGACACGGCGCAACGGCGCCCCCCCGCACGACACCGACCGCGAGGCGCACATCGAGCTCGCGCCGGCCATCGTTCTCAACGGGCGCCTCACGCTGCCAGCGACAACTTCGGCTCGCGGAGTGGTCGTGCTTCCAATCGTCTCCCGTGGCCCCTTGCATAGCCCCTACAACCGGCTCGCGACGTCAACGCTCGCCCGTGCCGGCTTTGCGGCTCTGCTGTTCGACTGCCTGACCTCGAACGAGAAGGGCTGCGTCGTCCCGCCGACCAATCCGGCCACCGTGGCGCAACGGCTGCTCACCGCCACGGCGTACCTGCGCGGCCAACCCGAGCTCGCCGGCCTGCGCCTCGGCTTCATGGCGACCGCAAGTGCGGCCGCGGGCGCGATGTCGGCCGCGGCCGAGATGGCCGACGATCTTGGGGCTGTCGTGTCGCTGGGAGCGACCCCCGACCTGCTGGACGTGGAGCTCGAGCGCGTAACGGCGCCGGTGCTGCTGATCGCCGGCGGTACCCCCACCGATCTCGCGTGTATCGATCGCGTCCGCAGCAGGCTCTGCTGCCCCAGCGAATTCGCCATGGTTCCGGGCTCGCACAAGCTGATCGAGGGCGATCCGCGGCCATTCCGGCGCGCGCTGATGCTCACCACTCGCTGGTTTGCGACCCATCTCGATCCGCAGCCCGCGCGCTCATTCGGCACTGAGATCGCGGCGACCGAATAGCAACAACGCGCCTGCCGCACCGACCAGGCCGATTGCAGCCATCACCGCGGCGCCGCCGGAGTCGAACGACTGGGCGGGTACCAGTCCCACGTGCGCAAACGGAGTGAGGTCGGCGAGCCATTTGGGCGCGCCGAGCAGCGCGGCGAACAGCTGCCACAGAAACGCGACGGCGACGAGCGCGTATGCGATTCCGGCGGCGGCACGTGGGAACGCCGCATAGGCCAGCGCGGCGACCCCCAGAAACAGCAGAGCCGGCGCAAGGCAGTTGGCGCCGGCGCCAAGCATCGTCGACAGCGAGATGCTCACTCCCTGAGAGCGCGCTCCCGCCCACGCCAGCGCGCCAGCCGACACCGAGATCGCCGCGGCCGCGCCCATCGCCAGCGTCATCCGGCCGCCGAGCCAGCGACGGCGGCTCACCGGCAGCGCCAGCAGCGTCTCCAGCCGCTGGCTCGCCTCCTCGTGGCGGGCCGCCGCGACCTGCGAGCAGGCAAACAGACTGACGACGACCACGAAGAACAGGAAGCTGAAGCCGATGTATCCCTTCGGGGTCAGCACCGACCCTGCGCCGAGCTTTGCGAGCGTCTGGTCGAGCTGCTTGGAGATGCCCGCCGAGGAGATGCTGTTGGAGATCACCCCGACCACGACCGCGAACACTCCGACGCTCGACAGCCACACCAGCAGGCTGGCGCGCTCGCTGCGAAACGACTGCTGTGTGCTCGACGACAGCAGCCCGAGCCGTGGCGCAGCCGTGTCGTTGGCAGCGAGCACGCCGCTGCCGATATCGCGTACAGCGTAGATCCGGGCTGCGACCGCCACCAGCAGCACCGTGGCGGCAACTGGCAGGACCAGCACCAGCGGCTGGGCGCCCGTGAACGGTCGCAGCTCCTCGGCCCACCCCAGCGGCGTGATCCAGCGCACCCAGCCGGCGCCGGCGGAAGTGTCGGCGATCACGCGCAACAGGAACGCAAGCGCGACGACGGCGCCCCCGAGCTCGAGCGCCAACCGGCGGGTCGGCGCGAGCTGGCTGGCGACCGCCCCGACGCCGACGAACACCAACGCCGGTGACACCACCGCCAGCGCCAGGTAGGCAGAACCGGCCAGCGAGAGCCCGCCGGCAACCGACCCGACCAGCGCCGCGACCCACAGCACCATGATCGTCGCGGCGATAGCGACGATCGCCGCGACGTACTCGGCGTCTCGGCCGATGATCCCCGACAGCACGAGCTCGGCGCGGCCGGCATCCTCCTCTGTCCGCATCGCCCGAACGGCTGCAAGCAGGCCGAACACCGCGGCGAACAGCGCCAGCGTCCCCCCCACCCGCCACGCGCTGTAGCCGCCGACAGTCAGCAGGTCATACGCCTTACCGTAGAACAGGACCACGGCCTTGTTGGTGCCAAAGGCATGCGCGAACGACAGACGATCTGCGACCGTCGGATAGCTGTGGCGGTAGCTGATCGGCTGGATGAACGCGACCGCCGCGAACAGGTAGGCGAACGCGATCGTGCGGCCCCGCGCGTCGCGCAGCACGCGGCGCGCGACAGCCGTCCGCGCCTGCCGGGTTGCCGCAGGCCTGCTCGCCGCAGACCGGGGCGGGCTACTCGCCGTCGCGGCGATCGCCATGGTCGTAGTGGTGCAGGAAGATCTCTTCGAGCGACGGCTCGCGGCTGATCAGCGTTGCCACCTGCTTATCGGCCAGCGCGGCGATCACCGGCGCGATGCTCCCGGCGACCTCCAGGCGCAGGCCAGACCTCCCCATCGGAGTGACCGTCACGCCAGGCAGCGAAGCCAGGTGGGGCACCGGGCCCGTGAATGTGACCTCGACCGTCTGCGCGCCCAGATGCCTGAGCTGCTCAAGCGTCCCCTCGTCGACAAGCCTGCCGGCCCTGAGGATCCCCACGCGGTCACACACCGCCTCGACCTCGCTGAGGATGTGCGAGGACAGAAACACGGACTGTCCGCGCTCCTTGGCCTCGGCGATGCAGGCACGAAATGCCATCTCCATCAAAGGGTCCAGACCGCTCGTCGGCTCATCGAGCAGCAGCAGGTCGGCCCGCGTCGCCAGCGCGGCGATCAGCTGCACCTTCTGACGATTGCCCTTCGACAGCGCTCTGACCTTCTTCGAGGCCTCCAGCGCGAAGCGCTCGACGAGTAGCTCGCGGTAGGCGCGGTCAGTGCCTCCATGCAGGCGCGCGAGGAACTCGAGCGTCTCCTCGGCGGTCAGCGAAGGCCACAGAAACGGCTCGCCGGCGACATACGCGACCCTGCGATGCGCCGCCACGGGATCGCGCCAGCAGTCGACGCCGAAGAGCTCGGCCCGTCCGTCGCTCGGGCGGTGCAAACCGAGTAGCAATCGAATCGTGGTCGTCTTGCCGGCCCCATTGGGACCCAGATATCCGAACACCTCCCCGTCTGCGACCTCCAGGTTCAGAGAATCGAGAGCGAGCGTCTCGCCGTACCGCTTCGACAGTCCTTCCGTATGGATCGCGGTCATGCACGGCACCGTAGCGCCGCGCGTCATCCGCCCATCGGTAGTTGTGTGCAACGTTCGACGGACCGCTACCGTAGCCCCGCCTCAGCGGGGATGCGACGCTCGCTTGGTGGCGGCCAGAAGTGATCCTCTGCCCTCCGTCGCGCAAGATTCCGGACCGGATCCCGAAGAGGCGGTCGGGCTGCTGCTGCGTGACCTCGGGGCCACGCGCGGTGGCCTGAGCACCCCCGAGGCAGGCCGCCGGCTGCTGCAGCACGGTCCCAATGAGCTGCAGCGTCGCCGCGGGATGCGCTGGCCCGCCGAGGTGGCGCAGCAGCTCACGCACCCGCTCGCGATACTGCTGTGGCTGGCCGCCGCGCTGTCGTTTGCGGTCGGAAACAGGGTCGTCGCGATCGCAGTGCTGCTGGTGATCTTCCTCAATGCGGCATTCGCGCTCGTGCAAGAGCTGCAGGCCGAGCGCGCGGTCGAAGCGCTCGCCGGCTACCTGCCGCTGCAGGCAACCGTGCTGCGCGACGGACGGCCGCGGCGAGTCGACGTGGTCGAGCTCGTGCCCGGCGATGTGGTCATGCTCGAGGAGGGCGAACGCGTTCCCGCCGACGTTCGTTTGGTCGACGGAGCGGTCGAGGTCGACATGTCGACGCTCACCGGGGAATCGGCGCCCCTCCTGCGGTCGGCGGAGCTCGTCGACGTCGGCGTTCCGAGGCTGCAGGCTAGGGATCTGGTGTACATGGGCGCCACCTGCACCGAGGGTGACGCGCAGGCGGTGGTGTTTGCGACCGGCATGCACACCGAGCTGGGAAGGATCGCCGCGCTTTCGCAGCGCGTCGAGGTCGAACGCAGCCCGCTAGAGCGTCAGGTGCGCCGGGTCGCCTGGCTGATTGCCGGCGTGGCTGTGGCGATGGCGATCGCGTTCGTGCCGCTCGCGGTGCTCGGCGCCGGCCTGTCGATCAACAACGCCGTGCTGTTCGCGGTCGGTCTGCTCGCCGGCAATGTTCCCGAGGGCCTGCTTCCCGTGATCACGCTGGCTTTGGCCGTCGCCGTCGGGGCGCTGGCCCGGCGCGGGGCCGTCGTAAAGCGGCTGAGCGCCGTCGAGACGCTGGGCTCGACGGATGTCATCTGCACCGACAAGACCGGCACCCTGACCGAGAACAGGATGCACCCGGTCGCGGTCTGGACACGAAGCGGATCGATCGACCTGACCGTCGCCGAGCGGTCCTCGCCACCGCGAGAGGCCGAAGACCAGCCGTCAATCGCCTTGGGCCGCGCGATCGTCGCCTGCAACAACGCTCGCCTCGAGGAGTCCGGCGAGCACGCCGGTGACCCCACCGAGATCGCGCTGATGCTCGCCGGCGCCGAACTCGGCGCGTCCGTCGACCCCGACGCCAGGCACCGCGATCGGATCGCACTGTTTCACTTCGAACCGCACCTGAAGCTGATGTCGACGGCCGACCGCGACGGCGAGCTGCGCTGGCTGCACACCAAGGGCGCCCCGGAGTCTGTGATCGCACGCTGCACACGGGTGCTGGAAGCGGACGGCGCCGAGGCACCACTTGACGATGAGAGACGCGCGGCCGTGGAACGCGAGGTTGCCGGCTTCAGTCAGCGGGGGATGCGCGTGATCGCCGCCGCCCGACGCCGTCTTGCATCCGGCCGCCTTCCGCAGGAGCGGGGACAGGTCGAAACCGGTCTGACGCTACTGGGGATGGTGGCGATGCAGGACCCCCCACGGGCAGAGGTGGCCGACGCGGTGGCCAGCTGCCACGACGCCGGAATCCGCATCCTGGTGATCACGGGCGACCATCCGCTGACCGCGGCGGCGATCGCCCGGCGCGTCGGCATCGGCGGCGAGCAAGGGCCTAGAACGGTCATTGCCGATGCAATCGAGTCGATGCCCGAACGCGAGCTGACCGGGCTGCTTGAAGGCGACGAGGAGCTGGTGTTCGCGCGCGCCACTCCGGAGGCCAAGCTGCGGATCGCAGAGACCCTGCGCCGGCTCGGCCACGTCGTCGCGATGACCGGCGACGGCGTCAACGACGCGCCCGCCCTGCGCCAGGCGGACATTGGCGTGGCGATGGGGCGCTCGGGCACCGACGTGGCACGCGAGGCGTCGACGATGGTGCTGTCCGACGACAATTTCGCGACGATCGTCGTCGCGGTCGCGGCCGGGCGGCGCGTCTACGACAACGTCCGCAAGTTCATCGTCTACATCTTCGCCCACGCCACCCCCGAGGTGGTCCCGTTCCTCCTGTTCGCGTTCGCCGGGGGACTCATACCGCTGCCGCTGACGGTATTGCAGATTCTGGCGTTCGACGTCGGCTCAGAGACGCTGCCGTCGCTCGCGCTGGGGCGCGACCCGGCCGAGCCCGGGATCATGACCCGCCCGCCGCGTCCGGCCGACGAGGGCGTGATCCGGGGACCGATGCTGGTCCGAGCATGGCTGTTTCTGGGCGTCCTGGTCGCCGCGCTGGAGCTGGCCGGATTCTTCTATGTGCTCAACGGGGCGGGATGGCATCCCGGCGCCCCGGTCGGGCCCGGGCATCCCCTGCATCATGCGTACCTTCAGGCGACGACGATGTCGTTCGTGGGGCTGATGGCCGGCCAGATCGGCACCGCGTTCGCAGTTCGATGCCGCCGCGAATCGCTGCGCTCGGTCGGCGTGTTCAGCAACCGGTATCTGATCGCCGCGATCGCCGGGGTGATCGTGTTCGCCGGCCTGTTCGTCTACGTGCCGGCGCTGCAGAGCCTGATCGGAACCGCGGCGCTGCCGCCGAAGGACGTCCTGTTCCTGCTGCCGTACCCGTTCATCGTGTTGGGCGCCGACGAGCTGCGCCGGTGGCTGCTTCGCCGTTGGGATGCGCGCGAGCGCGCGACCGGCTCCCCGGCGCCATCCGGCTCTGCCGCCGCTAGCTGAGCTCGCTGCGCTCGAACTCGTAGCACGCCCGGTGATAGCACGGGGTTCCCGACGGGCACACTTCGGGCTCGGCCGCCCTCGACGTGTGCCGGGCAAGCTCACCCATGATCTCGACGAGCGGCTCGTAGACGCCGATCACCTCGCCGCACCGAGCACAGCTCGGTGGCGGCCCGCCTGTCGACTGGGGTTCGAGCGCGGACATAGCCGAGATCAGGATCGCCCCCACGCCGGGTCCAGGCATGCGTGCGCGGCCGCACCCGCTGGTGAGAAACTACTGGCGTCGGCCCGGGCGATGTGCGTCGCCCGCCCATTCCGGCGTATATTGGGATGGGGCCTGAATGAGCGCGCGTACCGACGGCGACCGGATCCGACGCCTGCTGCAAGTGGGCAGACAGCTCGTAACCGAGCACGACACCGAGGCGGTGCTCGCGCGAGTCCTCGCCGAGGCACGGGAAATGACCGGCGCGCGCTATGCGGCGCTCGGCGTGCTCGACGAACGCAGGCTCGAGCTCGAGCGCTTCCTCACACTCGGGATCGACGACGAGACGCACCGCTCGATCGGCGATCTCCCCCGTGGTCGCGGCGTATTGGGAGTCCTCATCGAGGACCCGCAGCCGCTGCGCCTGGCGCAGGTCGGCGACCACCCTCAGAGCTTCGGGTTTCCCGTCGGCCATCCGCCGATGCACAGCTTCCTCGGCGTTCCGATCGTGATCCGCGGTGAGGGCTGGGGCAACCTGTATCTCGCCGAGAAGGAAGATGGCGAGGAGTTCACCGACGAGGACGAGGACGCGGCCGTCGCGCTGGCCCAGTGGGCGGCAACCGCGATCGACAACGCCCGGCTGTACGAGGACAGCGAGCGGCGCCGCCGGCAGCTCGAGCAAGCCGTGCGCTCGCTCGAGGCGGCTCGCGACATCGCGGATGCGATCAGCGGCGCTTCTGACCTGGAGCGCGTCCTGGAGCTGATCGCCAAACGCGGACGGGCGCTGGTCGAGGCCCAGAGTGTCGTGATCATGCTGCGCGACGGCGATGACCTCGTCGTGATGGCGACCGCGGGACACGCGGCTGAGGCTCGCGGGTATCGCCTCCCGATCGCCGACTCGACATCCGGGCAGGTACTCCAGCGCGGCCGAGCCGAACGCGTCAGTGACGCCGCGAGGCAGCTGCGGATCGCGCCAAAGGAGCTCGGGGTCCCCGATGCGTACTGCGCGCTGCTGGTCCCGATGAGCCACCGCGGGGCGGGTGTTGGAGTGCTGGCGGCGTTTGACCGAGGCACAAACCACGAGGCGTTCACGACCGATGACGAGCAGCTGTTGCGGACCTTCGCCGCGTCCGCGGCAAGCGCCGTGGCGATCAACCGCAGCGTCGAGGCCGAACGGCTGCGCAGCACGATCGCGGCAGCCGACGCCGAGCGCAGCCGCTGGGCCAGGGAACTGCACGACCAGACGCTCCAGGCGCTCGGTGGCCTGCGGGTGTTGCTGGCCTCGACGGTGGGTCGCGGCGATCGTGAGACAAGCGATGACGCGATGCGACATGCGATCGAGGACATCGAGCTCGAGATCGGCAACCTGAGGGGGATCATCAGCGAGCTGCGCCCGTCGCTGCTGGACGACCTCGGGCTGCTGCCGGCGATCGAGGCGCTGCTCGACCGCCGCCGTGACGCCGGACTGGAGATCGACAGCGAGCTGGCGCTTCAAAGCGATGCCCTCGGTCCCGAGCTCGAGACCACGATCTACCGGCTGGTGCAGGAGGCGCTGACGAACGTCGTCAAGCACGCGCAGGCGACTCACGTGCGCGTTTGCGTGGAGCTGGACGGCGGCCGGGTGCACATCGACGTCACAGACGACGGCATCGGGTTTGACACCGATGCGCGGACGTCCGGATTCGGGCTGGCGGGGATGCGCGAGCGTGTGTATCTCGCCGGCGGTGAGCTGCGAATCGAGCCGCTTGACCCCGGAACGCGGGTCAGCGTCTGGTTGGCGGTCGATGCCGCGCGTGCCGGCGGGGCAACCTCAGCAGCCGATCAGGCCGCGTCGTAGCGCGAACTGCACCAGCCCGGCGCGGTTGGATAGCCCTAGCTTTGTGTAGATCCGCGCTCGCTGGGCCTCGACGGTCCGCCTCGACACGTTCAGCTTGACCGCGATCTCGGCGCTCGTGTGACCGAGCGCGATCAGGCGGACGATCTCGGTCTCGCGAGGGCTCAGCCCGTCGCCCGCGGCGCGCCGCAGAGCGTCGAAGCCGACCGCGACGCGCGGGCTGACGAACTCGTCGCCTCCGAAGGCGCAATGGACCGCCTTGAGCAGCTCGGAATCGGCGCGATCCTTGAGCACGAACCCCGTCGCGCCTGCGTCGATCGCCTGCAGGGCAGCCAGCGGGCTCTCGTCCATCGTCAGCACGACGACGTCGGTTTGCTGCCGCTGGCCTCTGAGCTGGTTGATCATCTCACCGATGCGGCCATCGGCGAGCCGCAGGTCGACGACCAGCACCGACGGGCCCTTCCCCGACACGCAGCGCGCCGCGGTCGCCAGGTCCGATGACTCGGCGATCACATCGACCTGATCGTCGGCGTCGAGCAGGCGCCGCAGGCTGCGACGCACACCCGCGTGGTCGACGGCGAGGACCACCGTGATCGGCATCCGTCGTTGTGTGGACGATGCCTCCGAACCGGAGGCGAGGTGCAGATGCGCCGCCATGCCAGGTTGCCTGCCCGCGTGCTACCGGCGCTGGGCTGCGGCCGGTGGGCGCCGCTCCGTATCGACGATCACGCGGTGATACGCGTCGCGCACGATCAGCTCACAGTGAGGCTGTCGCGCGGCCGTCCGATAGGCGATGCGCCGCGCGTCATCGAGCGTGTTGCATGCGATGTGCGGGTGCGTCTCCGGGACCACGACCTCCCAGGAGCCGCGACCATCGGGGTCCACAGTCACGCTAGCTGAAGCTTCGATTGTCATGACTTGAGGATCGAACACGGGCGGGCTGGCGACATCCGGGAAATCCCCCAGGAGCGGTGCGGATCGACCCAACCCTGGGCAGTCCTCGGCGCGCACGAGTCAGCGACTGGTTCGTGATGCCGGCCGCGGAACGGCAACGACTGGGCACGCCGCGTCGTGCACGAGCGCCTCGCCGGTGCTTCCCAGCAGGACTCGCTTCGTCGGGCCCCAGCGCCGCGAGCCGACCACCATCAGGTCGACCTCGTCAGACAGCGACAGCAGCGCGTCGGCGGGACGCCCCGACACGGCCTCTGCGTCGAACTTGACGTCGAGTTTGGCCGCCACCGTTTCAGCCTGTCGCCGACGCGAGCTCATCTCCTCGCCCACGACCTCCATCCAGTCTCGCATGATGTCTCCGATCCAGACCTGGCCCCATCCGACCGTCGGCATCCGGTCGTCGACGACCGCCCGGACCCGGAGTTCCCCGCCCGACGCCAGTGCTAGACCGGCGGCCCAGCTCAGGGCTGCCTGCGACTCGGGTGAGCCGTCGTAACCGACCCCGATTCGTCCCAACGCCAGATCGCCACGGTCGTGAAGCCCGCGTGGCGCGATCGCCAACGGCGATTCAAAGCGGCACAGCAGCTGGCGCGTTCGCTTGCCGATTCGCACGTGTCCCTGCGTCGCGTGGCGGCTTGAACCGACCACCAGCAGGTCGCGATGCTCGGCGGACATCACACGGTGCAGAGCCCGCGCGACCGAGTGGTCGGTGCGCACCACCACCCGCGCCTCTGGCGCGAACGCGTCGCGTGTCTCGGCCAGGGCTTGGCGCGCCTGCTGGTCAAGGCTTCTCCAATCCATGCCCTCCGGAAGCACCACCATCGGATCCGGGTGGACCGCCACGAGTATCAGCGCCGCGCCGGTCGCCCGCGAGATCAGCGCGCCGAGGGCGGCGGCGTCCAGGCCCTCGGGGTAGCCGTTCACTCCGACGGCGATCCGATGGACCATCTGGGGAGGCAGGCTCGTCTGCTCCGACGCGGCTGCGGTGATCGAATCCGGATGATCGTGATGTGTTGGGGTCGCCATTGCTTGCTCCTGATGCCGACGGCGGGGTGAGAGAACACAATGAGTCTTCCAGCAGGCCTGCGTCCGGCCATCGGGATAGAGACGCGGTGCACTTCGGAAAAACACGTATCGCCAAGGCGCGGATCAGTAACCGTGGGCGGGGCTCGGCGACGGGGCCTCGAAGGGCATCCTCGCCGCAGCCTTCACCGCCGCCGGGTGGCCCTCGCTCGAGAATCGAAATCGCCACGCTCGATGACGTGCACAGACAGGATCGACGAACTCACCCTAAGGCGCGCGCGTAACGAAATGAACACCTTCCGGTCCTTCCAGCGAGAAACCCCTCGGCCGCGCCGGGAGCCCCGTCGAACACAAACCCCGGTTTACCCCACCGCTCGTATTGCTCGGCATCGATGTAGAACGGGGCACCTCCGATCTCGCCCAGGAGCACGTCGTGCGGGCTGAGCGGAAGCTCACCACGCCTGAGGCACATCGGCGAGCTGCCCTCACAGCAGCCACCGGACTCGAACAGCATCAACGGACCGTGGGCGGTCTCGAGGCGACGAATCACCTCGAGAGCCGCCCCGGTCGCCCGGACCGTCTTGTCGTCCACCTCTAGAAGAACCCCATTGGGTTGGGGTCATAGCTGACCAACAGACACTT
>Ga0070714_100000562_pt1 | contig 26694 bp, 26 predicted proteins | sample LARL83metaG_FD_65450 | JGI IMG/M metagenome (GOLD analysis project Ga0070714, IMG submission 65450) | Corn, switchgrass and miscanthus rhizosphere microbial communities from Kellogg Biological Station, Michigan, USA - LAR L8-3 metaG | ecosystem: Host-associated > Plants > Roots > Rhizosphere ... | reverse complement strand
TCGGGGTGACAGGATTTGAACCTGCGGCCCCTACGTCCCGAACGTAGTGCTCTACCAGGCTGAGCTACACCCCGAAAGCAGGCCGCGTACTATACGGGAAGCCCCCCGGCCTTTCAATCCAGCGCCTTTCCCGGCTCTAGGGACTCCCGTCCCGCATTTGTCTACACTGTTTTACATAGGCCGGCGGCACCGTCGCAGGTCTGGCACGGACAGTGTCCATGAGCGCGACTGACATCGATCTCAGATCCGCGACCCGCAGCGCCGGCTGGCGCTGGCGCCCCTTGTCCATGCTGAGCCTGTCGTCCCGGACCGGCTACCCGGGTTTCGTGCTCACCTGCCTGTGGATCGCACTCATCGTGCTGTGCATCTGGTGGCCGCTGGGGGACAACGGCCTGATCCCGCGCGGCCCCGGCTTCACCTGGAACCGCTGGGACCTGCACCTCTTCAACACCGTCCTGGTGATGCACTTCTACCTGCCCTGGACCGTGGCGGTGTGCCTGGGGATGTGGCTGGGCTTCGAGTGGGGCGCGGTGGTGGCCTACTTCGCCACCCTGTTCAGCACCCTATATAAGGAGATGCCGCCGGAGATCGCGGTGGGCAACGCGCTGCACAACCCGCTGGCCATCGCCGCCTACTTCCTCTTCTACTGCAACTACCACGGCGACTACACGCTGCGGAGCTGGCGTTCCTGGGGCTGGTTCACGCTGGCGTCGGTGGCAGCGGCCTTCGTCAGCTCGCTCGGCTCCTTCATCTCGGAGTTCACCGGCACCGCCCTGGTGGGCGGCGGCGACCTGCTGCAGGCCTGGCTGGGCTGGGTGCCGAATGCGTTCCTGCTCTCGATGTTCACGGCGGCGCCGCTGATCTGGCTGTTCTCGCCGGGCATCGAACGGGCGAAGCTGAAGTATTTCCGGATCACGCTCGCCAATCCCTACGCGCCGCGGGAGCTGGTGCTGGCGGCGAGCATGTTCGCCATCATGCTGGTGCTGTTCCTGCTGGTGGACGACCAGTGGGTGGCGCACCGCGCCTCGACGCTGTTGCAGATGCAGCTGCCGGCTCCGGTGCACCGGGTCATCGAGAGCGAGATCGGCACCCAGCGGGTCGCGGTGTGGGTACTGGCGCTGCTGCTGGCGGCGATCTGCCTGGGCGGTGTGTTCTTCACCAGCCGCTGGGCGCAACGGCTGCGCTCGCGCTTCGACAGCGAGACCCGCGAGGCCCGGGCCGCGCTGCGCCGCAGCGAAGCCAACTTCCGCAACTTCTTCGACAACAATCCGGCGCCGATGCTGCTGTACGACCGGGACACCGGCGAGTACGTGGACGTTAACCAGGCCGCCATCGACCGCTACGGCTATACCCGCAGCGAGTTCCTCTCGCTCACCATCTTCGACATCCGCCCGCCCGAGGACGTGCCCAAGCTCAAGGCGGCCATGCGCGAACGGCAATACCGCGATGCGGACTATCGCCACGCCGGGGAGTGGCGCCACCTGACCAAGAGCGGCGAGCTCATGTACGTGGACGTGCGGGTGAGCGCGCTGGTGGTGGACAACCGCGCGCTGAACCTGGTGCTGGTCTACGACGTGTCGCCGCGCAAGCAGGCGCAGGCGGCGGTGGAGCGGCGCGCACGGGAACTGCAGTCGCTGGCAGCTTCCTCGCTGCAGATCGCCGGCGCCCAGGGCGTGGATGACGTGCTGCAGGTGAGCGCCGACCGGGCCCGCGAGCTCTCCGGTGCGCGCATCGCCATCGCCCGCTGCCTGCCGGAGCACCTGCGCTTCTCGCTGGCCGACGAGTATGCCGCCTGGCGCGAGGCCGGCCGGCTTCCGGACACCGACCCGGTGTGGGAGGTGCTGGTGCGCAAGCGTTACCCGCAGCGCCTGACGGCGGCGGAGGTGCAGGCGCACCCGGACTATCCGCGCTTCGCGGCACGCCACGGCCAGGATGCGCCGATCGGCGCGCTACTGGCGGTGCCGCTGACCCGCAGCGACTCGGAGCTGGTGGGGGCGCTGATCGTGAGCGGCAAGGTGGACGGGGATTTCGATGCGGAGGACGAGTCGATCCTGGTGCAGCTGGCGCAGAACGCCTCGGTGGGCATCGAGACGGTGCTCCTGCGCGAGGCGCTGCAGGAGCACATGCACGAGCTGGAGCACAGGGTGGCCGAGCGCACTGCGGAGTTGGATGCCTTCGCCTACTCGGTGGCCCACGACCTGCGCGCGCCGCTGCGCGCCATGCACGGCTTCGCCGACGCGGTGCTGGAGGACTATGCCGGCAAGCTGGACGACGCGGGCCGCGACTATCTGAACCGCATCGTGAAGAGCGCCAAGAACATGGACAGCCTGATCCAGGACCTGCTGGCCTACAGCCGCATCGGCCGGGACAAGGTGGAGTTCGAGGCCCTGCCGCTGGCGGAGATGGTCCAGGCCTGCGTGGCGGAGCTGCACCACGAGATCGAGTCGCGCGGCGCGAAAGTGCATGTGGATGTGCCGCCGTTGACGGTGCTGGGCCACAAGGCCACACTAAAGCAGGTGGTCATGAACCTGGTGAGCAACGCGCTCAAGTTCGTGGCCCCGGGCACGGTGCCGGATGTGCGCATCTGGGCGGTGGCACGCCGCGGCATCGTGGACCTGTGCGTGCGCGACAACGGCATCGGCATCGCGCCCGAGCACCGCGACCGGATATTCAACGTGTTCGAGAGGCTGCACGCCGCGGAGACCTATCCAGGCACCGGCATCGGCCTCTCCATCGTCAAGAAGGGGTTGGCGAGCATGCAGGGGAGCATCAGTGTCGAATCCGAGGGCAACGGAAGTACCTTCCACGCACGGCTCAAGGAGCACCGGGATGGCTGACATGGGTGACATAACCAAGACCACGATCCTGCTCGCGGAGGACGACGAGAACGACGTGATGCTGATCAAGCGCGCGTTCTCCAAGTCACACGTGGTCAACCCCATAGCCTGTGTGAAGAACGGCGAGGAGGCAGTGGCCTACCTCTCCGGCAGCGGGCAATATTCCGACCGGCTGCGGCATCCGCTGCCCTTCATGATGCTGCTGGACCTCAAGCTGCCGCGGCTCTCCGGCCACGAGGTGCTGAGCTGGCTGCGCGCCCAGAACGGGCTGCGGCGCCTGCCGGTGGTGGTGCTGACCTCCTCCCGGGAGCCGGCGGACATCAACCGTGCCTACGAATTGGGCGCCAACTCCTACCTGGTGAAGCCGGTGGTGTTCGAGGAGTTCAGCGCGCTCCTGAAGCAACTGCAGGTGTATTGGCTGATGTTGAGCGAGCATCCGGAACTGCACTGAACGGGCGGGGGCTGGAGCGGTGGCCATGGTGCATGAGCAGAACGGGGTGGGCGAGGCGGCGCCGAAGCGCGGCCCGCGGGTATTGCTCGTGGACGACAACCCCGACGACCGCGCCCTGGTGGAACGGGAGTTGCGCAAGGAATATCCCGAGGCCCAGACCTTCCAGGTGAGCTCGCCGGCGCAGCTGGAGGCCGCCATCGCCACGCCGGGCCTCGACCTCGTGATCACCGACTTCCACCTGCGCTGGTCCACCGGCCTCGAGGTGCTGAAGCGCATCCGCAGCCGCGACCCGGACCTGCCGGTGATCATGTTCACCGGCACCGGCACCGAGGAAGTGGCGGTGGAGGCGATGCGCCTCGGGCTCGCCGACTACGTCACCAAGTCCCCCAAGCACATGCCGCGGCTGCGCCGCTCGGTGAAGGCGGCGCTCTCGGCGGCGACCCATGCGCGCGCCCGTGAGCACGCCGAGACGCTGCTGGCCGACGCGCTCGGCTACATCGAGGACGGCTTCATCATCTTCGATGCGGACGACCGCATCGTGGTGTGCAACGAGCAGCTCAAGCGCATGTACCCGCACCTGGCGCCGCTGATGGTGCCGGGCACCCGCTTCGAGGACATGCTGCGCTCCGCCATCGACGACGAGAAGATCGACGCCGGCACCGACCCTGAGGCCTGGATCCGCGAGCGGATCGCGGCGCATCAGCGCGCCGCCGGCAGCCTGGAGCAGCGCCTGCCGGACGGGCGCTGGGTGCTCATCAAGGAGCGCCGCAGCAGCGACGGCGGTTTCATCAACGTCTACACCGACATCACCGAGCTCAAGCAGCGCGAGCTGGAGCTGGAACGGCTGCTCGGGGAACACACCATGCTGGCGGCGGCGGTGTCGCAGTCCACATCGGGCGTGCTGGTGACCTCGGCCGAGCCCACTGGCGATGTGTATCCCATCATCTACGTGAACCCAGCCTTCGAGCGCATCACCGGCTACTCCTTCGAGGACGTGCGCGGCCGCGACTGCCGCTTCCTGGAGGAGACCGACCAGTCCGCCGAGACCCGCGAGGCCATCCACCGGGCCATGCGCGAGCGCAAGGCGGTGCGCGTGGAGATCACCAACTTCCGCAAGGACGGCGTGCGCTTCTGGAGCGAGCTGTCCATGAGCCCGGTGTTCGACGAACAGGGGCTGCTCCGGTTCTTCGTCGGCCTGCTCACGGACATCAGCGAGCGGGTCAAGACCCGCGACATCCTCGAGGAACGCACCAGCATGCTGGCGGAAGCCGAGCACCTGGCGCACCTCGGCCACTGGCGCTGGGACATCGTCAGCGACAAGCTGGCATGGTCCGACGAGATCTACCGCATCCGCGGCCTGGACCCGCGCAAGGTGGACCCGGACTTCGGACGCACCCTCAGCACCTACCATCCGGACGACCAGCCCTACGTGGAGAAGTTCATCCGCCATGCTGCCACCACCCACGAGAGCGTGGAGTTCGAGGCGCGCATCGTGCGGCCGGACGGCCAGATCCGCCACGTGCGGGTGAAGGGCCAGTACAGCCCGCCCACCGCAGACGCGGGCGAGGCGGTGTTCGGCATCTTCCAGGACATCACCTCGCAGAAAGAGAGCGAGGCGGCGCTCAGGCGCAGCGAGCGCCAGTACCGCCGCCTCATGGAGGCGGTGCCCCACGGCATCAAGGAGATCGCCCTGGACGGGGTCATCACCTACGCCAACCAGGCGCACCACGAGATGCTGGGTTACCTGCCTGGCGGCCTGGTGGGCAAGCGGGTCTTCGACATCATCGCCGACGCGCCGCAGCGGGCCGAGGCGGAGATGCGCTTCCGCCGCCTGGTGACGGGCGAGCGGCCCAGCTCCTCCTTCACCACCCGCTACCTGACCGCGGACGGCCGCGCCATCGACGTGCAGGTGGACGCGGTCATCAGCCGCAACGAGGGCGGCGCCATCAACGGCGTGATCTCGGTGACCACCGACATCACCGAACGGGTGCAGAGCGAGAAGCGCCTGCGTTACCTGGCTTTCTACGACCCGCTCACCGGCCTCGGCAACCGGGTGCTGCTGACCGAGCACCTGGCGGACCAGTTCCGCTACGCCAACGAGCAGCGGCGGGTGGCGGTGGCGCTGTTCAACGTGGACGGCTTCAAGATCATCAACGACGTGCTGGGCCACGATGCGGGCGATGCGGTGCTGCGGGAGTTCGGTACGCGCCTGGCGGCGGCCTTCGGCGGAGCCGAGGGCGTGGCGCGCCTGGCCGCCGACGAGTTCGCGGCGGTGATCATGGGCGACGGCAACCGCGAGGCGCTGCGCGCGCAGCTGGAAGCGGCCAAGGAGAGCCTGGAGGCGCCGCTGCAACTGCCGGCGAGCCGCCTGGACCTGCGGGTCAGCGTGGGCGTGGCGATGGCGCCGCAGGACGGTGACAGCGCGGAAGCCTTGCTGCGCAACGCCGACAACGCCTTGCTGGAGGTGAAGCGCCAGGATCCGGGCGCGATGCGCTTCTACAACGCGGAGATGAAGGCGCTGGCGGAGGAATACCTGACCCTGCGCGGCAACCTGCGCCGCGCCACCATGGCCGGCGAGATCTACCTGGAGTACCAGCCGCAGGTGGAGCTGATCGGCGGCAAGGTGGCGGGGCTGGAGGCTCTGGCCCGCTGGCGCACCCATGACGGGGTGCTGATCTCGCCGACCAAGTTCATCCCCATCGCCGAGCAGAGCGGCGAGATCCTGATGCTGGGAAGCTGGCTCCTGGAGCAGGCTTGCCGCCAGGCGGTGTCCTGGAAGAGCCTGGGGATACCGCTGACCCCGCTCACGGTGAACGTCTCGCCGCGCCAGTTCCTGCAGGACGACATGGTGGAGACGGTGCGCGAGATCCTGGCCCGCACCGGCCTCGACCCGCACATGCTGCAACTGGAACTGACGGAGACGGCGCTCATGACCGACAGCCCCGGCATCCTGCAGCGCATGGATGCACTCGCCAACCTGGGCGTGGGCTTCTCCCTGGACGACTTCGGCACCGGCTACTCGTCCTTAAGCTACCTCAACCGCTTCCCCATCCGCATCATCAAGGTGGACAAGAGCTTCATCGCTGGCATCCCCGACGACGCGCGCCAGGCGGCCATCGTCAACGCGGTGATCGCCATGGGCCATGAGCTCGGCATCAAGGTGGTGGCGGAAGGGGTGGAGGCGGCGCGTCAGGGCGAGTTCCTGCGGGAGGCGGGCTGCGATCTGGCCCAGGGTTTCTTCTACAGCCATCCGCTCTCGGCGGATGCCTGCGCCGACATCCTGCGGCAGGGCAGCGTGTCCCAGGCGCGGCGGCGAAGCTAGATGTCCATAGTGATGCCGGCGGGGGCGAGACGTCTCTCGTCGCCGATGACGTTGTACTACAAGCGCGTATTCCCGGTGCTGTGTTTCGTCTTCCCCGCGCTGGTGCTGGCGATCATGTTCTTCGCCGATTGGGGACCGCAGGGCATGCCGGTGGTGGCCTGGGCGGTACCCTTGCTCGTCGGGGCGGTGGGGTACTTGATATTCACGCTGTTGGCGTCGGACCTGGTCGATGAGGTCTGGGACAACGGCGCGGATCTATTGGTCGTCAACGACGGTCATGTCGAGCCCATCGCCCTGGCCAACATCGCGGACGTCAGTTACATGTGGTTCGCCAACCCCAAGAGGCTGACTTTGACTTTGGACAAACCGGGACGGTGGGGCAAGGTACTGGTCTTCAGCCCGGCCGTGAACCTGAGGAACTTCATCGACTATCCGCTTGTGGATGAACTGCGCAGGCGCGTCGAGGCTGCGCACAAAGCCGACTGATTCAGCTGCGGCGGGCGACGGCGAACTCAGCGAGGTCAGCCAGGGCTTCACGGTAGGGTGATGCCGGCAAACTCTTCAGGGCTTCCCGGGCTTTCACGCTCTCGCTCAAGGCCCGCTCGCGGGTGTATGCCAGGGCGCCGCTCTGGGTGACGATGCGGATGATCTCCTGCACCTGCTGCAGCCCGCCGTGCTGTACGGCGTCCCGCAACAGATCGCGCTCCTTGCCACCGGCATGCTGCAGGGCGTGGATGAGGGGCAGGGTGGGCTTGCCCTCCGCCAGGTCGTCGCCGATGTTCTTGCCCATCTCCTCGGCGGTGGCGCTGTAGTCCAGCACGTCGTCGATGAGCTGGAAGGCGACACCCAGGTGCAGGCCGTACGCAGCCAGGGCCTGCTCTTCGGCGGCCGGCCGGCCGGCCACCACTGCACCCAGGCGCGCGCCGGCCTCGAACAGCGTGGCGGTCTTGCGGTGGATGACCTCGGTGTAGCGGGCTTCGCTGGTGTCCGGGTCATGGGTGTAGAGGAGCTGCATCACCTCGCCTTCGGCGATGCGGTTGGTGGCGTCGGCTAAGACCCGCATGACCCGCATCTCGTCCACCTTGACCATCATCTGGAAGGCGCGGGAGTAGAGGAAGTCGCCGGTGAGCACGCTGGCGGGGTTGCCCCACACGGCGTTGGCGGTGTCCCGGCCGCGGCGCAGCTCGGAGCCGTCCACCACGTCGTCATGGAGCAGGGTGGCGGTGTGGATGAACTCGATGATTGCGGCGAGGTCGATATGTCGGGTGCCGCTGACCCCACAGGCCCGGGCCGCCAGCAAGACCACCAGGGGGCGCAGGCGCTTGCCGCCGGCCGCCACCAGGTACTCGCCCAGCTGGTTGATGAGGGCCACGTCGGATTTGAGCTCCTCTCGCACCCGCTGGTCGGCTGCGGCCAGATCGTCCTTCACCAGGGCGCGCAGGGCGTCCAGGCTGGGGGCAGCCGCCGGAGGGGTATGGGGAGCTAGGGCCATGGGGACCGGGCAGGGGCGGCAGGACGCCGCGGGAAAGGGATGCTAGGGGGGGCAGAAAAGGGTGTCAAGCCAAGGCCTTACGGTTTGACCGGGGGGCCGTAACCCCTTAAAATGCGCGCCCTTTGACGCTATTTTTGACGGTTTCTGGAGACCCCCATGTACGCTGTTATCGAGACCGGAGGCAAGCAGTATCGCGTTGCCCAGGGCGACGTGATCAAGGTGGAACTGCTCGACGCCGAGGCCGGCAGCGACGTGTCCTTCGACCAGGTGTTGATGGTGGGCAAGGACGGCGAGAAGCCGGTCCTGGGCGCCCCCTTCATCTCCGGCGGCAAGGTCACCGGCAAGGTGAAGGCCAACGGCCGCACCGACAAGGTGTTCACCTTCAAGCTGCGCCGCCGCAAGAACTACCGCCGCCGCGCCGCCCACCGCCAGAATTTCACCGAAGTCGAGATCACCGGGATCTCCGGCTGATTCATTTTTGAGGATAGATAGCCATGGCACACAAAAAAGCAGGCGGCAGTACCCGTAACGGCCGCGACTCCGAATCGAAGCGACTTGGCGTAAAGATGTATGGTGGCGAGGCGGTGATCGCCGGCAACATCATCATCCGCCAGCGCGGCACCGAGTACCGTGCCGGCCAGAACGTGGGCATGGGCCGCGACCATACCCTGTTCGCCAAGGCCGACGGCCACATCAAGTTCGAGGAGAAGGGCAAGCCGGTGCGCCGCTACGTGAGCGTGATCGCCGCGGAAGCCCCGGCCAAGTAAGCATCGGACGCGAATGCGTCAGGCAAGGGCCCCGCCAGGGGCCCTTCGTTTTTCCAGGGGCGTAAGCTTTAAGCCATGAAGTTCGTAGACGAAGCCACCATCAAGGTCATCGCCGGCAACGGCGGTAACGGCGTCGTGAGCTTCCGCCGCGAGAAGTTCATCCCCATGGGCGGTCCGGACGGCGGCGACGGCGGGGATGGCGGCAGCATCTGGCTGGAGGCGACCCAGGGCCTCAACACCCTGGCGGACTTCCGTAACACCCGCACCTACGAGGCCCAGCACGGCGAGAAGGGCCAGAGCCGGGACATGACCGGTCGCGGCGGTGAGGACCTGGTGGTGCCGGTGCCGGTGGGTACCCTGGTGTTCGACCAGGACACCCAGGAGCAGCTCGGCGACCTGGTGAAGGTGGGCGAGCGGTTGAAGGTGGCCCAGGGCGGTTTCCACGGTCTCGGCAACGCGCGCTTCAAGAGCAGCGTGAACCGGGCGCCACGCCAGACGAGCCCCGGCTCCAAGGGTGAGCGGCGCACCCTTAAATTAGAGCTGAAAGTGCTGGCGGACGTGGGGCTGCTAGGGCTCCCCAACGCCGGCAAGTCCACGCTGATTCGTGCGGTCTCCGCGGCCCGGCCCAAGGTCGCCGATTATCCCTTCACGACCCTGCATCCGAACCTGGGGGTGGTGTCCGTGGGCCAGCACCGCAGCTTCGTGATGGCGGATGTGCCGGGCCTGATCGAAGGCGCAGCGGAAGGCGCGGGGCTGGGGATACGCTTCCTCAAGCACCTGCAGCGCACACGCTTGCTGCTGCACCTGGTGGACGTGGCGCCCTACGAGGGCAGCGGCGACCCGGTGATCGATGCCAGGTCCATCATCCGCGAGCTGGAGAAATTCAGCCCGGAACTGGCGCAGCGCGAGCGCTGGCTGGTGCTGAACAAGCTGGACCTGGTGCCTCCGGATGAGCGGGATGCGCGCTGCCAGGACATCATCGACGGCCTGGAGTGGACCGGTCCGGTGTTCCGCATCTCAGGCATCTCGGGCGAAGGTACCCAGGAACTCTGCCAGAAGATCATGGCGCGGCTGGAGGAGATCGGAGTGGCGGCACCGCTGTTTCCGGATGACGAGCTGCGCGAGCAGCAAGTGGCCGGGCAGGGTGAGCTCAGCGAGGAGCAAACGCCGGAACTGGATGTTCCGGCAGGGGATGAAAAGTAATCTGAGCTTCGCCAGGGACGGCCGCGAACGCACAAATAAAAAGCCGGCTCGAAGCCGGCTTTCTATTTGCACCCGAAGGGTGAAGGCTTTATGCCTTCATGGCCTTGATGTGGGCGTTCAGGCGGCTCTTATGGCGAGCGGCCTTGTTGCGGTGCAGCAGGCCCTTGTCGGCCATGCGGTCGATGACCGGCACGGCTTCCTTGTAGGCGGTCTCGGCCTCGGCCTTTTTGCCTTCGCCGATGGCCTTCACGACCTTCTTGATGTAGCTGCGCACCATGGAACGCATGGTGGCGTTGTGCTCGCGGTGGGCGACCGCCTGGCGGGCGCGCTTCTTAGCCTGCTTGGTATTAGCCAAAGTACTGCTCCTGGGACCTGATTCGCCGCCGGCATCGGGGCCGGTGGCCTGAAAGGGTGCGTACTATACGGATTCCGGGCGGTTTTCGCAACGAAAACACGGCTAACTCACTGCCTGGCCTGCCTTTTCGGGCTTTCGGCATGGCCTGGGAAGGCCCCGGCCGGTATCATGGCTGCCGAAAACGTCCGAGTGCCTGGGATCCCGAGCCCCTATGTCCCGCCAGCTGTTCAAGGCCACCTCCCTGGTGGGAGGCATGACCTTAATCTCCCGCATCCTGGGGTTCGCCCGGGACATGGTGCTGGCCCGCTATTTCGGCGCCGGCATGGTCATGGACGCCTTCACCCAGGCCTTCAAGATCCCCAACTTCGGCCGCCGCACCTTCGGCGAGGGGGCCTTCTCGCTGGCCTTCGTGCCGATCCTCTCCGAGTACAAGGCCACCCGCAGCCAGGAGGAAGTGAAGCTCCTCACGGACCGGGTGGCGGGCAGCCTGGGCCTGACGCTGTTCATCATCACCCTGGTGGGCGTGATCGGCGCGCCGGTGGTGATGTGGGTGTTCTCGCCGGGCTTCACCAACGACCCGGACAAGTACGACATGGCCGTGCGCATGCTGCGCGTGACCTTCCCGTACCTGATGTTCATCTCGCTCACCGCCATGGCGGGGGGCATCCTCAACACCTACAGCCGCTTCTGGGTGCCGGCCTTCACACCGGTGCTGCTCAACGTGGTGATGATCCTCTGCACCATCTACCTGGCGCCGCACCTCAAGGAGCCGGGGATGGCCCTGGCCTGGGGCGTGTTCATCGCCGGCATCCTGCAACTGGCCTTCCAACTGCCGTTCCTGGCGCAGCTCAAGCTGATGCCGCGACCGCGCTTCGGCGAGACCCACGAAGCCGTGAGCCGCATCCTCAGGCTGATGCTGCCGGCGGTGTTCGGCTCCTCGGTGCAGCAGGTGAACCTGATCGTCGATTCCATCATCGCCTCGTTCCTGGTGACGGGCAGCGTGAGCTGGCTGTACTACGCGGACCGGCTGATGGAGTTCCCGCTGGGGATATTCTCCATCGCCCTCGGCACCGTGATCCTGCCGAACCTGGCGCAGCACTACGCGCTGAAGAACACCCTGGGTTTCTCCGCGACCCTGGACTGGGCACTCCGGCTCACGGCGGTGATGGTGCTGCCGGCGGCCATGGGCCTGCTGGTGTTCTCGGGGCCGCTCATCACCACGCTGTTCGGCTACGGCAAGTTCGGCTCCAGCGACATCCTGATGGTGACCTGGGCGCTCACCACCTATTCCATGGGCCTCCTGAGCTTCACCCTGGTGAAGGTGCTGGTGCCGGGCTTCTACTCGCGCCACGACAGCAAGACGCCGGTGCGCACCGGCGTGATCTCGGTGGTCTCGAACTTCCTGCTGAACATGGTGATCACGGTGCCCTGGGCGCGGGCCGGCTGGATCGCACCGCATGCGGGCTTGGCGCTCTCGACGTCGCTCGCGTCCTTCATCAATGCTTGGCTGCTCTACCGGGAACTGCGCCGCACCGGCGTGTACGCGCCGACCCAGGGCTGGGGCAAGCTGCTGACACGGGTGATGATCGCCAACGTGGTGATGGGCGGCATGCTGTTGTTGTTCAGCGGGCACCTCGCCGACTGGGAGGCCCGCGGTGCGCTGCATCGTTTCGCCTGGCTGGCGCTGTGGCTAGTGCTGGCCGTCATGGCTTATTTCGCCACGCTGTTCGCCGCCGGATTCCGCATCAACGACCTGCGGGTAAAGGGCACCCACCTGCCGGGCAGCGGCGCGACGCCGGTGAGCTGATGGAGTTGATCCGGGGGCTGTCAGGCGTGCAGGCCCGTCACCGGGGCACGGTGGCGAGCATAGGCAACTTCGACGGCGTGCACCGGGGCCACCAGGCGGTGTTGCGGGACCTGAAGGCGCGGGCCGGGGAGATGGGTGCGCCTGCCACGGTGATCCTGTTCGAGCCCCAGCCCCAGGAGTATTTCGCGAGAGACAAGGCGCCGTTGCGGCTGACCCGCTTCATGGAGAAGTGGCCGCTATTCCAGGCAGCCGGCGTGGACCGGGTGCTGTGCCTGCGCTTCGGCAAGGCGCTGGCCGAGATGCCGGCTGAGCAGTTCATACGGAAGATGCTGGTGGACGCGCTGGGCGTGCAGCACCTGACGGTGGGAGACGACTTCCGCTTCGGCAAGGACCGGCGCGGGGACTTCAAGATGCTGGCGGAGGCGGGCGAGGCAGCCGGCTTCGGCGTGAGCGACACACCTTCCGTGGAGGTGGCGGGCGGACGGGTCAGCAGCACCCGCGTCCGGGCCCTGCTGCATGAGGGCAAGACCGAGGCCGCTGCGGAGCTGCTGGGGAGGCCTTTCAGCCTGAGCGGACGGGTGATGCACGGCGAGCGGCTGGGCCGCAAGCTCGGGATGCCGACGGTGAACCTGGCCCTCAAGCGCTCCATCCCGCCCCTGAACGGGATCTTCGCAGCCCGGGTGGCGGGCCTGCCTGGCGGACGGCGCGACGCGGCCGCATATATAGGCAGACGCTCCGCTGCGGGCGGTGAGCACTGGGTCCTGGAGGCGCACCTGCTGGACTATTCGGGCGAGCTATACGGGCGCCGCCTGGACGTGGAATTCCTGCACCGACTGCGGGAAGACCGGCACTTTGATAATCTGGACGACTTGCGCGTGCAGATGCATGAGGATGTGGCCGCCGCCAAGAAATGGCTGGCCCTAAAAGCGGACAGAAAGAGCTGATGGACAACAAGACCGACGATACCCCGGACTACAAGAGCACCCTGAACCTGCCGCGCACGGACTTCCCCATGAAGGCCAACCTGCCGCAGCGGGAGCCGGAGTGGCTGAAGCGCTGGGCCGAGACCGATCTCTACAGCAAGATCCGCAAGGCCCGGGCGGGCAAGCCGCGCTACATCCTGCAGGACGGGCCACCCTACGCGAACGGCGACATCCACCTGGGTCACGCCGTGAACAAGGTCCTGAAGGACATAGTGGTGAAGTCCCATTCCCTGGACGGCTTCGACTCGCCTTACGTGCCGGGCTGGGATTGCCATGGCCTGCCCATCGAACTCCAGGTGGAGAAGAAGGTGGGCAAGGCGGGGCAGAAGGTCGATGCCAAGGCCTTCCGTGCAGCCTGCCGGGAATATGCGAAGGAGCAGATCTCCCGCCAGCGGGAGGACTTCAAGCGCCTGGGGGTGCTGGGTTCCTGGGACGAACCGTACCTGACCATGAACTTCCAGTACGAGGCGGACCAGCTCCGGGCACTCTCGGAGGTGATCAAGCGCGGACACCTATATAAAGGGTTGAAGCCAGTCTACTGGTGCCTGGACTGCGGTTCGGCGCTGGCAGAAGCCGAGGTGGAATACGAGGACAAGACGTCGCCGGCCATCGATGTGCGGTTCCCGGCGGTGGCTGCGCAGGCGTTCACGAAGGTGCTGGGCAGCAAGGATGGCACCGGCCCCATCGCCGTGGCGATCTGGACCACCACGCCCTGGACGCTCCCCGCCAACCAGGCGGTGGCGCTGGGCGCGGAGATCCCCTATGCGCTGCTGCAGTTCGAGAAAGACATCGGCGCCGAGCGGATACTGGTGGCGGAACCGCTGGCGGAGGCGGTGACCAAGCGCTGGGGCGTGAACGGCAACTACGAGATCGTGGGCCGGGCGCTGGGCAAGGAGCTGGAAGGCCTGATGCTCAAGCACCCCTTCTACGAGCGGGAAGTGCCGCTGGTACTGGGCGAGCACGTGACCCTGGACGCCGGTACCGGTGCGGTGCACACAGCGCCGGCCCACGGCATCGAGGACTTCGGGCTCGGCATCCAGTACAAGCTCAAGATCGACAACCCGGTGGACGGCAACGGCGTATACCTGCCGAACACGCCGATCTTCGCCGGCGAGCACGTGTTCAAGGCCAACGAGCACGTGGTGCAGGTGCTGCGCGACCGCGGCATGCTGCTGCACCACGAGCCGTTCCGCCACAGCTATCCCCACTGCTGGCGCCACAAGACGCCGGTGATCTTCCGCGCCACGCCGCAGTGGTTCATCGGCATGGACCAGAACGGCCTGCGCCAGGCGGCCATGGACGAGATCAAGAAGGTCAAGTGGATCCCGGACTGGGGCCAGAACCGCATCGAGGCCATGGTGGGCAACCGCCCGGACTGGTGCATCTCGCGCCAGCGCACCTGGGGTGTGCCCATCGCGCTGTTCGTCCACAAAGTCACCGGTGAATTGCATCCGCGCACCGCGGAGCTGCTGGAGACCGTGGCCAAGGGCGTGGAGCAGGAAGGCGTGGACTTCTGGTTCTCGCGCGAGGCGGGGGATTTCCTCGGTACCGAAGCCAAGGACTACGACAAGGTCAAGGACATCCTGGACGTGTGGTTCGACTCCGGCGTGGTCCACTTCTGCGTGGGCGAGAAGCGTCTCGGCATCGGCCCCGGACAGAAGGCGGACATCTATCTAGAAGGCTCGGACCAGCACCGGGGCTGGTTCCAGTCCTCCTTGCTCACCTCCGTGGCCATCCGCGGCAAGGCACCCTACAAGGACGTGCTCACCCACGGCTTCACCGTGGACGAGCAGGGCCGCAAGATGTCCAAGTCCATCGGCAACATCGTCGTGCCGCAGAAGGTGATCGGCAGCCTCGGCGCGGACGTGCTGCGCCTGTGGGTGGCGTCCACCGACTACAGCGGCGAGCTCTCGGTCTCGGACAACATCCTGAAGCACAACGCCGAGGCCTACCGGAAGATGCGCAACACCGTGCGCTACCTGCTGGCGAACCTCTACGACTTCGATCCCGCCAAGCACATGCTGGCGCCGGGGAAAATGCTGGCCCTGGACCTGTGGCTGGTGGAGCGGGCGAGGCTGCTGCAGAAGGAGATCGTGCAGGCCTACCAGGACTACCAGTACCACCTCATCTACCAGAAGCTCTACGCCTTCTGCGTGGTTGACCTGTCCAGCTTCTATCTCGACGTGATCAAGGACCGGGAATACACGACCCAGGCAGACAGCGTGGCACGCCGTTCCTGCCAGACGGCGCTGTACCATGTGGCGGAAGCCATGGTGCGCTGGTTGGCGCCGATCCTGAGCTTCACGGCGGAAGAGATCTGGCACTTCCTGCCGGGTCAGCGGGAGGAATCGGTGTTCCTGGCCACCTGGTACGCCATGCCCGAGGCGGCCAAGGCCGACATGCGGCTCTGGCAGCAGGTGCTGGCGGTGCGCGAGGCGGTGCGCAAGGACCTGGAGAAGCTGCGGGTGGAGGGCAAGATCGGCTCCTCCTTGGACGCGGAAGTGGATCTCTACTGCGAACCGGAATTGGCGCAGGCTTTGGGTAGCCTGGGCGACGAGCTGCGTTTCACCCTCATCACCTCCTATGCGCGGGTGCACGGCGACGAGAAGAAGCCGGGCGACGCTGTCGTCGATCCGGAGGTGACGGGACTGTGGGTGAAGGCCAAGGCCTCGGAGCACGAGAAGTGCGTGCGCTGCTGGCACCACCGCGAAGACACCAACAAGGACCCGAAACATCCCGGTCTCTGCGGTCGCTGCGTGACCAATGTGGCGGGACAGGGCGAAGTCAGGAAATACGCGTGATGAGATTCCCCGGAAAGTCGGCTTGGCTGGGGCTGTCCCTGGCGGTCATCGCCCTGGACCAGCTCAGCAAGTCGTTCGTGGCCTCGCACATGCAGGTGTATCAGACGATCCACGTGCTCCCGGTGTTCAACGTAGCGCTGCTGCACAACACCGGCGCGGCCTTCAGCATGCTGGCCGGCCAGCCCGGCTGGCAGCGGTGGTTCTTCGTGGTGCTGGCACTGGTGATCGCGGGCCTGATCGTCACCTGGCTGGTGCGCCTGCCGGCGAACACTTCCCGCTGGATGGCGGCGGGCCTGGCGCTGGTGGCGGGCGGGGCGGTGGGGAACGTCTGGGACCGCCTGGTGAACGGTTACGTGGTGGATTTCCTGCAATTCCACTGGGCGGGCTGGTTCTTCCCGGCCTTCAACGTGGCGGATTCCGCCATCACCGTAGGCGCCGTGCTGCTGCTCCTGGACGGCCTGTTCCTGCAGCGACGTTCCGCCGCTGTAAAATAGTACCGGTGCCTTTACGCGAGCATCGCTCGCGTCCGGCAAAGTTCAGGCGATTGAGTACAGAATGGAAATATTGCTAGCTAATCCCCGCGGTTTCTGCGCCGGAGTCGACCGCGCCATCGAGATCGTGGAGCGGGCCATCGAGCTCTACGGTGCGCCCATCTACGTGCGCCACGAGGTGGTGCATAACCGCCACGTGGTGGACCGGCTGCGCAACCTGGGCGCTGTGTTCGTGGACGAGCTGGACCAGGTGCCGGACGGCGGCATCGTGATCTTCAGCGCCCACGGCGTCTCCAAGGCCGTGCGCCACGAGGCGGATCGCCGCCAACTGCGGGTGTTCGACGCGACCTGTCCCCTGGTGACGAAGGTGCACATGGAGGTGAGCCGCTATGCCCGGGACGGGCTGGACGTGGTGCTCATCGGCCATGCCGGCCACCCGGAGGTGGAGGGCACCATGGGGCAGTTTGATGCCGGTTTCGGCGGCGCGATCCATCTCGTGGAGACGCCGGCGGACGTGGAGAAGCTCAAGTTCCGGGACGCGGCCAAGGTAGCCTTCGTGACGCAGACCACGCTCTCCATGGACGACACGGCGCGCGTCATCGACGCGCTGCGCGCCCGCTATCCGCAGATCCACGGACCGCGCAAGGACGACATCTGCTACGCCACCCAGAACCGTCAGGATGCGGTGCGGCGCCTGGCGCGCCGCTGCCAGGTGATGCTGGTGGTGGGTTCCCGCAACAGCTCCAACTCCAACCGCCTGCGGGAACTGGCCGAAAGCGAGGGCGCGACCGCCTACCTGATCGACGGCCCCGACGACGTGCGCCGGGAGTGGGTCGAGGGCAAGGAGTCCGTGGCGGTCACCGCGGGAGCCTCGGCGCCAGAGGTGCTGGTACAGCAGGTGGTGGAGCGGCTCAAGCAGTGGGGCGGGCACGCGGTCCGGGAGACCGAAGGCATCCCGGAGAACGTGGAGTTCGCGCTTCCCAAGGTGCTGCGGCAGGTCAGCCGGCCCTGAGCCCCCGCCCGACGGGCGGTCCGCGGCACAGCGGACAAGCGGCTTTTTTCTATATACTTTTCCCCGGGGATCCTTCGGGGTATATGCCGCAATGACGCGCAAGCAGGACGTCATCGTCGTGGGTGCGGGAGTGGTGGGCCTGTTGACGGCCCGCGAACTCAACCGCGCCGGCTTCGCCGTGACAGTGGTGGAGCGCGGGCTCACGGGCCGCGAGGCTTCGCGCGCCGCGGCCGGCATCCTCTCCACGCTGTTCCCCTGGCGCTCGCCGAAACCGCTGGCGCTCCTGTCGCGCTGGAGCCAATCTTCCTATGCGATGCTGGCGGACGATGTGCGCCGCGCCAGCGGCATCGACCCGGAGTGGACGCCGAGCGGTCTCTTGTGCTTCGACCTGGGTGAGCGTGAAGCTGCCCAGGCCTGGGCCCAGAGCACCGGGCGCGCCATCGATTTCCTGGAAGCGCACGAGGTGCGCCGCCAGGAACCGGCGCTGGCGGATCAGGCGCGGCCGGCGATCTTCCTGCCGGGCATCGCGCACATACACATCTCGCGTTTCCTGCGCGCGCTGCGCGAGGCGATGCTGAACGAAGGTGTGCCGATCAAGGAAGAGACCGCCGTGACCGGAGTGACGGAGCGGGACGGCAAGGTGCAGGGCGTGCGCACCGAGGCGGGCGACATCCAGGCCGAGCACGTGGTGATCGCCGCCGGCGCCTGGAGCGCGGGGTTCGCCGAGATGACGGGCACCCGCGTGCCGGTGGAACCGGTGCGGGGACAGATCATCCAGTTCCGCGGTCCGCCGGGATTGCTGGGCCGGGTGCTGTGCCAGGGCGAGCATTACCTGCTGGCGCGGCGCAGCGGCGAGATCCTGGTGGGCAGCACCCGTGAGCACGTGGGTTTCGATAGGGGCATCACCTCGGAAGCGCGGGAAGAATTGACCCGGGTGGCGGTGGACTTGCTGCCGGTGCTGAAGGGTGCGGCGCCGGCGCGGCAGTGGAGCGGCTTGCGACCCGGTTCACCGGAAGGTGTGCCTTTCATCGGGCCGCACCCGAGACTGCAGGGATTGTGGTTCAACACCGGCCACTACGCCAACGGCGTGACGCTGGCGCCGGGCTCGGCGCGGCTGCTGGCGGACCTGATGACGGGGCGCGCGCCGATCCTCGACCCCGCGCCATACCGCCCTGACCGCTGAGCGCATGGACCTGGATATTTTTTGCGCATATACTATTTAGACTATGTCTGAATCGCATCGCCCCCTGAACGGTCCGGCCCTCGAGAGCCACCTCAAGAAGCACGGCGTGATCCCCACCCCGCAACGGCTGGAGATCGCCGAGGTGCTGTTCCGTCGCCCCCAGCACATGTCCGCGGACCAGATCCTGGCAGCGGTGAACCGCGGCGACGCCGCCAAGGTCTCCAAGGCCACCATCTACAACACGCTGAAGCTGTTCTCGGACAAGGGCCTGGTGCGGGAAGTGATCGTCGATCCGGCGCGGGTGTTCTACGACTCCACCACCGGGTCCCACCACCACATCTACAACGTGGACAGCGGCGAACTGCAGGACATCCCGTCCCATGAGGTGGCGTTTTCCAAGCTGCCCGCGCTCCCGGACGGCATGCAGCCGGACGGCATCGAAGTCATCATGCGAGTGCGCAAGCGCCGGGATTGATGGGTGGAAGGCCTGGGCGGCCTTCCCGTATAATCCAGCCCCTCATCGCAGGTCAAAATGCCGGCGTAGCTCAGTTGGGCTCGCGGCGCCGCCGCGAGCGGTCCGCCAGGATGGCGGGACGGGCGGCGGCAGGTTCTGCGGACTCCCGCCAGGGACGGCAGAGCCAAGGTCAATAAGGTTGCCGGCGTAGCTCAGTTGGTAGAGCAACGCATTCGTAATGCGTGGGTCGGGGGTTCGATTCCCTCTGCCGGCACCATCTTCCTAGTCCTTGTCCCCGTGCGACGGCCGACCGTCCCTGGTGGCGCGACCGGCTAAGCCATCCGGCTTGGCGCTCGAAATTGCTCATGACTTTCAACGTCACACTAGAAAAGGGAGTAGTCAAGTGAATATCAAGCCCTATTGTAGGGGGCTGGCGGCACTTATCGCTGTATCAGCTATGCCTGCCACTTACGCGGCGGCACCGCAGTACGATTTCGCCGAAGGTTTCTATCAAATCTTCACTCAGCCATCGGGGAGCCTGTATTCGTCAGATCGCGCTGTGGGCGTCGACGGATCCCTGCCGCTCACGGCTAATCTCATCGGCACTGCTGAATTCGATCACGAGAGCGCCGATTTTAATGGAGTACCTTACCGTGCGACGAGCTCCGGAAATTATTACGAGTTCGGTTTGGGTTACAGGGTCCCCCTGAGCGACGCCGTCGATCTAGTGCCGACGCTCGCCTACGCCCACGACAGTGGCACAGCCAGCGGTGGGCTGCAGAGCCTCCTGAATCCTGGATCAGGATATGACGCTGGGGTTCTGCTGCGTGCCATGGTGGCGCCTCATTTCGAATTGGATGGATCCTTTTACCACTCTACGGCATCCACGTCGTCCAATAGCGCAGGCATCACGGCGTTCTATGATTTTGGATCTCATTTTGCAATCGGCTTTGGCTACGAGTCAAAGACGGCAGGTGGTACCGATACGGGCGCGTGGACGGCAAGGCTCCGTTACTACTTCGATTGATCAGAGCCTGATTCGTAATGCGTGGGTCGGGGGTTCGATTCCCTCTGCCAGCACCATATCTTCGGTGTCTAATAGACTCATTGAGCATCCAAGAAGTTGAAGATACGCAATGAGCTTGTTTCCTGGATACTCGTGGGCTGAGTGGTCGCTGTTATTGGCTATGGCGGTTACAGTGATTATCGTGCCCATGCTCTTGCCCGAGTCGTTGGCTAGCATGCGTTTTCCCTCGGTCTTTTTGCTATTTATCGGCTTGGCGTCGAATGCTTACCTTTGGCAAGACCCATTCTTTATGAGGGCAGGATATACCGGTTGGCTCGGATTGCTTGTTGCCGGCCCTGCCGTTGCACTGATGAGTTACTATGCGCATGGACTACATTCAATGATTCTGACTGGGATTGGGTGCGCCTACTGCGCGCTCTGGTCCATGTTGAGGGTATTTCTCAAGAAACAGTTCCCGGCGGCAGAAGCGTAGACGAACTTCGCCACGATTGCCTAAGACAGCGAATGACACCATCGTTGGCGGAGGGGAATCCCCCTGCCGGCACCAAAGCAAAAACGCCCGACCGTCAGAGGCCGGGCGTTTTCGTTAGAGGACGCGGACGATTAACCGCCATCCGCGCAGATGTCAGCGCGAAGCGGCGAGAAACGCAGGCACCTGCGGCTGGATCTGCCGCACGTTCACCGGTTCGTCGAGCATGTCCTCGGCCTGGGGCTCCAGGTGGTGCTCGAGGAGATCGGTGGAGCGGACCCAGCCGCGGTTCTCCACCAGCATCTGCAGGTGCCCGTGATCGATGCGCGCATCCACCACCTTCACCTCGGCCTTGGCGGCAACCTTCTTCACCAGAGTCTTCATGTCATCTTCGATTCCTGCGAAACACATGGTAGACACCTCCTGTGCCGCCAACGATCTGTAGGACAACCACAAAACAAAATCCGAGCCGCATGATCACGCATCGTCGAGCACGTAATCCGCGACTTCGTTCACGATCCCGTCCGGCAGCAGGGCTTCGATATCCGCGCCCTGCACTTCGAGCCGCAGGTCTTCCAGCACCGGAAGGCCGGTGAGCTCACTCACGCCGCGCCTGCCATGCACGTCGAGAGTCAGCCAGGCCTGCGTGGCGCGCCCGCAGAGGCCATCCGGCACGGGTCCGCTGCCGAGGCCCTGGAGCCGCGGGTGAAAGAGCATGAGCACCTCCACCTGGGCCATCGGCACGTTACGTCGCACCGATGGCGTATTGAACTGTGTCCGCCCATCTCCCGTCACTCCGGCAAACGCCTGCATAAGTACCCCGGAAAACACCTTAAAATGCGAGTAAAGCATACTGAACATGCGACATATAGCCCCTCCCTCGAAGGACAGCGGGCTTAACGGAGGTGCTTGCGGATGACGAGCTTGAGGCCGGACCAGGTCTCATCCACGGCGCAGACCTTCACGTCCACGAGACGCAAGGGGAAGGCGAGAGTGCGGATCAGGTCTTCGGTGACGTCGGTCTCGACCTTGGCGGCTTTCTTGGGCCAGGAAATCCAGATGGCGCCGTCGCGCTTGATGCGGGTCACGAACCCGGGCAGCTTGGCGGCGAGCTCGCGGCGGCTCTTGGTAAAGAAATGCACGAGATCCAGGTCGTGGCTGGCGCGCGTGACGAGCTTGGCTGCCTTCGGCAGGGGCGAGACGAGCTTCCGGTAGCCCTTCGGCGCGCCGGGCGCCCAGACACGGCTCTCAGGTTTGATGCCGAGCTTCTTCGCCAGCGGCGTGTTTGAGTATCCAGCCATGGGGCAATCCTAGCGGGTCAGCGGGCGGGATTCACCTTGCTTGATGACCCAGAACTCCTTAGGGCCGAGGTCCTGCTGCTGCAATGCGGAACGCAATGCCGCCAAGGGTGCATCCAGGCCGTCGTCCGCCAGCTCGAACGTGCCCCAGTGGATCGCGAGGGAGTTGCGCACACGCAGCTCCCGGTGTAGCTGCACGGCTTCCGGCGGGTCCACGTGTTGGGTGCGCATGAACCAGCGGGGCAGGTAGGCGCCGATAGGCAGGGCGGCGAGGTCCGGAGATCCCAAGCGGCTCGCGATCTCCTGCAGGCGCGGGCTATAGCCGGTATCGCCTGAGAAATAGAAACTGAGTCCGCGGCCTTTCACCACCCAGCCGCTCCAGAGGGTCTGGTTGCGGTCCCACGGGGTGCGGGCGCTCCAATGCTGCGCCGGGACGCAGTGGATCTCCAGATCCTGATGACCGTGCTTCTGCCACCAGCCAAGCTCGTGGACGTGCTGCGTGCCGCGTCTCTGGAACCAGGCCTTCAACCCCAGGGGCACGTAGCAGATCATCGCCGGGTTGGCCCGGAGCAGGGCGCGAATGGTGGGGGCATCCAGATGATCGTAATGATTGTGGGACAGCAGGAGCACGTCGATGCGCGGCAGTTGCGGTGCCTGCACCGGCGCTTGCACCAGCCGCTTGGGACCGATGAAGGAAAATGGCGAGGCGCGGGGGCTGAGCTGGGGGTCGGTGATGATGTGGAGATCGCCCAGGCGCAGCAGCACCGTGGCGTGGCCCAGCCACCAGACGCGGGACTCGGCAGCGGCGGGGAACTCCGGCGTCATCAGCCAGCGGTCCTGGAAAGCCGCATAGCCGCCTTCGGGTGGCTTGGGCACCCCGGCGAGGAACTTGTTCCAACGCCAACGCAGCAGGTTGCCGCCGATGGGTGCATGCGCGTCCAGGTTGTGGAAATGATGCGCCAAACTCTTCCTAGTCTTCGTCGATGATTGTCTGGACCACTACGCCGCAGAAGCTCGCTTTGCGGTCCACCTTCATGATCGGATAACGCGGGTTCAAGGGCTTGAGGTAGCGTACCCCGCCCTCGACCACGAGCTGCTTGAAGGTCGCCTGCTTGGAATCCTCCAGGCGCACGATCACCGGGCTGCCGTGGATGGGTTCCCGGTCCGGGTCCACGATGATGATGGAGCCCTGGGGGTAGGTGGGACGGCCGTTGGGGTTCTCCATGCTGTCGCCGACCACCCTCAGCGCATAGGCGCGGGACCCGACCTTGCGGGTGGTGTACACGGACTTCTCTCCTTCGCCGGGCCGATACACGTCGACCACGTCATTCCATTGACCGGCACGCACCCAGGAGATGAGGGGCAGGCTGTGCAGCCCGGGGCCCGGGCTGGTGTTGTCCGCGGTCTTCCTGCCCTTGAGGCGCGCTGAGCCTGCGCCGGTGGCGATCCATTCCGCGGAATAGCCGCTGAAGTTCTGCAGAGCGAAGAGGTTGGCGGGACGCAGGTTCTTGGTGTCGCCGTTCTCCCACTGGGAGACCGCGGCCTTGGACACGCCCATGTGGCGCCCGAAGGCCTCCTGGGACAGCTCGAGCTCCTCGCGGATGTGACGGATGCGGTCGCCGGGGGTCTTCATAGGGTTAAGAAGACTTTACCATCGGATAGCTTGCTTGACAAGCGTTGTTCAGTATGCTTTACTCCCGGGCAAGCTGCACAAGGAAACCGCGCCGCCGCGACCCCGGCGGAGACGGCGCCGTGTTGCCTGCGGAAGGTCACGGACATCAGATCGGAGGGGCACGCAGATGAGCGCTTACGTGGAAGTGGTGAGCAGACGGGAACTGGCGGTGAAGATCCATTACTGGGCGCAGGACATCCTGCGCAACAACGCCACCTGTGGCCTGGGCAAGACGCCGGAGGGCAAGTACCAGGTGGTGTGGCCGGGGCTGGTGGACCAATGGATCTATTGTCCCGAGGAGCATGGCCAGTACCTGGGGACGCTGGACCGGCAAAGCGGTACGGAAGACGTGGAGCACATGCTGGAGGGCGAGGAATGAGGCAGGCGCGACGCCGCTATGAGCGGGAACGGCACTTGTTCGATGCCTGGGCGCACTGGTGCGAGCGCCAGTGGGATGAGTCGCTGGGTTTGCCGCGGGTCACCTGGCTCGCGAAGCTGATGCAGTACGGGGAGCGCATGGGGGTGATGCGCTCGGCCAGCGAGCACCTGCCGCCGGACCACTCCGATGCGGAGTCCGTGGAACAGTACATGGGCTGGCTGAAGGGCGCATGCCCGCCGATGCACGCGGCGCTGATGGCCCGGCACCGGGGCATCTGCCGGGAACGCAAGCAGGCCCAGGGGGCGAGACGGGGGGCCGAGCGCTACTACGCGGCCTGCCTGCTGGAGGACGGCACGCCGGCAGGAGTACAGCGTTTCCGCCGTCTGTGCGAGCAGGGCTACCGCCTGTACCGGGATGGGGCCGGACGGCCCCACCCGCGAGGAATCGGTTCCTCGCGGTGCGGCGGCCTCACTTGAAGATGCGACGCATCTCCGGGCGGATACGGTTCAGTTCCTGTCCGTGGGCTTCCGCCAGCACTTCCAGGACGTTCTCGCCTTCCTCGGTGAGGCGCAGATGGGCCACGCGGCGGTCCCGCTGGGAGCGGGCGCGCATGACCAAGCCATGGGCCTCGAGGCGGTTGATCAGGCCGACCGCGCTGTTATGTCGCACACCCAGGTAGGCGGCGAGGCCGTTCATGCTGATGCCCTCTGGCTCGTCGCTGATGCGGATGGCCAGCAGGGTCTGGTACTGCATGGAAGTGACTTCATGTTTGCGCAGGATCTCCTTGCTGGCACTCATGAAGTCACGCAGCGTGGCCCGCCAATCGGCAACCAAGCGGAACACTTCGGGAACCTCGCTGGGGGCGGTCTGGGCGGCGGGGTTCGTACTAGCAGCGTGAGTTTTTGCCATGTCCATCATCTTGTTACCTTCCTTCATCCCAGTCCTAGGATAGACCTGGATAATGCTGGGTAAATGTTCGTTACATTACGTTACCGGCCACCAGATTAATTACGTGACCTGTTGCATGTCGTTGACGGAGGTAACGTTTTTCACGACGCCTTGAGCATGCCACTGGTACGGTGACGAGATGGAGTTTCGGACACGGACATATCGGATGAGAGATGTGTGAACTGCATCACACATCATCGGGAAGATAAAAAAGAGGGCCGCCGGGGAGCCGGATGGTCCCCGCATGTTCAGAAATCCACGGTAGCGCTCAATTCGAAGAACCGCGCCGGCAGGAGATAGGACTGGCTGTCCCCGAGCTCGCTGTTCGAAACCGGCGGCCGGGTGTCGTTCAGGTTGCGGCCTTGCAGGTCGAGGCTCCAGCGGTCGAAGCGGTAGCCAACACCCGCATCCCAGGTGGTATAGGCCTCCGCCGAGGCGCTGTTCTCCGGGTCGAAGTAGCGGCTGCCCACGTAGCGCAACAGGACATTGGCGGTGAAACCGCGCTCCGGCATCCAGAACAGGCCGCTGGAGAAGAGGTCGAGCGGCGACAGTTCCAGGCGCTTGCCGGCGTCCTGGGTCAGGCCGGCCACGGTGCCGTCGGTGTCATGCAGGAAGTTGCGGTAGGTGGCGTGGTGGTAGCTGTATGCGTTCTGCCAGCGCAGGTCTGGGGTGATGCGCCAATCGGCTTCCAGTTCGATGCCCTCGAAACGCTGCTGGCCGCCGTTGGTGATGCCGGGCCGGCCGTTGATGTCGGCGTTCACCACGGTGTTGTTCATGTTGGTGAGGAAGCTCGAAGCCTCCCAGTCCAGGCGCCCGTCCAAGGCCCGGCCTTTCAGGCCGAACTCGTACTGCTGGGCGGTCTCGGGCTGAAGGATGTCCGGCTCAGCCTCGGGGCCGAAGTCGATGGCGGCGGGCTTGAAGGTGTTGCGGTAGTTGCCGTAGATCACGGCGTCATCCGTGCCGTCCTCCCAGAGCGTGTAGCTCAGGGCTGCGATGCCGGAGAAGCGGGTGTCGCTGCGGTGATCGCCGTCCAGTTCCGCCGGCACCGTCGGGTCCGAGGCCAGGAAGGCGGTGTCGGTGCTCTCCACGTCGTGGTTCAACTGCAGGCCGAGCTCGAAGTCCCAGTCCTGGGCGAAGGCCCAGTCCATGTCCCCGTAGATGCCGCTGAAGGTGCGGTGATCCTGCAGGCGGGTGCGCTCGTCCACCGGCACCGAGGTGCTGGAGGGCGGATTGGCACCGCTCAGGGGGATGAAATACTCGAAGTTGGAGCTGGCCTGGGAGCCAGTGCCCTCCAGGAGGCTCAGGCCGGCGACGAAGGTCATGCCGCTGCGGGCCGGGAAGGTGAGGTGGCTGTCGAAGTAGACATCGGTGCGGTCCTGGCTCTGGTTGAAGCCGTCGGCGTTGGGCGTGCCGTCGTCGGTGAGCTGGTCGGAGCGCAGGAAGCCGCGGATGTTGCGCTGGTGAGTGAAGACGGTGGAGAAGGTGGTGCTCCACCGGGCCCAGTCGAGCTCAGCGTCATCCCCCAAGGTGATGCCGAAGCGGTCCTCGTCCATGCGGGCGTCGCTGGGATTGGCGTTGCTGTCCACCGGTACCAGGGTGGTCAAGGCGGTCTCGCCGGGAACGAGCGGGGTCGGGCTGCCGGGGGTGGCGCGGACGCTCATGGCGTCCAGGTCGATGCGGAACTCGCCGTCAGCGGTATCGATGGCGTTGCGGAACAGCACGTGGGAGCGGTCCCAGCCGGCG
>Ga0070714_100000561_pt1 | contig 26722 bp, 14 predicted proteins | sample LARL83metaG_FD_65450 | JGI IMG/M metagenome (GOLD analysis project Ga0070714, IMG submission 65450) | Corn, switchgrass and miscanthus rhizosphere microbial communities from Kellogg Biological Station, Michigan, USA - LAR L8-3 metaG | ecosystem: Host-associated > Plants > Roots > Rhizosphere ... | reverse complement strand
CTCCCCATCCGCTCCCGCCTCGCTATGATGCGATGATCGATTTCACGGATCACTTCATCAGTCACCCGTTTGACTTCGCCCGGCGGCAATGTGAAGGGTTTCGGTGTGGCTGGTACCGTGATAGGCGATCCCCAGCCGCTGTCGACATTGGCGGTCAGCGGCGTAATTGGCTTACCTCTAGGGGCTATGGATTCTGCCTCTTGAGGGGCCGCCGGCAGGCGAACAATTCGCTCCACTCGCTCGGTTTGTGCAACTGGCAAATCCGGCGTCAAGTAGCGCTTTTCCCTCAGGTCGCTCGGCGCGCCAGATGCGAATGTGGCTTCTCTTTTGCGCCGTGAAAGCAATCGCTCAAAGAGCGCCGCGGCATCTGCCTCACCGAAACGGCGCGCCATTCGCTGCACGCCCAAGGTTTCTTTCGGCGCCCCGCCAAGCGAGAAGTAATCTTGAATGCTGATGGATGGCGAAATTTCTACGCGCGTGGTGTGCGATGTGTTTATCTGATCCGAAGCGCCGTAGGCGAGCGCCAGCTCCGCCCGCGAAATCGTAAGCTCGCTCGGAAGGTAACTGCGCGCGATTCGCATAGCAAAAGCATCAGCCGTCGCAATCGTCCGCGGCGCGCTAAACCCTGCTTTCCTCCTTTTCTGGATCACGCCAATATCCGCATTCACGATCGTCATCGCCCTTCGTTGACTCTCCGGTTCAGTTTCGATATTTCCGCCACCCAGCGCCGTCTCTCCCGGTGCTCCATTTCCAACACTTCCCGCTCACCCCAATGGAAGTGAAGTGCGACAAAGGCTATCTCCTCGTAGAGCTCCGTCAGGGGATAGCCAATAACCCCCCCGCGCCCGCGGCCTCCGGAATGAACTGGTGCCGGCAGGCCGGACAGACCATCGCATCGTCTTCCAGGCTGTTCACGCGGTTGTAGAGTTTTTGCAGGTACGCAAGATCCGTGGCATATAGATCCTCGATCACTTTGGTATTCACCTGTTCGAGGCCATCTAATCGCGTGATCACTCGCGCCAGCAGAATGACGATCAAATAAGAAGCGTTCTTCACCACGCGTGGATCCTGCAGCGGCAGAATCTCATCCGCGGCCGTTGCGCGGCGCATGACACCCTCGCGGTGTAGCGTTCCCATCGCATCCAGATATCCGCAAGGGAGTGTGAATTCGAACTCGGTCTGCAGCATGGCATCCTCCCGCTACTGGACGCGTGTGAGCGTCTGGCAGGTGATTTCGAGCTTTTCAAAGAAGACTTCGTTGGCCTGCGCGGAAAGATCCGAGTAGGTGCACTTGGAAGGCCACGCCTGGGTGAAGTCCCACCGGCCGACTATGTTACCGGCCCGGTCAAGCAGCAGGATGGAACCGTTTTTCCGCTGTATGCCACCCTGCACCACCGTCAGGTGCCAGTTGTACATCTCCATGTCGGTCATTCCCCACTCCAGGACAATGTTTGCGTACTTAACCATTCCCGGGAGTTTTATCGGTGACAGACTGCCGCCTTCGTTGTACTCGACCACGTCCACGGCCGAGTCGAATCCCGAGCACTTGTGGAACGCTGCCCTGGTGATGCCATCCAGCTCCACCAGAAAATTGAAATTCGCATTTGGAAAATTGATCGTACCGTTCGCCATGTCAGTGCCTTTCTACCCTTCCGTCACGCTCGATCCGCCCTGCCAGATACCGATGCGCAGAATGATGAACTCGGCCGGATAAGCAGGCTGGATTCCGACCTCGATATACAGTTGTCCCAGCGCCTGCACCGCGGGAGGATTCAGCGCGGCGTCGATCCGAACATAGAAATCGATAATGCCGCCATCACTTTTCACCCGATTTAGGAACTCCGTAATGGTGCGCTTGAGGCTTCCCCACAGATTTTGATTGTTGACGCCGAAGAGCGCCCAGCGGATGCCCCGCACTATGGACTGCTCCAGGAAGATAAACAGCCGGCGTATATTGACGTATTGCCAGCTAGCATCCGTGGACGTCGTGCGCGCCCCGAACACCAGCGGCTGCGATTGCTCTGGGAATACACGCAGGATGTTAATACCCAGAAGATTCAGTGGGCCCTGATCGTTGTCCGATAGCAGCGATTGCACACCTAGCGCGCCGGCGATGGGGACGTTGGCGGGAGCTTTGTAGACCCCCACCCTCTGATCGGTTTGCGCATAGATTCCAATCACGTGTCCCGAAGGTGGCCAGTACTCCGTCGACGCCGTGAGCGGGTTCACCACCTGTATCCACGGAAAATAGATGGCCGCGAAGCCATTGGTGGTGCGCACCTGGCCATACTGCGCCTGCAGGTTAGCGAAGCCAACGGAGCTGTCCGGCGTGGCGTCCAGAACCGCGAAGCGATTGAACAGGTTTTCGCAGTGCGCGATCAACGCCTGCTGTGCATTCACGTTGGTATCGCCGGGAATCGCGACAATCTCCACATCCTGCAAGGGCTTGAGCAGGTCCAGATATGCCGTCGGATTCGAGTCGATATCGTTCAGATCGGCGAGGCGGTCATCGTCGGTGCCGGTTGTTGCAGAGGCAGTGCTCACCGGGGTCGGGTTCGGCGTCGAGGCCGGCGCAGTCTGCGGTAATGACAGCGCGATGAGCTGTGACTTTACGGCGGTTTTCCAATACCCTGGATGAAGAGGGTTCATCGAAAGTTGGACCCACTTCTCGCTGGTGGCGGCTTTGACATCCAGCTCCCACTCGATAGAGGCAATCTTCGGCGCCGGCGAGTAGGCGTTCAGCAGGCCCGTGGTGAGCACGATCGTACCGGTCTTCGTAGCCGTGTTTACGCTGGTGGAAGCGACGGTGACAAATTCCTTTCCGCCGACTTGGATCAGTGCGCCGGCTGGCAATGCCTGGCTGAGCACGAAGGCGGCGGGGACAGCCGAGAGATCGACCGGAATCGTGATGTCAGTCGTATTGAGGGGAGCCGTGGCCGTAAGGGTAGCGCCGGGAGCCCCAAGCATGTCCGAAAGCCGGCTGCTAGGCTGCACCGAAACCGAAATCGAATTGCCAACATTCCCTTCCGCAATGGACGTTGCCACCAGTTCTGGTTGCGGTACGGCGTCGGAGAGATTCCAGGACGCAAACAGCGACGTGCCTGCCCCCAATTTCACCGCCCGCACGATGTAACAACCCGTCCCCCCGTTAAGAAAAAACCCATACACTGCCGGCGCGAGCCAACTGCGCTTTGTCGCGTCCAGATTTGCCGGCTCGGCGATGAACCCGCCAAAGACCTTCTGGAACTCATCCCAGCTGGTGAGGAACGTTGGTTGATTCGCAGGGCCGCTGGTGGCCGTTCCGATAAACGCCGGCGTGCTGGTCCCCACGCCCTGAATTGGCGCTCCCGGCGTGAATTCCTGAATATAGATGCCCGGATAACTTACCTGTGTTGCCATCCTCTGTCTCCTTCTAAGTGAACGTTAGGTTGTATTCGCCAGTCGGCGAAGGCACGGTAATATTGCGCGTCTTGGCGGGATGGCCCGACGCCGAAAATTGCAGTTGGTAATTTCCCGGACTGAGTCCGGTGAAGCTGAACCGCCCCTGGTCGTCGGCAGTCGTGCTGCCTAGTGACGCGCCGCTCGTATCGAGAATTTCGACTTTGGCCCCGGGCACCGGAACGGGCGATGGCGGCACGGTCCCATCGAAAACCGTTCCACCGATATCGGCCAACACTTCCAGTCCGGTCGGGCTTACGGTGGATGTGTATTCGGTGATCAGCGTGGTCACCATCGGGAACGTCCCGAACGGAGGCAGCGTCACGGGCAGCGTCAAGACCAGGAACACCGCCGGCCGCCAGGGATGAAATTTGCCCGCCATCGTGCCCCAGAATTCGGCGTGCTTGGCGAAACCGTCATGCGGTAGAATCGTCGTCGGCAGTTCGGCGTCTTGAATGAGTGCCGGAAACCCCGCTGGCACTGGCCCTGGAAAATAAATCTTCGTCGGTGTGAGCGGGTCGGCGTCCATCAGCGCTGTGGTCGTTCCCCACAACAGTTCGTGTTCCACAATTGTCGGTTCCACGGCGGGCCCGGGACTGGCGGGATCCCACGCAGTAATGAGGTAATGCACGTCCACGTATCGCGGAAATGGAGTCTCGGTGATCAACCCCAGCGACACGTTCTGGCTACGGCCTGCCATGTGCATCTCGCGGTTCTCCTTCAGCTCCACCATGTAGACATTCAGCGCCAGCTTGCCCAAAGTCGAAACATACGTACGCCAGTCGTCATCGGGCGGCTGGAAGCGCACCTGCAGCGGGCTGGTGATATTCGGGACCTTGGTGATGAACAGCTGCCGCAGCATGTTATCGATGAAATCGAGCATGTCACTGGCTCTTCTTGGCCTCGGTCACTTCGAACTCTTGATCACTGGCGGAATCCGCGGCGCTACGGCGCCCTGCGACGTCCACCCGGATGACATATTTCCCAGGCTTCTGTGGTGCTTTCATCTGCACTTTTGCCTCTTTGCTGGACTCGAGATCGAACTGGCCCAGCCGCTCGGGTATATCCGCGCTGCGATCGGCTTCGGCCACGATGATCAGGCGTTTCGAGCCGGAAGTCGTATCGAAATCGCTCGGCGGAACCACCGTGAACTTGATGTCTTCGCCGGGACCGTACGTTTTTCGCGGGCCATCTTTGAAGTGGTACTGGAAGCTTTTCGGTACTTGCGGCGGTTTGTCGAAGGGGAGCGGCAGCGGGATTTTGACTTGCGGGCTCGGGAACGGCGTCGGAGCATATGGGCCGGTCTGCGGCCCATGGTTGGGATCTACGGCGCTTGGATCCTTGCCGATGATCCCCTTCAGGATGGCCTTGATCGCTTCATCGAAGCCCGTCTTTACGAGCGAATCGATCGCATCATCGATCGCTTTCTTGGCATCCTTTTGCGGCATGAACGGCTGGATTTTGGCAAACTCATCGCGAAGAGCCCTTATGATCGGATCCCGCTTGGCCGCGTCCTGCGTCTTCTTGATTAACTCCGTGAGCTCGTTAATCTTCGCAATGTTTGCGGCGGGTGGTTTTTGCTTGTTGGCTGCAGCGGGAGGCTGCGGTAGCGGTTGGCCTTTGGGGGCCGGGCCCGGCGTGCCGGATGCCGACGGAGGCGCTTCTGCACCGGCGGTGGCGCCCTGCTGCTGCGGCGGCGCGGAAACGGCAGGCCGCAAAGAAAAGGTCTCTTTCACCTCATAGGCTACGCTTCCCGTGCCAAATCCAAAGCCTGCCTTCCAGGTAAGCTCGCCACCTCCGTCCAATGGAAGATCGCAAACCGGAAGATCGGACGCGCCCGGCGTGGTGGACCCAAGTTTTATACTGAGTGCTCCACCAGTAGCGCGGTACTGCGGCTGGTTGTCGCGGAGATGCAAATCGAAGCCTGGCCCTCCGTTCGCTGGGGCGTAGTGGATATCCGTAAACACCGAGATCTTGTCGCGGTACTCGGCTGGAATCGGATGCTCCTTGGTATCCGGATTGAAACTCAGGTGCAGCCACGTGTGTTCACCCTGGTCGATCGTGAATACCCGCCGATTGCTCCAACTGCCGAGTCCCGGCCCGCTGCCCTTGCCCCCCACTGCGTTGAAGCTCGCCTCAGACTCCACCTGGTGACTGATCCAGAAGGTTACGCTGGTGTCTTCCACGTTCCAACCGTCGGCTTGAGCGGCCTTTCGCCCTTTTTCCTCGGGCGTCATTTCGTCGGCCTGTGGGCCGCCGGAAGCCGATGCCTGGACCGAGGCCGCCTGGCCTGCGACCACGTCCGCGCCCGCTTGGCGCGCTTCCGATTCGGCCGTTCCTCTGGACACCTTGCGCTCGCGCCCACCCCTCTGCTGCAGCACATGCGCGAGCTCATGCGCAAGAAGCCGTTTGCCGGCGCTCGTGGCTGGGGCATAATAGCCCTCTGCAAAAACGATGTCGCGTCCGGTGGTGATGGCTCTCGCACCAGCCGCTAGCGCCGCTTTAGCGGCGCTTTCATCATGGTGGATCCGTACATCGCTGAAATCGGCCCCGAAACTCGACTCCATGTCCTCACGCGCCGTCGGATCGAGCGGCCCGCCTGAACTTCCCGCGAGCAGCCGTGTCACTGCCCGATTTCCCGCTCCCCGTTGCAGCGCCATGATGGCATCATAAGTGCCGCCCCCGCGGGGGCCGACCGTTTCTGTCACCCGCTCCTCGGTCCACGCTGCCGGGCCTTTCTCAATCGTCTTTGCGGAAGGGCTGCTCATGATTAATGCGGGAACTCCCCGTTTCTGATGTCCGTTTCGATTTGCCGCAGAATCGCGCGGGCTTCACTTTGAGTTCGGGCTTTCACCACCCGGCTCGCGATCTCTTTGTAATACGCTTCAGTGTGCATGGTCGTGTGAGAGGGACCGCCCTCGGGTTCAAAAACTGTTCCGCGCGGTGCATTCGGCCCGGGAAGAGCGGCGCCGTTATCGGCCTCGTTGATGCCGATTCCCAGCTTTCGTAAACGCTCCCGCGCAATCACGCACCATGTTCCCCCGCCTTTTTTTGGCACCAAATGATGAGCGTCATGGCCTGGCGGGACACTCTTGCCGCTGGCCTCCATATTGGCCCGCAGGGCCTCCTCATCATTCAGTGATTGCGTTCGGGCATTAGGCCGCGTGCGAATTTCGTGAGTCCCCTCCGGAAGGGGCTCACCTCTTACCGCCATTGGTTTCGCTGCCGGCTTTGGGCCCGGCGGTAGTTTTTGGACGAATGGTGTCTGAGCGGGCGCCCCTTTTGTTTCTCCACCTGCGCTCGCGACAGGCCGGTCAACTGCGGGCGCCTTCACATCGTGCCCTGCCGCGACGGCTACGGGAACCTCGCCTTGCTGGACAGCGGGTTGGCGCAGTGGGATGACGTTTGAGTGGGGTTCGGTCGGCAGCAATACATCGTTCGCAGCCTTTCCTCTGGGTATCCCGAATTCTTCCAGCCTGGCGGCCGCACCCGCCTGCCGCCGCGCTCGCAGCGCAACCAGCGCGTGGGCAACTTCCTTCTCGCGGCCCGCCAGCTTCGCCGTATCGTTGAGCGCTTTTCCCACGGCTTCCTCGCTCAGGTTGGTTCCTTTGCGCACCTTAGCGAGCGCTTCGGCCCAACCGGGGGCGTGCGAGAGGATTTTCGATGCCCCCGCAATCGCTATTGGAAGAATCCGCATGATGCGGTCTAGCGTATCCAGATCGGCCGTTCCCAGTTGGTCAGGTGCGTAAATCGCTTTCTCGAGCTGGCCGGAGAGCGTCATGCCAGTGGCAGCTTCCAGCAGCATCTTGATCTCGCCCACAATAGGTATGAAGTCAACCAGCGCATCCACTGCCTTCGCTCCGCCGATGCCAACTACCTCAGCAGCGGCGATCCCCGGCTTCAACACCTCTGGCGTTTGCACACGCAATCTGGCCTTGACGTCCTCGACATGCTGTTGACCCTCGGCCAGCTTCAGGCGCCCGGCCAGCACGTCTTCCTCGGCCGTAGTGAGTTCTTGCAAAATAAGTTGGCGGTCCCGCCGCGCCTCGTCGGCTTGAGCCTTTGTGGCTGGGTCCTCGTCGGCCACGGTGATGTAGTCCCGCATGAACTGCTCCACCTCCGCGCGCGAGCGCCAGTGCGAGCGTGCCACGCTGGTCCGCAGCGGAGTCCCCTGCTTGACGATCAGCCGCACTGATGTCAAATCCCGCGGGCGGAAAGGCTTGGAAGGAAACGGAAATCCAGCAAAGGCTGGTCGGTCCAGTTCGTGCTCGCCGATCTCGAGGGCCGTTTCCCGAACTGATTCTTCTTTTTTAGGAGCCGGTGGGTGCGAGGGCGATTCATCGGCCTCCCGAAGCTGCTCCAGGAGGGCCTGCCTCTGCTGATAAAGGGCATCGATCTCCGCCCGGCTGCCGGCCGCGGACGCCTTGGCCTCGGTCTCCGCAATCTTCTTCTGGATCTCCACTTTGCTCATCGGGTCGGCCTGAGCTCCAGCGGATGTCGTGGATGGTACCGATACGGCCTTTCCAGCTGCTACGTCAGCCCCTGCCTGGCGCGCTTCCGATTCGGCCGCTGTCCCCGAAACACTTCGCCCGCCCTGCCGGTTCTGCTGGATCACATGAGCGAGTTCGTGTGCCAGTAGCCGCTTTCCCGCTCCGCCGGTCGGGTCATAGAAGCCCGGCCCAAACGCGATGTTGTGGCCAGTGGTGATGGCTCGTGCTCCGGCATTCAGCGTCCTTTCCGCGGCCGTATGATTGTTGTGAACTCGCACCTCGCCGAAGTTCGCCCCGAACTTCGCTTCCATTTCCTCCCGCGTTTCTGGATCCAGCGGCTGGCCGGAATCTCCTGCGACAAGGCTGCTCACGGCGCGGTTCCCGGCCCCGCGTTGCAGCGACAGCACTGCATCCTTTGGGGCGCTCTCGGGCGCGTGCCGCGTCTGCGGCTCGGGCGCTTCGATCCGCGCAGGCTGGGTGCTCTCGCGGTTCTTAGGGGACGCGCTGCTCATGCTGCAACCTCCCGCGCTTCCGGAAGAGGCGATTCCAGTTCAGCCGGAGTGAGCACTCTGCCCATCTTGTGAAACTCGGTGCTCACTGCGCGCAGTACGTGAGATATCGTGACCGCGCTGCCCTCTTCAGCCGCGTGGTAAGCTGCGGCGAGAGCGGCGTTGCGGATATTGCCTCCGCTTAACAGGAATCGTGTTCCGAGCCAATTGGTATTGACGTCGGGTGCGAGCGGCGTTTCCACCGGCCAGATTCCGGCCCAGATGCCCCTGCGGCTGACTTCGTCAGGAAAAGGAAAAGGAATGATGAACGCCAGCCGCCGCAGGAAAGCGTCGTCCAGGTTCTGCCGCAGGTTCGTCGCCAGAATCGAGATCCCCTCGTGCTGCTCCATTTTCTGAAGCAGGTAGGAGATTTCAAGATTGGCGTAGCGGTCGTGCGAATCGCGCACCTCGCTGCGTTTGCCGAACAGGGCATCCGCTTCGTCGAACAGCAGAATGGCGTTCGCGTTTTCCGCGGCCCGGAAGATGCGGTCCAGGTTTTTTTCGGTTTCACCAATATACTTACTGACCACTCCCGCCAGCTCGATCTTGTATAGATCCAGCCGCAACTCGCGAGCCACCACCTCGGCGGCCATCGTCTTCCCAGTCCCAGAGTGGCCATGAAAAAGCGCATTTATGCCTTTTCCACCAGAAAGCTTGCGCGCAAACCCCCACTCCTCTTGCACTTGGTGCCGGCGTATTACGCGGCGACAAATCTCGTGCAATTGATCAAGAGTTTCCTGCGGCAACACGATGTCGGACCAGCTATGCGCTGGCGTCACCCGTCTGGTAAGGGTGCCGAGTTCGTTGCCCGAGCGCATTCTGCACGCCTCGAAGACATGCTCCACCGCTTTGGTCTCTCGCCGATACTCCGCCAGATTGGATGCTGTCTCAACGGCATCCTGGATCTGGCTATAGCTGAAAGGAAAACATTCGGTAAGCGCGTCAACCGCTACGGGCTGCGGGTGCAAGTCGCGCGCGCTTAAAGCTTCTTCCCATGTGCGCCGCCGTTCCGGCCAAGGCAGTGTTTCGAAGGCGATGGTAATGCCTCCCCTAGCGCTCGCGCCCGGTACGAAATTCTGCCCAACCGAGACGATCGTGATTCCCCGGAAGCGCCCAAGCGCGTTCAAAGCCGTCTCCCGCGTTGCGTTATCGGAAGGCCAATCGATAGTCCGCAGATAGACGATCGCCTGCCGGAGAAACGCGGCCCGGCTCAGATCGTCCAACCAGTCCTCCAGATCGTGGGTATGCCGCGCGGCACGTGCTATATCCGCAATCACTAATGGCACGCCGAGTTCCGCCGCTAAAGCATTAGCGGCGGCGCTTTTCTCGTCCTCGTCTGCGCCGCGGAAGTGAACCGGCAAGGGCAGTTTCCCTGCTGCGGCCCGTCGTGCGAGTTGCACCAGTCCGGCATCGGCGGGCCCGGATCGTGCCGGAGCTTCCACCAGCTGGGCGAACCGCGACACACTGGCGGCCAGGCCCCTCTGTCCCAGCAGGAAGCCGCAAACGGAGGCATCCAACACAACTTCGTGTCGACCGAATGGCGCCAACTCGTCGCCGGCCAGCCGGATCAGCCGGTTCACAATCAGCGGGCTTGAACCGCTGAACATCTCCCGCCGGGCGAGTTTGTCAGCAGCCGAGTCGCTGACAACGCTTAGGATTAGGTCCACACTCGGCCTTCGGCGGCTCACATCATCGTGAAGGTACGCGAAGATCCGCTCGTAGCGAAGGTCGACTTCCGGAGCGAGTGCAAGTAACAGCGCGTCCAGCTCGAGATTCGACAATCCGTATAATTCTCGGATCGCCTCAAAAGGCGCGCCCGAGGCGAGTTGGCCGCCACCGGAGACGAGCACCCCTTCCCCGCTCGCGTAGCGGAAGAAATCCGCTTCGCTGACATACAAACCGCGGAACGGGTCCACGCCAGGATTGCGCCCGGTTTGGACACGTGCTGCCTCCACCATGCGCAGCAGCCGCGCGTCCAGGCTGCGGAGCGAATGCAGGATGCAGGAATGAGTCAGCTCACTCATTCGCCGTTTCCGCCCCCTCCGAATTCACGCTCGTGATCTCGCAACGAGCGGCCCAGAGTCTCCGAGAGATCGCGCGCCAAGCCCGGGTTAGTAACGATCCTGGTATGAAAATGGCCCTCGTCCGGTGGATACAGCAGGCCAAAGTCGATGAGGAATTCGTATGCGTTGAAGCCGATTTGGAAGTAGTTCGCATACCTGCTTTCCGGGTTTTCTTCGCCGTCCGGCATGATGGCCACGGGCATTTCTCTCCGCACGCGGCTCTCCAGAGGAACCCGCATTGGAAACACGAGCGATTGCCCGCTTGTGGCTTCGTGATTGTAACGGGTGGATGTTACACTTCTCGGCGAACTGCCAACGTTATCGAAGAGGACGCTGTAACAGGGCGTGTGACAAAAGGCACTATGACAGTTGCGTAATCTTGTAGCGGGCCATCTTGCGGTAAAGAGTCATGCGCGACCAATGTAGTTCTTCAGCCGCACGGCTCCGATTCCAGTGTGTTCTGGATAGAGCCAACAGAATGCGCTCCAACTCGCCGCCCTTGGAGCTCTGGAGGGCCTTTTGGAAAGGGTCGGGCAGATCGATTTCCCCAGCGCCGTTTGGGCCTGGATCGATGAACGCGGCCTCCACGATATTCCGCAGCTCGCGAATGTTTCCGGGCCACTCGTGCGCCAACAAGAGCTCTTGAGCAGTTGCGGTGAAAGCCGTGCTGGAGCACCCAAAGGCCGCGTTGAATTCGGCCCGGAAGGAGTTGGCGAGCGGCAGAATATCTTCCTTGCGCTCGCGTAACGACGGTAAATGAATTCGGGCAACATTCAAGCGGAAGTACAAATCACGGCGAAAATTCGGATCGGTCTCCAGATTCTTATTCGTGGCGGCGATTACGCGCACATCGATTCGTTGGGGCAGCCCCCCTCCCAGCCGCTGTATCTCGCCTGTCTCAATCGTGCGCAGAACTTTGGCCTGGGCATAAGGACTGAGATCTCCGATTTCGTCCAGAAACACCGTCCCGCCGGCCGCCAGCTTGAATTTGCCATCTTGCGCCGCATGCGCTCCTGTAAATGCCCCCCGCTCGAACCCGAACAATTCGCTTTCCAGCAGGCTGTCAGGAATCGCCGCGCAATTGAGCGCGATCAGTGGTTTGGCGGCGCGGCTACTTTGCCGGTGAACCAGATCGGCCGCCAGTTCTTTGCCCGTACCGGTTTCCCCTGTAATCAGGACATTACTGGAACACGAAGCGATCCGCTGAATGTGGGTTTTGACTGACTGGATCGCCAGGCTCACACCGAAGATTCGGTCCGTGGACGTGCGCGCCCCTTTCGCATGGACCACGCTTTCGATTGCGCCACTGAGCTGGGCTGCCGCCAGGGGCAGACGAAGATAGTTTGCGATACCGGCCCGCAAGGCCTCGACTGCCAGATTCTCCGAGCCATGCGATGTCACCAGAATGATCGGAATCCGATGGCCATTGCGCGCCAGCGCCTGCGCCGCCGCGAGATCATTCTTCGCGATCTGCTTGCGACACCCCAACAGAATTGCGGCCGGCGAACCTTCGGAATCGGCGTTGGCGATGCCGGTCATAGCGAGAAGACGCAACAATATCTCGTGAAGGTCCCGATCCTCCGAAATTACGAGAACCGTCAGCGACAAAATCCAACTCCCTACGCAAGTTGAATCGCGTTTACAAATTTTACACCTATGACGAGGGCTCTGGCTTGGGTCTCGCAGTCGACGAATTCCCTAGAGCGGTCATCTTGGAACCCGATCGTCAATAGTTTAACGCCGCATTGATACCTGCTGTGATACGCCAAATCCTTCTGATGCGAAACCCTAATCAGTAGTTCCATCAGGTTCTTAAATGGACGCAGGTTCTTAATAGGATCGGCTGCTGCCGGCATCCTCGCCGCGCGGAATCAGACGCCAATTTCGTCAGCCAATCAGAGCGTTTTCGACATGAACCGTAGGTGGCTATTCGGACGCAAGACCGTCGTCGGTTTTGAGGCTCCAGGCTATGATGATTCGAATTGGGAGAAAATACGCTTCCACACGCAAACGTGCACCTGCCCTCGCAGAATTTTGAAAAAAGAGACTTTCAGTACGTTTCGGCCTACCGCCACTCTAGCTTTGGCACAGCGAGAGGCATAGGAAGGGCAAACACGATGGAGCGGCGATCAAGCAATCTTTTTGGAATCAGCAAGAGGTTTGGTCGGGGCAGGGCGATTTGAACGCCCGAACCCTGCCCAAGGCATCGAAGCGCTGTCTCGTTCATAGGACCCAACTAATTGTGAATTCAAAGAGACGGGCCATCTTCTACACGCCCGAAACTCGACTGTAGTGATTCTGTATCCCAGCATTACGATCCTTCATTTGGCGAACACCCAGAATGCACCACCCTCTACGACTTCCGGAAACTTGCCGGGAAACTGGGTATTCAGCCGCGCCTGAATAGACCGGGGATCCATTCCCCAGCCCGACTCCACATCGATGTACTGTTTGCCATCCACCATGAATGACGACGCTGGTCCGATGATGCCGGAGTTGGTCGGGAACTCCCACAGCAGTTTGCCAGTCGACGCGTCGAAAGCGTGAAACAAGCGATCGTTGGTGCCACCGATGAATACAACTCCGCCGCCGGTTGCCAGCATCCCAGCGTAGTTGGCTGAGTTTGCGTAGGTGTGCGTCCAGACTGGCTTGCCGGTGTCCACGTTCCAGGCCTGCACCGCGCCGATGTGGTCGGCCTTCGCGTAACCACAAAACCGAACTGACCCCATTGAAATTGTGCAGCGGAGTATGCTCCATCTTGCGGGCTGTAAATGTGCCGCACAGGTTCTCGTTCGCTGGAATTTTTGCAGTGAGTCCGGCAAGTCACCCACCATTGTGTAATATGTGATTGCGCCGCGAGCTTTTTGACCAGCATCCTTCAGGTCCGTACAGTATACTCGACTGAAGATACGGGCTACAGTTACCGGACGGGAGCGACCGTGAGCCGAATCCTATTTTCGAACGGCGCCAGGGGGGAGGTCATCAAACAAATCCAATCTCAACTCAATCTGGTCCCCGCACAAATTGACGGACAATACGGAAAGATCACCGCGCAGGCGGTCAGCGGATTCCAGTCATCTAACGGACTGGAAGCAACCGGTGAAGTGGATATAGATTCCTGGACCGCTCTCATGCATGCTCCCGTTCCCGCCATCAGGGACAGGGCGCTGCAATTGACTGCCGCGTTCGAGGGGCACGGTTTCACGCTAGCTCAAGGTAATTTTGACGGTGCGGGCATTACCTGGGGCATCATCGGCTTCACACTGAGTGGAGGCGAACTAGGCGCCATCATCAAGAAGATCCAGGTGAACCATCCCGGCGTGGTGGAGGACGCGTTCGGCGACTCCGCGTCGCAGTTATTCCAGATCGTCGACGCTGCACCTGCCGATCAAATCGCTTTTGCGGATAGCATTAGTCTGGGCCCCCGAAAGATTGCTTTGGACGAGCCTTGGCTTTCAGGCTTTCGCCGCTTTGGCGAACAGCCAGAGGTCCAGCAATTGCAGCTTGCGATGGCCGACCAAAAATACTTTCGGCCAGCGCTTCTTACGGCGAGCCGCTTCAACCTGCAGGCCGAATTGGGCATCGCGCTGGCATTCGATATTCACGTTCAGAATGGTGGAGTATCCGCGGCGGCAGCGCAGCAGATACAGGCCAGGCTTGCACAACACCCGTCCGATCGCGAGCAGGACGTGAGAGTAGTCATCGCCAACGCAGTCGCCGACAATGCGAAAAATGTACTGTTTCGCGAGGATGTCCGCTCGCGAAAACTGACGGTGGCGACGGGTTCGGGACAGGTCCACGGCGGAACGTTCGTACTCCGCAACTGGGGGCTGGCAGAACTTCCATTTGCCGGAAGCTAATCACTGGTGATGAGTGGACGGGTAGTGTTGCAAGTTTCGGAATGGAACGAAAGTTCGAAGAAAAGGCGTCGTTCTCCGGAGCCTCGGCGGCCACATCGAGGAGTGCGTTGACGAACCGATTCTGACGCTGGATGTCATGACTGTCGTCCGCAAGAATTCCGTCGGAAGTGAAGCGACATCCTTATTCCAGCAGAGAATCGTGATGCAATCCGCCAAGGACCGGCTTTGATGTGATTCGGTGGCGAATTCTCTAAGAGTCAGCCACAAGTGCCGCTCGTTGGAGATTGATGAGATAGTCCTAGTAGTCCCGTCGAATGGTCCCGATCAGTCGTTCACAGGAGGCATTTGCCGTTGTGGCTTGAACAGGTGCTCCAGCCGAACGAACGTGGCCCAGTGCTGATCGGCGCCTCTGTCTGGAGGTTTCTATCCAAGTATTTCCTGACGGTCCGCGGTGAGATGCGGGTGCCGAGCTTGAGTTTCAGTTCGTCAGCGATCCGTTCCTCGCCCCAGGTCGGATTGCCCGTGCCATCTCCCGAATCAATTCGCGCCGGTTTCTCTCGTAGTTGCAGTCGGCCTCGCTTCCGAGACTTCCATCTCCAAACGCCCGGAACGCGGTGCGATGCCATTTAAGGAATGTTTCAGGTTTGACAATGACCAGACCATCAGCCAATCGAAGAACCTGGAGAGCAAGGCCATGAGGGCGGGTGTAGCAGCCGTCTAAGGTCGAGGTTGCACCCGGCGTTCCTCAAACAGAGCGAGCTGTTTTGCGAAGGAGCGGGTTCTCGGCGATGACGGCGGCGCGGGAGGAAAGGAACAAGCGGATGAGCAGGAAGAAGCTACATTCTACCGGAGCTGGCAAGATCACCAGTCCCGCCGCGATCAACGTGCAGCCGAGTGATTCCTTCACAGATTGTTGCGCGGTCAAGGCAAGATCATCAACGACAAGCTTTAGAGCTATAGTGCGGCCAGTCGAACGATCCTGCTTGGTGTTACCCACAATACGCAACAATATGCCAACAATCGCGCCGAGATTTCGCATCAGGCCATTCGGATGAGAGAACGACAAATGCGCCGATTCAAATCCTCCCGCCGAGCCCAGCGCGTTCTGTCGCTCCACGGTGTCGTCCGGAATCCATTTTGCATTTCGCGACTTGCTGCGATCGACTCATCACCGACTCTGTCCTTCGAGGTCTCGCGAAGCGTAACGGCGGCCTGACGACTTCGAATTCACCGCGTCCAATCAGCCCAAACTCGTTCCAAATGACTTAAGTTGACGACAGCGGATTGAGGGCCTCTTGCACCGCCGCGCATATCATGACTGAGCGATGTAAGATTGTAAGGTTATCGGTGGCGTCCGTCTAAGCGCGACCATCCAGAATCAGTCGAGTGGGCTATGATACCGATTCAACCCACATCTCCGACGGCTGTATCTTCCGGCTTCAAAATTCCGGACCGTTTTGACGAAAGTGGCCTCGCTTCGGCATTCGCTGCGCGCCTTGGCGGAACGCCATCGGACGGCAGTGCTCCTCCACCCTCAGGTCAGCAAGCTGTGATCTGGGTGGATCGCGGTGACGAGGTACTCGTCCATCTAGATTCGGTCCGCACTCAGATTCGTGACGGGCTGCTTCTAGTCTCGGTTGATCTTGAGACCGACCAGACCGGACGAACGCCTCTCGTGACCGCGTTCGCGCTTGGGAACGCTACTGACACCGCGGGACTGGTTGCGGTGACGAGCGATTTGCCGCAGGGCAACGGAATCCTCGCCTCGCGATGGGGTAAGACACTGCGCGAAGCCTTATGGTCTGGGCTGCTCGGAATTGCATTGGACCACGCCAACGAGCGCTCCGTCGCGCCCATCGGATTCAGTGCGTCCGCAGGTGGGCTCCAGTTGCACGTCGGAGTCGCGCCATCGGCCTTGGGTCCGTCATCGTCAGGAGCTCGCGGATGATCGATCTGGGCCCGGAAGTTCTTTCCGCCGCAAAGGCGATAGGCCTCGTCGACGGAACCGGCGCTCTTTCGCCCGCATGGTTTGAGAATCCGCTGGCGGGGATAGAAAAACTGCTGAGTTCCCCGGATCAGCGGAAGGCGTTCCTCGATCTCTTGGATCAGTTATTCCCGCCAGAAACGCCCGTTGGCGCGGCTTCCAACGACAAATGGCATCCTCTGCTCGGGAGCCAACCCAGCGGGAACTTATATCTGACCGTTGCGAACGGGGCCAGCCCGTTGAAACTGGGGATCGCGGGCGAAGTGCACGGCACAACATCACCGCTACCTACATCGTTGCGCTGCCACCTGCCGATTGTTATGGCCGGCAGTACAGGGATCAGCGCTATCGCTGGTACCGCTGATGGTCCGTTCAAACTGGATTTGGGCACAGAGCTGAATTGGTCGAAAGCAAACGGCCAGTCGATCGAGTTGCGCGCGATCCGCGCATCGGTTCAGTTGACGCCGTTGGCGCCGTCGCCCGCGAGCCTTCACATTGTGTTGGAAGGCCTGAGCATCGATGGCCGGCCTGCCGCCGATACCGCGCTCGATCCTACGAATCTGAACAGCCAAGCCTTGCAGCTCGTGATCGGATTAATCCGCGAAGAGCTCCACCAACTCACAGGAGCTTCCGGCGAGGCTGCGACAGTCGTTCAACATTTGCTCCCTGTTTTTGGTCTGTCCGATGGCTTCCCTCCATTCCCTTTCGGAACTATTGCAAGCGATGCAGCAGCTCTTAAGAACTGGCTAGCAGGTATTGCTTCGGCTGGAAAATTCGCCGAATGGGTTGGACACCTAGGCGCGCTGCTGGGCGGAGCCGCTGCAATCCAAGGATCTGGTACCCACGACGATCCTTGGCGCGTTCGTATTCTTCAGATCGACGCCAATTCGCAATTGGAATTCGCGTTGGCGCAAGCTACGACAGCCCAGTCCGGTACTCCGGCAGTAGAAATAGGATTACGGGCGACCTATTCTCCGGGCGGCGCCGATCCAGCCGCTCGCCTCCAAGCCAGCGCGACCTTCGTTTCCATTCCGCTCCAGGGCCTCGATGCTACGTCCGTGCTTCCGTCCGTGGCGATTTCGGTGGTGGCACCCGGGCGCACCGCCGCCACGCTTGTCAATACCGCGAACATCTCTGTCGGATCGATACAAGCTGGCGCGCAATGGAACGGCTCGACCGTGGCGCCGATGCTCGAACTCGACGAGGTCTCATTCACTTTTTCCGGCGTCAAGAGTCACTACGACCGTATCGATCTCACTCACGCCGATAGCGTTGTGGCGGCCGCGAGCGATGTCATCCTTGCGGCAATTCAAGGTGTTCTTGGTACAACCGGGGCGGGACACAGTCTCGCCGTACTAGCTGGATTCGCTAAGCCGGTCGGTGACGCCGCATGGCCGCATAAGGTGGATGTCCCCACACTTTTATCGAATCCTGCCCGCGCGATAGCTGCTGTACACCGCGCTGCCTTGTTGGATGTCACGCATTCGTGGTCATTTTTGCTCGCTGAAATCGCTTCGCTGGCCGGTGTTACTGACCCGGTGACCGGAAGCGGAAAAGTGGAAGACCCGTGGAGAGTCGTGCTGGAATCCGACGTTGTCTCCATCGAGCTCGCGGCCTGGAATGCCCAGCAATCGGGCAAGGCAGCCGATCCGCAGCAGTTGCGCCTAGGATTACGTCTTTCGATCGACAACGCACCGTGGAGCGTGTCGTGGCTAGCCGAGTTGTTGGCTTTTGACTTACCGGCCAACGGATCCGGCAATATCGCACTCTTGGGGGCGCAACATGCGCAATTATCGTTAGCTCCTATTCCGACCGTTCCAGCGACCGCGGGAATATCGATCGGTGCAGATTCCCTATCGCTGAAGATGGACTGGTCGCCCGGCAGCGCGATGCAGATTCGCGCCGTGATCACTAATCTGACAGTGACGTCGGGCATCACGACAAAAATCCCATCGCTGGTGTTTCCTCCCGCCGCGGGATTCGATTTTTCAAACCCACTTCCGACACTCGGAATCAGCGCAGATGTCTTGCAGACGTTGTTTCGAGCGCTGCTGTCGCGAGGTTCGTATTCGTGGGCCGGCACACCAGGATTGACGTTGAGCGCGCTCCTCGGGCTGAATGCAAATTTGCCTGGCATGCAGACCGACTGGCCGGTCCTGACTGGTAATTTCTTCGCAGATCCGTTCGGAGCGTTGCGCGATTGGTTGAGTCGATTAGTCACGGCAGTTTCTGCCGATGGCTCGCCATTCTTTCCGATTGTGCTCGCCTGGCTGCAGGCCTTCTTGACGAATGCACGACCGGAGTTGGATGCGCCAGCGCCGGATGCTGTGCGCGGCTCGGGAAGCTACGAGGATCCGTGGGCCATCCAGATTCTTGATGGTGTAGACCTGCTCACGTGGCTGGAGCCGGATGGCCCGCCGTCAATTTGGGCTAAAGCGATTGCTACGTTGATCGGCACCCACCAGGAATACGCTGACCTACTTGCGTGGGGAGAGACCTTCGGAACCTTGGTTCCAACTGCGCAGGAAGCTTTGGCCAAACAGGACCGCCGACGTCTTCTCGGCGCCCTAAATGTGCTGGAGCAATGGTTCATCATCTCGGATGGCTTTGTTCCGTCTGATTCACAAATTCCGACAGGAGGAACTTGGACGGCCGGGACGCCCATCCACTCGGCACACACGCAGCAACCGTCCGACCCGGCAGCGATAACGCAGATCAATGCCAAGATCGCAGCGTTGAATCCAGGCGCCAAGGTTGTTTTGCTGATCGGCCCAGGTTTCTTGGACCACACGATTTGGGACAATTTGCCGGCCACGGCCACGGTTAAGCCGAATTTCAATTTGCGCTTGACCGGCGTAGATCCCTCAGCCGTCGATCTGCGCGGCGTTACCGAGGCAGCCGATTTCTACACTTGCGATTTGGCTGAGAACGGCCTGGTGGGCGTAACGGCGCAGATCGGGCGTGTAGTGGCCCGCATTAGCGAACTGCGGCCGTCGGTACCTGTGACTCTGGTAGCACATTCGACAGCCGGGTTAGCCGCGCGCGCGTTCGCTGCCGCCAATCCCACGGCGGTGCGCGGCATAATCACGATTGGCACACCGCATTCCGGAAGCCCGCTCCTCCCGCTTCGCAACGCCGACGTTGCGACAGCACTGCGCACGATCAACGAGCTCACGCCAACTTTACCGGATGGGCCGCTTCGCGATGCAGTAAGCGCATTGACGATCGCGCTAGATGGCCTGCTTCCGGCTGAAGGTCCTGATAAGCTACCGACGCCGCGATTGTTTCCGCTCGATGCGTTCACTGCGTCCGGCACGACGGACACTGGCGGAGTCCCCGCGTTGGCGATCGGCGGCGCCCTGAACACCAGTTTGTTCGCGCAACTAAAGATGGCGCTTGGCGATCTTGCGACAGCCACCGCCACTGCCTCGAAGCCGGCGCCTACTCACTTGGGTTTCGGGGCCCGTGCGCGGATCGACTTTGGCTCTGACGGTGACATAGAAACAGAAGTCTCGTTGCGTTGCGACGCTGCGCGGCTGGCGCTGAAGCCCAGCGCTGGCGAACCATCACGCCCGGTTCGTGCTTTTGCCATCGAGATTGCATTGGCACGCCCTGGCGATTGGCTCGTCGGCTCGGCGGCTTCGAACATCCGCTTGCGCTGGGCCGAACTGGGCGTCACTGTCACACCAACCACCACGCAGCCTTTTCTGCGCCTTCACGGCGCGGCCTTTTTGTCGCAATCGCTCGGCCTGATCGACGAGACGCATGCGCAGTCGCAAGCCGTCTTGGGAGCGATGTTCCATTCCCTCGCCGATCTCGGCGCATCGGCCGGACCAGCGCTGACGGGAATTATGGGAGCGCTCGGGGCCCTCGGAATCACGACGGCCGACGCACACGGCGGAGTAGGAATCTCGATCGATGCGTGGAAGGCGCTAACGACGGATGCGCGGACTTATCTCAAGCCACGGCTGCAGTCGGCCTTTGGTAGCGGCTTGGCTGGCTTCAGCGGCGGCGCAGGCCAACAGTTCGTTCGTACGATTTCCAACACGCCATTTCAAGTGTATATCGATGCCGACGCGATCGGGATTCGAACAGCGACCACTTTCGCGTTCTCCGATCTCGCCGGAGCCGACTTAGATGCCCGGCTTTCTCTCACGTCCTTCCAGCCGTCACTCGATCTAGGCTTCAGCGCCGGCTCGGTGAAGCTCAAATACGAGCAGTCCACGCGCGAGCTTGTACTCACTGCGTCCCCTTGGATCGATTCGTTGTCTCTGATTCCCCGACCGAGCGCCAGTGAGATCGCCACAGCCCTGAAACACGCGATTCCCCGCATCTTGCTCTCAAGCGCGGCCAGTGCGCTCGCCGAGGCGGTTCTCGGACCGAATACTAATGTCGGTCCTCTGGTGGTGTTGCTCGATAATCCTGGCGCTTTACTTACGTCGACTTCCGGCTTGGGCGACGGCAAATGTCTGAGCGCAGCACGCATCAACGATTTCTTGTCGGTAATAGCGAGCGCGACGGGCTTGGTTGCGGATTCGGAGTTGCAGCTTCCAGCCGGCCTGCAGCTCACGGCTTCCGGCGCCGATCCGATCGAAATCACTCTCTCCACGGTGTCTCCGATCGCCGGTGTTGTCGATGTGCAAGTGGCCGCACGAATCGATTGCGCGCGCCACGTGACTCCGGCCGGCACGCTTGGATTGAACCTAACGTTGCCCGGCACGTGGGGTGCGCTTAAGGTCACATTTGGGGTTGATCCTTCCGGTGTTTCCTTGGTGCTGGCTCCGCAGACAGACCCGCCCATTCCGCCAATCCAATTGCTCCCTACCTTCAGCGGCCTCGGCGCACTGCTCGGCTCCGCACAGGCATTGTTGCCCGGCGCGCTCGATGCGCTTGTCGACGCGATCGGCCCTTCTACGTTGCGCGATGACACCTTGGCGGTTGCCCAGGCCTTCGATCTGTATGATCCGGCCGGCAAGTTCACAGCGCACTCGGCTCAGCTACGCGCTCTAACCGACGGCAACTGGTCGAACAGCGTTTCAGCAGCAGTGCGCACGGCCGCAACTGCCGCTCTTGCAAAAGTCCTCGGTCACGTCGTGGGAACCGTCACGGTAGCCGGCAACACAGTGAAGATCGCAGTTGGTGGCGAGTTCAACGTCGCGCTTGGCTGGGACAGTGGGCCGACCATATCGCTGCACACGACCGCGCTAAAAGCCGCCGATGGCGCACTCACGTCCGACATAGACTTGGGATTCATCTCCGGACAACTCGCGGCGAGCGTGTCGCTTGGTCTGCATCTTGAATCCAGCATCGGCATCGCTGTCGTGCCAGCATTGAAGGTCGCATATCAAGGCACGGCATTCAGCGTCAAACTGCTCCCACTCGGATTGGCGAACGAATCCACACTGTCTTTCAACATTGCACCAACGCCAGGAATTCAGAGCAGCGGTGACGTTGCAGGCAACCTCGCCCACGATTGGCTGGTACCGATCGCTACCGATCTTTTGGTAGCGGCTGCGAGGCCGCATTTCGCGTTGACTCTCTGGAATAGTGGGCCGACGCTGCAGAAACTCCTCACTGGCGTCGGCGTGATCAGCTCCACAGGCGCGCTTGCCACGCCGCTGCCCGCATTAGATACGCTGGCCCGGAATCTGCTTACCGCACTGGCCGCTGAAGCAGAGGTTAGCATCGCCGGTGTCAAGTTGAAATTCGTCAGTGACACTACTGGCCTTGGCGTGAATTTGCGCGGCTCGCACGATTTGCCGCTTGGTTCCGTCGACCTCAAGCTCCGCTTGGAGAACACTGACCTCCCGACTGCGACCCCCGGCGTAACCATTTACGTTTTCAGGAACACCGGTACGCTGCAATTCAATCCCAAGCTATCGGTCGCCGGTCTCGGAATCGAGCTGGCGGGACAAGATGGCGGACCCCTGGTCAACAACGCGGCGTTTCGTTTGGAGAGCGCCGGCGGTACTATCTACTTCAATCTTGACGACGGTCTCACAAATCTCGGCGGAGCGCTCGATTGCAGAGGTCTTGGTCTTCCGCTCGGACTGCTGGGAGGATCGCACGACGGAGGCAATCCAGTAGCCTCCAGTCTTTTGGAGGGTGCGCGTTCGCCCAGTGACGATCAGAATCCGGTAAATCCCGGCGTGAGTGTCCAGGTCTCGTACGTGAACGGCAGTTTCGGCATTCAACTGGGCGCTCCCTCGCCGCCCTTGTGGATTGGAGTGCACCGCTCCTTCGGCCCCATCTACATTGAACAGATTGGTCTGTCGTGGACGAATGATCACGCCGATCTTTTGGTGGACGGCAGCGTCAAGGTTGCTTCCCTCACGGTACAAGCCTATGAGCTTGGGCTGAACATTCCGTTCAAACAAGTGCTGTCGCCGGAACACTGGTCTCTTGATCTGCAAGGCCTTGCGTTAGGCTTTCAGTCCGGCACGGTTTCGATCGCGGGCGGGCTCGCAAAGAATCCGGGCCCACCGATCGAATACGACGGTCTTCTCAGCGCCGACATCGCCGGGCGAGGATTCACAGTGGTCGGCGGCTACGCGCGCCCCGTCGATACCCAGGGCAACTACACGTCGCTCTTCATCTTTGTTTCGCTGCCGATTCCACTTGGCGGACCTCCATTTCTCTTTGTTACGGGCTTGGGCGGCGGAGCGGGCTATAACCGAAGACTGACCCCACCCAACGATCTGAATCAGATTCCGAACTTCTTTCTGATTTCGGCGATTGACGATTCGAGCTTGGCAAACAATCCAATGGGCGCGCTCATATCGATGGGCCGCGCGGTTCCGCCGCATCGTGGAGGCTACTGGCTTGCGGCGGGTCTTCGATTCAATTCCTTTGTGGTCGTGAACAGCATCGCGGTGGTATACGTTGCGCTCGACCGCGGTTTTGAAGTCGGTATTCTTGGCATCAGCCGCATGCAGCTTCCGGCGCAGGGCATCGAGCTCGTCAGCATCGAATTAGCGTTGAAGGCGCGCTACAGCTCGGCCGAGCAAACACTATCCATTCAAGCGCAGCTCACCGACAATTCGTGGCTCTTCAGCCGCGATTGCCAGCTTACCGGCGGCTTCGCGTTTTTCATCTGGTTTGCGCAGGGCCATTTCGTGCTGACCATTGGCGGCTACCATCCATCATTTCAAAAGCCGCCCGAGTTCCCTGTTGTACCCCGCCTTGGATTCCACTGGCAGGTCCTCGACAACGTTCAGATCAAGGGTGAGTCGTACTTCGCCATCACCAGTTCAGCGTTCATGTGCGGTGGAAGATTGGAGGCCTCCGCGCGTTTCGGCGGCATTCGTGCGTGGTTCACGGTTCATGTGGACATTCTGATCCAGTGGGATCCTTTCCACTACGATTTCCGGGGTGGAATCGAAGTCGGCGTATCGCTCACTATTGAGATTTGTTTCTTTGGCGCTTGTGCGGATGTTTCAATTACTATCTCCCGCGGCGCCGACATTCACATCTTCGGGCCGCCTTTCCACGCCGATCTCACGTTCGATGCCTACATCACGAGCATCACTTTGAGCTTCGGCGACGATCCGCCACCAGTGCCGGACGCACTACCGTGGGCGACATTCCGCGATAAATATTTAATCTCCGGCAATCCCGAGAACACGTGGGTAAGCGCCCGCGTGCTTTCCGGTCTGCTTCCGACCGAACCACCCGGAGCACAGCCCGTGCCCGGTTCCCAATCGCAGCCTTGGAAGATGATTCCGGAATTCGCATTCCTGACTGAATCCCGGATGCCGGTGTCCGGCTATGCCGTCATGGCGATAGCGCGCGACCCGCAGGGCGCGACTTTCCCCGTCACGATGAAGCTGAAAACCGATACCAAGTCATACGACATCGCCCCGATGCAGAAGCTGAAGGTGGCGAGCGGCCATACGGTTACGTTTACTCCCGCGGTCACGCACCCGAATCAATTCTTGGTGGAAGAGATTTCCGATCTGCTGCCGGAAGCGACCTGGCGATGGTACGATCCGGCGCATCTTCCAGCCGCTGCCAATCGTATCAACGCCATCACTGGACTCCGGATCACCGGAGTCGCTGTGCTCCAGGGCAAGAGCGCACTCATTCCGATTTCAACACTCGTGGATGACAATCCTCAATTTGCCCGCCCCTTGCCATTCGTCTCGGTTCTTGTTTCTGTCGGAGCATTGCAGACCGCTGGTTTGGCCGCAGAAGTCGTGGCCTCGCTCGCCTCTGGAGTGGGAAGCGACAAGGCCACGACGGTTGCGACCACAGTGCTCACCGGCGATGGGTTTTTCTCCGACGCCCGACGCTCGGTTGGTTTGCCGGCGGATGGCCTCCCGCTGCTAGCAGCACGCGCGCTGGTGAACGAGCGTTCCTCGTCACCCCTACTGACTCCGCTCTCAACCGGGCTCTCGATGAAAAATGTCGGCCTTACGAAGCCTCCGATTTTCGGTAAACCCGCGACTGCGGGGCCGGTCGTTTTACAACAGGTGCGCTTGAAAGCTGTACTGCAGTCTCGCGCGATTCCTACCGTTAGCACGCCGCCCGCGACGCGAACCACCGTCACCAAAGTATCGACGGCAAATGTGGCGCGGATGCTCGCGCCCCGCCCGAAGATCGTTGCCGGAGCGAAGCTCCAAACGGTGGCGGCCCTGAACGTAACGGCCGCGACATCGATTTCTTCCGCGGCTCGAACATTGAAAAATCCGGATCTTGGCGCTCTCAGCGGCAAAGCCCACAGCGACAATTTCTCGGCTGCCGCGAAATCGATCCTCGGCGGAGGTGTTACTGTTCCCGCTGGGACAACACATGTTTGGGAGGTTCCACAGGAATCCTTCACGTTTACGTTTACCGGCAATGCCGCGGTACGGATCGTCTACCTCGACCGTGCAGGGAATCCGTTGCAGGATACGGAAAATATCGTCAACGGCCAGTTCACATCGAAAGTTGTGCCAGGCACGGAAATGGCGACCGTGACGTGTTTAGGCTCGGTGCCCGCCGAACAGCTCAAGCTTGCCGGTGGATTTGGAGCAGTAAGCTCGGTGGTCGCGCCGGCTGGCGCTAATCCGGCTGTCGGCTGGCAGAGCGGCAGCATGTTAACGCAAGTCGGACCAAATACCCTGCTCGCTCGAGGCGCCGTTCTGATTTTGGCCAAGGCCCATGTCCCGGTTCTCAACAGCCAGAAGACCAGCGTCGGCATGATGCCGGTCTCCGCCGCCGTGGCACAACAATCCGGTTTGGAAACGCGGCTGCCCAAGACGATCGGCGTAGTGATGATCATTTTGGATCGCGAGGATCCTACTGCCGCGGCTGCGGGCGACCTCGCGATCGCGTGCGACAACGCTACTCTCGCAGTACCTCCGGTGCTTGGCGTAGGCGGCAACCGTAGCGCCCTGCTCTACGACGTGATTTCTACGGACGCCCCCGCGGATCACATCACAATTGCGGTCGGCAGCAAAACGGGGTGGAGCTTGGCAGGCGTAGCCGGCCTTCACGGAAAAGCGGTGGAGTGGGCGGCGCAATTGCACGGAGGGGTACCGCCCCACCTGGTTCCGGATGGTCCGCTTACAAGCGGTGGCGATGTCAGCGTCCGGATGGTCAATATTGCAGGAGGTAACCCGTGATCAATCCAAATGATCCACCGCGTGGATCGATGTATCTGTACGACGATATAACTCCCCCAACGGTAGACGGTAGTTATCAGATGACTGTCTCCACCAATATCAATTACGGCACAGCACAATCCGCGCCCATCACGCGCTACTTCGATGTTGTGGGGCCGCGCTTCACGCTCGATCCAACGACAGTCGCCAACGTGTTTCCCCCGCGCAACGGCCAGGGAACATATCAGGATGCCCTTCCTCAAATCGTCTTGACGCGGCGCACGCTGCCCTGGGAACGTCGCATCGATAGCGATTCGAATCCCTTGCCGAAGCCACATGACAACAGCAATCCGCCAAACGGCGATGTCCCTTGGGTGGCATTGCTGCTATTTGAGGAAGGCGAGTACACGCTGTTGCAGAATCAAACTCTCGAAAGCGTCGTACCGCCACAGGTGTTCACCGCGCTTGGGTCGCCGAAGAATATCCTGTGCGATGCAATCGAGACCGATTTTCAACTGCTCCAGTCGATTCTTCCCACTAGGGAAGAGTTGCAGCTGCTTTGCCACGTCCGCCAGGTCAACGTCGAAGACCGCGAGCTGAATGCGGGATCGAGCGACGGCTTTTTCTCCGTCGTAATGTCCAATCGCTTGCCTGCGCCTGAATCCAAATGTCGTGCATGCCTAGTTTCGCTTGAACACCGCACCGATCTTGTTCGTGCCGATCCTCCGCCATTCGAATACCAAAGCGATGCGCTC
>Ga0070714_100000560_pt1 | contig 26744 bp, 26 predicted proteins | sample LARL83metaG_FD_65450 | JGI IMG/M metagenome (GOLD analysis project Ga0070714, IMG submission 65450) | Corn, switchgrass and miscanthus rhizosphere microbial communities from Kellogg Biological Station, Michigan, USA - LAR L8-3 metaG | ecosystem: Host-associated > Plants > Roots > Rhizosphere ... | reverse complement strand
GATCACCGGTGCGGCGCCGAAGTGGGCGACGGCCAAGCACGACGGGCTCACGAGCCCGAGCGCGTCGGCCTTCGGGAGGTTCGCCACCGCCGTCGGACGCCGCTATGGGTCGGCGATCTCGTGGTGGTCGATCTGGAACGAGCCGAACCTCGGCAAGCTGCTCAAGCCGATCAAGGGCCTGCAGAGCGCGAAGGTCTATCGCCAGCTCTACCTGCAGGCGTACAGCGGGCTGCGCAGCGCGCGCATCACCGCCCCGATCCTGATCGGCGAGCTGGCGCCGATCGGCAACTCGTTCCCGAGCATCGGCACGATCCACCCGCTGCAGTTCCTGCGCGCGGTGCTGTGCCTCGACAGTCGCTGGCACAAGTCCCGCTCGTGCGCGCGCGTCCCGACGCAGGGCCTCGCGATGCACCCCTACACGACGCAGTTCGGCCCGTTCTTCCACCCGCTGAACCCCGACGACGTGACGATCGGCGTGATCTCGCGCGCCGTCGCCGCCGTCGACCGCGCCGCGCGCGCGGGCGCGCTGCCGGCGCACCTGCCGGTCTATGTGAGCGAGTTCGGCGTCCAGAGCTACCCCGACCGGTTGGTCGGCGTGCCGCTGTCGACGCAGTCCGACTACCGCTCGATCGGCGAGCACATGGCCTGGAGCAACGGACGCGTCGCGGGCTTCTCGCAGTACCTGCTGCGCGACGACATCTCGGTCGGCGGCGCGACCGGGCGCTTCCAGTCCGGGCTCTTCCTCTACGCCGGCGACAAGCCGAAGCCGTCCTACTACGGCTTCCGGCTGCCGCTCGTCGTGAGCAGGGGCCACGGCAGCCGCGTGGCGCTGTGGGGCCTTGTGCGCCCCGCGCACGGCCGCGCCGGCACGCTGACGATCCAGGTCGCCGACCGCGGGCACCACGGTTGGGTCAAGTACGCCACGCAGCGCTACGGCGGCAGCGGCTACTGGACGCGCAGCGCGAGCACGAAGCCCGGCCGCCAGTGGCGCGTCGTGTGGACCGACCCCGCGACCGGCAAGGTCTGGGACGGCTCCGCGACCCTGGCACGCTGACGCGGCGCTAACGTGCGGCGCCCATGGGCGCCGCACGCGACCGCCGCCACACGCTGAAGCTCGCCGCAATCGGCACGGCCGGGGGGCTCTTCAGCGGCCTGTTCGGCGTCGGCGGCGGCGCCGTGATGGTGCCGCTGCTGCTGCTGTGGCTCGCCTACGAGGAGCGAGCGGCGGCGGCGACGTCGCTGGGCGCGATCGCGATCGTCTCGGCGTTCGCGGCCGGCGCGCAGGCGCTCTACGGCAACGTGGACGTCGCCGACGCGCTGGTCGTCGGGATCCCCGCCGTCGGCGGCGTGCTGCTCGGCACGTGGCTCCAGCAGCGCGTCCCGGCCGACCTGATCGCGTGCGCGTTCTCCGTCCTGCTGATGATCGCCGCGATCCAGTTGGCGGTCTCCTCGTGATCCTCGCCGCGCTGATCGGCGTCGCCGCCGGCGTCGCCTCCGGCCTGCTCGGGATCGGCGGAGGGATCCTGTTCGTGCCCGCACTGAGCATCCTGCTGGGCCTGCACCAGGTGCAGGCGGAGGCGACCTCGCTGCTGGCGATCGTGCCCGTCGCGCTCGTCGGGAGCTGGCGTCAGCGCGCCTACGAGAACCTGCGGATCGAGGACGCCGCCGTGATGGGCGGCCTCTCGGTCCTCGGCGTGATCGCGGGCGTCGCGCTCGCGAACGCGCTGCCCGAGCGGGTCCTGCGGATCGGCTTCGCGCTGCTGCTGCTCAACATGGCGCGCCAGCTCGTGCGACGGGGCGTGGCCAGTCGCAGGGTGCGTCTGGCTCAAGTTCCGCCCGGGAGTGCCGATTGACCGGGACGTGAAGGGCTTCCTCGGGATCCGCTGGAGCGTCGGACGCAAGCTCGGACTCGCCTTCGGCGGCGTCGTCTGCTTCCTGCTCGGCGTCTCGATCGTCGCGCTGCACGAGATCGGCTCGCTCGAGCGCGACCACGACAGCGCCATGCGCATGCTGCCCGCGATGCTGCGCGACCCGCGCATCGCGCGAGCAAACGCCAACTTCCACTCGACCGTCGGCTTCACGCGCATGGCGATCGTGCTCGCCACGATCGCCGGCGCGCTGCTCGCGATCGGCGTCGCGATCTGGATCACGCTCGCGCTGCGGATGCGCGTGCGCCGCGTCCTCTCACGCCTGCAGCACCTGCGCGACGACGACGTGCGCGGGCTCGCCGACGGGCTCGAGGCGGTCGCCAACGGCGACATGACCGTCGAGGTCGCCGCCTCGACGCGTCCGATCCAGCGCATCTCCAGCGACGAGATCGGCGAGGTCTCGCTCGCCGTCAACGCGATCCACGAGACGACGCTCACCTCGCTCGACGCCTACAACCGCATGCGCGCCCGCGTCGCCGCGATGCTGGCCGAGATCGCTCACAGCTCGGCCAGCGTCGCCGCCGCCTCCCAGCAGATGGCGACGACCTCGGAGGAGACCGGCCGCGCGATCGGCGAGATCGCGACGACGGTGGGGGAGGTCGCCCAGGGCGCCGAGCGTCAGGTGCGCTCCGTCAAGGAGGCGCGCGAGCTGACCGCCGAGGTCGCCGCCGCCACGCAGCAGAGCGCCGGCGACGCGCAGGAGACGGCGAGCGCCGCACAGCAGGCGCGCGCGGTCGCCGAGGAGGGTGCGACGACCGTCACGCGCGCGACCGAGGCGATGCGCGCCGCGCGCGAGGTCTCCAGCGAGGCGACCGGCGCGATCCGCGAGCTGGGCGAGAAGTCCGAGCGGATCGGCGGGATCGTCGGCACGATCACCGGGATCGCCGAGCAGACGAACCTCCTGGCTCTGAACGCCGCGATCGAGGCCGCCCGCGCCGGCGAGCAGGGCCGCGGCTTCGCGGTCGTGGCCGAGGAGGTGCGCAAGCTGGCCGAGGAGTCGCAGCGGGCTGCCGGCTCGATCGCCGAGCTGGTCGAGGAGATCCAGCGCGAGACCGGTCGCGTGGTCGCCGTCGTCGAGTCGGGCGCGCGTCAGACCGAGGACGGCGCCGCGACCGTCGAGCAGGCGCGCGCCTCGTTCGAGCGGATCGGCGGCTCGGTCGACGACATGCACGAGCGCGTCGAGCGGATCGCCTGCTCGATCGAGCAGATCGCCGCGCGCGCCGCGCGCATGCAGGAGTCGATGGCGCAGGTCGCCGCGGTCGCCGAGCAGTCCTCCGCCTCCAGCGAGCAGGTCTCCGCCTCCACCCAGCAGACCTCCGCCGCCACGCAGCAGGTCGCCGCCTCCGCGCAGGAGCTGGCGAAGACGGCCGAGGAGCTGGATCAGCTCGTCGGCCAGTTCACCTTGGCGTAGCGAAGGCCCCGCAGGGACAGCCTCGGGACTGCGGGCGGGCGGGGCCGAAGCCCCGCCCTTGCAACCCGCCCGGTCATGGATCGCCGCTGAACTACTACGTCCCAGGACTTGTGTCGATGCCTGGGCGGCGTGACACTCCCGACCTCCGGGACGGGCCGCCGGCCCGAGGGCTGGCGCGTTGCCACGGATGGGCTGCGAGGAGCCCGCGGCCGAGTGGGCGATCCGCCGGACCGCGAACGTTAGCCGACCGGCGCGGGATACTGCCAGGCGTGCCGGGCATCGGGCAGCACATCCCCGAGTGGCGCCGCGTCGGCGACCGCAACTACGCCGCCGCCGTCTACGGCTCGGTGCTGGCGGCCGCCGTCGTCGCCTCGCTGGACCTCGGCGCCGTCGGCGCCGTCGTGATGACGGAGTCGCTTGCGGTGACGATGGTCGTCTTCTGGATCGCGCACGTGTGGTCGGAGGCGGTCTCCGACCGCATGCACGACCCGCGCCCCTACTCGTGGACGCGTCTGCGCGCAGTCGCGCGGTGGCACTGGCCGCTGCTGCAGTCGGCGATCGGGCCGCTGGTCGCGCTCGCGCTCGCCGACCTCGGCGTCTGGTCGCGCTCCACCGCGGTGACGGTCGCGCTCGCGATCAGCGTCGCGCAGCTGGTGGGGTGGGGGGTCGCGGTCGGGCGGCGCACGTTCGAGCGCTGGCCGGCGGCGCTGCTGACCGGCCTGGTCGACGGGCTGCTCGGCGTCGCGATCGTCGCGCTGAAGACGCTCGTGCACTGAGCGCCCGGCTCAGTACGCGTCCGGCGGAGGCGGCGGAGCGCCGCCGCGCCGCCAGCGCTCGCGCGCGCTGACCCACATGCCGAGGCCGAGCACGAGCCCGACCACTCCGATGATCATCAGGATCACGCCGACCACCTGCAGGTCGATCCCGCCGACGTGGGCCGTCACGGCGTACTTGAGGATCGCGCCGACCGCGATCAGGAAGAGGCTGGTGCCGATCGTCATGCCCGCCAGCCTGCCCGCAGGACGGCGACGCGAATCGGGAATCGCGGGCGGCGGCGGCCGCGGGCCCCGTGGCGTCGCGATCTGCTGGCGTCCCGGGTAGGATCCAACGGTCCGAGCGGTCGCGCGCCGAGCGGCGCTCAAGCAGCCGCGGGTCGCTGCCGATCACGAGAAAGCGGATGTCCACCGAAGAGCCCAACCCGGACCCCGTCGACGAGCTGGCACGCAAGCGCGCCGAGCGCGAGTCCGTGTCCGAGCCTGAGCTGCGCGAGCGCGTGCGCCAGGAAGCGCGCCGCACGGCCCGCCGCCTCGCGGCCGCCGAGCGTGCCCGCCGGCGCGCGGGCACGCCGCTCCCGCCGACGCCTCCGGGCGGCGGCGTCGGCGCCGCCTGAGCCGCGCGTGGCGGCGAGCGAACGGCGACCGACACCAGCGTCTTCGTCGCGGCTGAGCAGATCGGGGACCCGCTGACCTGCAGGGCGCGGCCGCCTGCCGCCTGCAACGCTCGATAATCGATCTTATGTAACGCGCTAGGGGTGGTGGCACGCGGCGGCGCCGGCCGTCGGTAGCCTCGCGCACCGCATGAGCGGAGCCGCGGCGACGATCTGGGGCGTGCATCACAGCGGCGGCTTGGCGTTCGTCGAGCAGCGATCCGTCGCGATCGGCTGGCCGGCGGCCGGCGACCTGAGCGAGCTGCCGGACGACCGCGACGACTTCAAGGCGCGGCTGCGCTCGGCCTATCCCGACCGCGGCGAGCCGTGGATCGCCAACGCCGCCGGCCAGCTGCTGCGCTTCCGCCATGTGATGCAGCCCGGCGACCTCGTCGTCTACCCCCGCAAGCTCGACCGCACGATCAACCTCGGCCTCATCGCCGCGGATTATGTATACGACCCCGGCCGTTCCGAGCGCTACCCGAACACGCCGAGTTCTGCGGCGCGCTGCTCGAGGCGCTCGGCTACACGACGCAGGTCTCGCCGCCGGGCGCCGACCAAGGCGTCGACATCATCGCCAGCGAGGATCCGCTCGGCGTCAAGCCGCCGCTGCTGAAGGTCCAGTGCAAGTCGAGCAGCAGAGCGATCGGCTCGCCCGAGGTGCAGGCACTCAACGGCACGCTCAGCCCGACCGACCAGGGCGTCTTCATCGCCGTCGGCGGCTTCACGTCGCAGGCGGTGCAGGTCGCCTCCGGGATGCCGCGCATGCGGCTGATCGGCCCCGTCGAGCTGGTCGAGCTCGTGCTCGACCACTACGCCTCGCTGCCCGACGCGGCGAAGCAGAGCCTGCCGCTGCGCCGCGTCTGGATGCCCGAGCGCCCGAGCGCCGAGGCATAGCGCCGGCTACCCTCGTAGCCATGAGCGATCCGACCTGCCCGAACGGCGTCTGCGGCGCCGACGTCCCGCCGCTGGTCGGCAGCGTGCTGACGGGCACGGGCCTGACGCTTGCGCAGGCCGCCGCCGCGCTCGAGCGCGGCGAGACGCCGGCGCTCACCGACGTGCAGCGGCGGCTGGTCGAGGAGTGGGCCCAGCGGCGGATCGCGCCGCTCGCCTGAGCGCGCTCGCGGCCGCGGGATCGGGCGGGCGGACCCTTGGGACCGTGCCGGCGGTGGGGCGTCGTCCGTGGACGCCCCACCGCCGGCCCCCCAGTCAGCGCCTCTTGGCGCGCTTCCTCGCGTTCGGGCAGCCGTGAATCACGAGCCGTTGGTCGACCTGGCTCACCTTGCCGTTCTGGCCGATGAAGTCCAGCGCCGCGGTCGCCTTCTTGCTCGCGGTCGTGCACAGGTTCGTCGCGGCGCCGACCGACCCGTTCTTGCGGTCGCCGACGAGCCGCAGCGCGAACGACTTGATCGGCACGTCCGGCGCGGTGCTGAACGTGGTCGCGAGATGCTTGCCGCCCGGGATCGTGACGCGGCCGATCAGGTCGAAGTCGACCTGGCCGCGCAACGCCACGAACAGGTCCGGGATCGGATGCCCGTTTCTGACGAAGTACACGCTGCCGCGCAGCGGATCCCGCAGCAGCGGCGTCACCGCCACCGCCGACCCCGCGCGCGCGTGATCGCACAGGTGGATGTTCGACTCGAACTGCGCCCGCGTGCACGCGTCGTTGATCACCGTCAGCCGCGCGTCGATCGTGGTCGGCAGGCTGACGCGCACGTATCTGATGTTCGCGCTGCCGGGCGGCATCGTGATTCTCGTGGAAAGCGGCGTCGGCTGGCCGGTGCGCAGGTGCCCTCTGCCGCCGACCGCGAGCGCCATCTTCGGCTTGAAGCCGAGGTTGGCGCACTCCGCCGCCTGGTAGCGCTCGGAGACGCCCACGCTCTGGCCGGTGACGGCCTGGATCGAGCCGGAGATCGTCTTCTCCGCGCAGCTCGTCGCGTTCAGGAAGAAGCCGGGCTTGTCGATCGAGACGCGCACGTCGCGCACGCCAAGCGTCACGCCCTCCAGGATCGTCGGCAGCGGGTCGCTGACGACGCGCAGCGAGGCATTGTGCTTGTCGACGAAGATCGACTGGCGCACGACCACGTTGCCCAGGTTGAACGGACCGGCGATCGCCGGCACGACGACCGAGAGGCCGAACGGCGCCCCCTTGTAGGGGCCGGTCAGGTACAGGCTGCCGCCCGTGACGTAGAACGGGTTGGGGCCGGACCCGGCGCCGACCGTCACGTCGCCGATCTTCGAGGCCGCCGGGCACGTGCCGGCGTTCGCGTCCGCGTCGCTGCACAGCACCACCTCGGCGATCTTGCCGGTGAGGCCGGGCGGCATGTCGAGGCTCAGCCCGCGCAGCTCCTCGTCGGCGTCGCTGCGCGTGAGCTGGAGGTGGAACGGCGAGCTGCTGCCGGCCTTCGAGCTCTCGGTGCCGGCCGCGAAGCCGGGCGCGAACCGCGGGCCCGGACAGGCCGCGCCGTTGCCGTCCTGGGAGATCGTGATCGGGCTGCCGAGCGGCACCGCCGGGTTCCCGCTCCACGGCCAGAGATCGGCCATCGCCGTGTAGGTCCCGCAGGCGAGCGGATTCGCCAGCGGAGCGCGGTCGCCGCCCTTGAGCGTGATGTGCACGTCGGAGAACGGCGCCTGCGGGTTCTGGTCGACGGTCGTCGTCATCTGCCCGGTCGCCGGGTCGAGGTCGACGCGCGCCGGCAGCTTGATGATCACGCCCGACCCTCTCGCGACGAGGTAGAGCGCCACGAGCGTGCCGAACGGGTTGTCGTTCGGCGTCGCCAGGTAGACCGATCCCGTGAGCGGGTTCGGCAGCGCCGGGGTCGTGATCGAGACGGTGCCGATCTTCGAGCCGTCCGGACAGGTCTCGTCGGCGAGGCTGTGCAGGCCGATCTGCGCCTGCGAGCAGCCTTGCAGCCCGGTCGCCGAGGAGGCGGACAGATGGACGCCTTGCGGCAGCGTGACGACCGCCTTCTCGAGGTCGGACTGTCCGATCGTGGTCGGGTCGTCGGACTGCGGCAGCGTGATGTCGAACGCGTAGCCGCTCGGCTGCGCGGAGGCCGTCGTGTCGGGCGTCACTCTGAAGCCTGGGTTGAACGGCACTCTCTCGCAGCCGGTCGTGCCCTGCGGCGCGCCCCAGTCGCTCGGCGGGAACGGGTAGCCGTTCGGCAGGTGGCTGAAGATCGTTCTGGTGAGGAACGCGCCCGGGTGCACCCACGAGTCAGTCGTCAGCGTCGTCGGCAGGCCGACGCCCGGAGCAGTGCACGAGGTCGGGTTGCGCAGGAAGGCGGACAGCGATCCGCCGCTCGAGCAGCTCGGTCCGGTGTCCCACGGCGCGCGCTGGCCGGGGCACGCGCGCTCGGGGTCGTGGACGGGATCGGCCGGCACGCCCCACAGCGTCAGGCTCGCGCCTGCGAGGGCCAGCCCCTCGGAGATGTTGCGCAGGTGCGCGGTCAGTCCGTAGTCGGAGTCGCTGCGGACGTTCACGTTCAGCGTGACCACGACGCCGTCGACGTTGAAGCCGAGCCGCGCCGGCGCGTCGGTCGGCGGGACCATGTTGAACACGGGGATCGGGCCGAGCACCTGGTGGAACGCGAGCGTGTTCGACCGCACGAGGGTCGTGCCGACCTGCGAGGAGGCCGGGCACAGCGGCTCGGAGAGCTGGCCCGAGGAGTTGGCGAGCTGCGAGATCGTGCACTGTCCAACGCCGTGCGGGTCGCCGAAGAAGCCCGGGGGCAGGTCGACCTGGATGTCCTTCGTCGCCTCGACGGGCGTCAGGTCGTCCTTCAGCGGATCCGGGCTTCTGAACGTGTTGAAGTCGATCGCGGTCGTCGCCTCGAACGGATGGCCGGCGGCCTGCGTGAAGGGCGTGCCGGCCGCGTCCGCCGTGACCTGCGCGTCGAACGCGGCGACGCCGAAGGCGAGCGGGTCTCTCGTGATCGTGGCGGGCGCGACCGTGCTCGCCGACGGGTTCGACGGGTCCCCCCCGGCGACCTCGAACGTGCTCGTCAGGACGCCCGCGGCGCTCGGGTCGACCGCCGCCTCGACGGTCATCGTCGTGTAGTAGCCGAGGCCGTCCTGCGCCTGCGTGGGCAGCAGCGCGGTGCTCTGGCACGTGAACGTCTGCGAGCCCGGGACGACGCCGGAGCAGTCGAACGGCGTGTTCCCGGAGTTGGCGACCTGCGTGACGGAGTTGACCGTGAGCCCGGAGGGCAGCGTGCCGCTGAACGTGAGTGGCTGCACCGACCCGTCGAGCGCGACGTCCCCCGCGTTGCGCAACTCGACGCGGTAGTCGAGCGTGCCGCTCGGCGCGGCCGTCGAGTTGGCCAGCGCGTCGATCCGCCACGCGGGCGCCGCGCTCGCCGCGGGCGCGGCCGACGCGAGCAGCGCGAGGACGAGCGCGACCAGGGCGGCGGTGCGCCGAGCCGGTCGAGCGCCCCGCGGACGAGGGTGGGTCGGAGCGTGCATCGTGGTTCCTCTCCTCGTGCGCGAGCCGCTCACCTGGTCCCCCGCTTCCTCGTCATGTGCGACCTGGCCTTCTCGGCCTTCCGCTTCGGCTTCGGCTTGCGCACGCAGCGCACTCTGCCTCTCACTCTGCGCTTGACGTAGCCGCGCTTGCAGCGCAGCGGCGGCCTGCGCCGGTGCAGGACCGCTCTCGCGTCGCCGCTGCCGTGGAAGACGACGCTCCCGAGCACCGGCGGCGCGGGCAGCCCAGCCGCCGGCCCCTGGCAGGCGTCGCCGCCGCATGCGCTCGACGTCGGCGGTTCCGGGAAGCCGCCGCCGACGCGCGCGTCGTAGAGGTCGTAGGCGTTGTCGGTGTCCCAGCCGACGAGCGGCTGGCGCGTGACGAAGTACACGTCGTGCCCGTCGGCGCTGGCGTCGAGGAAGTACGAGTCGGACGTGTCGGTGCCGCTCGAGAGCAGGTGCACGCTTCCGGTCGTCGTGTCGTACTCGTAGGCATCGAACTTCGCGTTGGTGTCCTCCGGCACGAGCGCGTCCGCCGTGCTGAAGAAGACGTAGCGCCCGTCGTCGGACAGCGCGTGGCTGAGGTGCGTCGTGAAGCTCGTCGCGCTCGCGCCGCTGGTGATGTCGAGCCACGCGCTCGCGGTGCCCGGCGCGCCCGATGGGTTGCACGAGGCGCACACGAGGTCCGGCGCTGTCGGCGAGGACGTGTCGGCGCGGTAGACGTACACCTCCGAGCAGCCGATGCCCGTGATGTTCGGGTTGACCTGAACGCCGGGCGCCGGCTGGCAGTGCGTCTGGTCGTATCTCGGCGCCAGGCCGCTGCCGTCGGAGACCTCGAACGCCATGGAGCGGCCGTCCGGCGTGACACGCGCGGTGTCGGGAGCGCCGTTCCACTGCGAGCCGTGGATGTTCGTCGGCATGTCACCGGTAGCTATCTCGCCGACAAATGAGAGCGTGCCGCCAGGTGTGCCGTCAGCGTCCTGCCAGGAGTAGATCGCGGCCTGCTGGACCGTCGGTCCACCGCTCACGAGCTGGTCGCCCGCGGATGCGAAGTAGAGGCGGTGGCCGTCCGCGGAGGCGCCGATTGTGCCTGCGAAGTTCGGATCGGACGAGGTCGGCGCGATCAGCGTGAGGTTGCGCACCGGCGTCGTCACGCTAACCGTCGCGCTCGCGCCGCCGCCGCTCAGCGCGCTGCCGTCGGCCGAGAGCGGCGCCACGTCGACGCCGGCCAGCGCGCCGGTGAACGTCACGACGTACGGACTCCCCGCGCCCGCGCTTCCCGGGCCGCCGCTCACGGAGACGTTGCCCGCGCCGATCGTGCTCAGCCCCTCGAGCGCACCCTGCACCTGCGCCGCCGTGGCGTTCGCCGCCAACGGCGCGGTCGTGGCGTCGACGCTCGCGCTGAGCGTCGTGTCGCCGTCCGCGGTCGCCGGCGCCGAGAGCGTCAATCGCGTGCTCGACGGGGTCGCGACGATCGTCGTGCCGGACGGGATGCCCGAGCCCGTGATCGTCTGCCCCACGGAGAACGAGCCGGAGACGTTCTCCACGTCCGTCGACCCGTTCGCGAGCGTTCCCGATCCCGCCGACGGCTGCGCGTGGGCGGTGAGCGTGAACGTCCCGCCCGTCGCGTCGACGGCGACCGACTGCGCCTCGTCGATCGCCTGGCGCTCCCACATGTACAGGCCGCCGCTCGGCGCGTTGGTGAGCTGCTCGGCGCTGAGGAAGAAGACGCGCGAGCCATCGGCGCTCGCGGTCTCGAACGTCGCCGCCTGCGTCGACCCCGGAGACGCGGCCTCGGACGCGTCGATCTGCACGATCGCGTCGTCGCCCGTGCTGGCCGTCCCGCGGTCGTCGAGTTGGAAGAGCTTGCTCGCCGCGCCGGAAGTGTTGAGCGGCACGCCGACGGAAGTCACCGGCGAGGTGAACAGCACGCGGCTGCCATCGCTCGACAGCGTCCGTTGCGCGTAGTGCAGCGCGAGCAGCCCGCCGCCGGCGGCCGCGCAGGGCGCGCTCGCGCGCGCGCCCTGCGCCCCGGGACACGCCGCCTCGGCCGACACCAGCCGTGGGGTCGATCCGTCCGTCTTGTAGAGCTTGACGTTCGTGCCTCTCGCGTCGGGCGTGAGGTTCTGCCGGGACTCGAACAGCACGTGCTGGAAGTCGTCCGAGGTGCCGGCCACGAACTCGCGCACGTCGGCGCCGAAGACGGGCGCCGGCAGCGGCGACGAGGAGTCCGTCAGCAGGCTGTACGACCCGGTGCCGGGCGTGCGAAGGTCGTCGCGCCGGTACAGGTTCGGCACCTGGGCCACGTTCGGGGCGTCCGTGAGCGGCGTCGACGCCCAGAAGACGCCCTTGGTCAGGTCGGCCGACATCTCCGCCTGGTAGCGCGGCTCCAACCCGGCCAGCAGGCCGAGCAGCGAGGTGGGGTCCTGTGCGGGCGTGATCGCGTGCACGGACCACCCGCTCGTGCCGGGCGAGCCGTCGCGCTCCGACAGGTACTCCGTCGCGATGCCGGTTCCGCGCACGTCGGCGAACCCGCCGAGCGAGCTGAACGCCACGGCCGCCGGCAAGCCGGCAGACTCGCCGGCCGCGGCGTGCGTGCGCGAGCTCATCGCGACGACCTCGTTGCCGAGCTTGTCGCTCGAGGAGACCAACTCTGCGGCGCGATTGTCAGGCAGCCCTGCCCCGAGCGCTCCCGCAGACATCGCGCCCAGCGTGAACACGGCGCCCAGCGCGGGCAGGAACGCGCGCGCTCGCAGCAACGATCTCAGCACAACCCTCTCCTTGTCCGCCGTTCCGCTGGGGTGGTCTCATTGCGGCAGCGCACCCTAGCACAGTTTTTTGACGCTCCGTTTACCTGTGTTATGAATGACGCGAGAAGACGCTCCGGGGTCCGTTCACTGACCGCTTCGTTGACTCATCCGCCGCACCGGGGGTACTCGTCCAGTCGAGCCTGCGTGCGCTGCAGCGCTCCCGGTGGGGGCGGCCTCGCCGGATCAGGGGGAGCGACGAAAGGGGGACAAGCCTGCTTTGAGCTTGCGCCGGGCGCAGCCGCGCCAAGTCGGCTGGCGACGCCCCCGGCGTTTGTAGACGACCATCCCGTGCGCCTTCGCGTCGGGACGGGTCAATAATTAGCGAACCGAAATCGTTAGGACTGTATTTCCATGCACACACGCAGCAAGCTCTTGCTTGCAGGGCTGACCGCGGGCCTGCTCATGGCCGTCGCCGTCGGCTCGGCGAGCGCAAATCGCCTCAGCGTCAGCAGCAGGAACTTCAGAGCCGTTTGGAGCAATCTCCGCTTCTTCGGCGAAGGCGGCATCGAAGCTGAAGCGCAGTGCCCGGTCACGCTCGAAGGCAGCTTCCACTCAGGCACGATCAGCAAGGTCATCGGCGCCCTAATCGGCCATGTCACGAGCGCGGTGTCCGGCTCCGGCGCAGCCTGTAGGAGGGGCAGCTCGACGATCCTGAGGGAAACCCTTCCGTGGCACATCACGTACGAGGGATTCTCCGGAACACTACCCAGGATAACCACTGTAACGCTCTTAGTGAGGGGCGTGGCGTTCAGGGTCGACCCCGGCATCGGGATTGCTTGCAGATACGGACACGCTACGGAAAATGCCAGAGGGATAATCAATCTCGGCGCGAGCGGAGAAGCCAATTCCCTCAGAGCTGACGAATCGATACGGCTCAGGGGCTTCGGTGAATTCGGGTGCCCGCCCGAAGGCGGCTTCGAAGGAACGACGAGCAGTCTCACCGTCCAAGGCGGGACGACCAGGATAACGATCAGGCTAATATAGTCCGACCACCAGCAGGGGCCCTGCGGGCTGTCCATACATGGGCGGCCCGCTTCGGCTCGGACGCGACAGCAGACAGGGGGCATCATGTCGCATCACATCAAGCTCGCACTCGCCGGATTCGCCGCGGCACTCGCCATATCCGTCGCCGTCGGCTCGGCGAGCGCAAATCGCCTCAGTGGCAGCAGCAGGACCTTGAGAGCTGTCTGGACCGAACTCCGCTTCTTCGGCGAAGGCGGCATCGAAGCTGAAGCGTCGTGCCCGGTCACGCTTGAAGGCAGCTTCCACTCAGGCACGATAAGCAAGGTCGTCGGCGTCCTAATCGGCCACGTCACGAGTGCCGCGTCCGGCTCGGGCGCGGCGTGCAGGAGGGGCAGCTCGTCGGTTCTGAAGGAAACGCTGCCGTGGAGATTGACCTACGAGGGCTTCTCCGGAACGCTACCCAGGATAACCGGTGTGAGCGTATTATTGACCGGCTTGGCGATGAAAACCGACCCGGGCATCGGGATCTCATGCAGATACGGGCATGCCTCGGAAAACACCAGAGGGATAATCAATCTCGGCGCGAGCGGGGAAGGCAATTCCCTTAAAGCCGATGAAGCGATACGCCTCAGGGGCTTCGGCGAAACCTTCTGCCCACCCGAAGGTGGCTTCGAAGGAACGACGAGCAGTCTCACCGTTCAAGGCGGAACCACGAAAATTACGATCAGGCTAATATAGTCACCTGAGCAGGTGCGGCGCTGCGGGCGGCTCGATATCGGGGCGGCGCGCTTCACCTCGGACGCGAGACCAGACAGTCAGTCAGACCACCGCAGGACCGTGCTAGCGGCGCCGCTCCCGCATGTGAGCGGCGCCGCCTGCTCGGGCGCTCCACGTCGGCGACCGCGCCCTATCCGCCCGCCAGACGGGCACTGCGACCCGATCCCGCCGCCGCCCACGGCGTTAGGCTCACCGCATGACAAGAGCGCGCGGCGGGATCGACCTCGGTGGGACGAAGATCCAGACGGTCGTCGTCGACGCCGACAGCGAGGTGCTCGGCCAGGCGCGCCACCCGACGCCGACGTCGGGTGGGCCGGCGGACGTCGCCGCCGCGATGGCCGCGGCGCTGCGGGAGGCGGCGCAGGGCGCCGGCATCGAGCCGTCCGAGCTGGTGGGCGTCGGCGTCGGCTCGCCCGGCGCGGTCGACGCGGACGCCGGCACCGTAAGCGGCGCGCGCAACCTCCCTGGCTGGGAGGGCAGCTTCGCGCTTGCTGCGGTGCTCGGCGAGCAGCTCGCGGCTCCCGTCTCGCTCGGCAACGACGTCCAGGTCGCGACCGACGCGGAGGTGGCGCTGGGCGCCGGACGCGGCTACAGATCGCTGCTCGGCGTCTTCTGGGGCACCGGCGTCGGCGGCGGGATCGTGCTCGGCGGCAAGCCGTGGCTCGGGCGCGGCGCCGCCGGCGAGATCGGCCACATGGTGGTCAAGCGCGACGGGCGCAGATGCCCGTGCGGGCGGCGCGGCTGCATGGAGGCCTACTCCGGCCGCGCGGCGCTGGAGGCCCGCGCCCGCGAGAAGCACGCCGAGGGCCACAGGACCGACCTCTTCAGGCTGATGGAGCGCCACGACCGCACGCGCCTGACGAGCGGGATCTGGGCGCGCGCGCTCGAGCACGGCGACAACCTCGCGACCGAGCTGATCGATGAGGCGGTCGCCGCGCTCGGCGCCGGGATCGCCTCCGCCATGAACCTGCTCGACTGCGAGGCGGTCGTCATCGGCGGCGGGCTCGGGCTGCGGCTCGGGGAGCCCTACGTCGCGCGCATCCGCGAGGCGATGGGACCGCACCTGTTCGTCGACGAGCGCCCGCCGGACGTCAAGCTGGCCGCGCTCGGCGACCTCGGCGGCGCGATCGGCGCCGCGCTGCTCGCGCGCTGAGCGTGCTGCTCAGCCGACCGCGTGCGGTGCGCGCACGGCCGCGATCGCGTCCTGGAACGTGCGCTCCCACACATCGACGTGCGCTTCGATCGTCTCCCCCGCGGCCCACCGCATGCCGCGCTGCGAGAGCACGCGCCGCGCGTCCGCGTCGTTCATGAGGTCCTCGATCGCGCTGAACCAGTCGCCGTCGGCGACGAGTCGGCCGCCCTGCCGCTCGCCGAAGCCGGCATAGGGACCGATCGGCGAGGCGAGCCACGGCACGCCGGCGGCCGCGTACTCCTTGAGCTTGACGTCGGAGCGGGCGAGGTCGACGGCCGTGTCGGCGAGCGGGGCGAGCGCGACGTCGAAGTGCGGCAGGTGCTCCGCGAGCGCCCCGTACGGGATCCCGTCCACGTGGGTGTAGCGCCGGCTGGGGAGCCTCAGGTCGAGCCCGACCCCGGTGATCGTCAGGTGCGCGTGGCGCGCCAGCAGGCGCTCGAGCACGTCGGGGATGCCGAGCGCCTCGTAGCTCGACGCGTGGTGCGGCATCGCCATCCAACCTATGTGGACGCCCTGGTGGGGCATCAGCCGCTCGGGGCGCCTGAACGTCGGCGGCAGCAGGTTGGGCAGGATCTGCACCTCGCGGCGGCTGTCGGCCGCGTGCAGGTGCGCGAGCGCCTCGCTCGGGGTCGTGACGGCGTCGGCGATTCTCGCCATCGCGCGCATCGAGGTGAAGAAGCGCTGCGCCGCCATCCCGTCCTGTCCGGGTGCCTTCGCGGCTTCCTCCAGCACGGCGACGCGCTGGTCGTCGTTGTCCCACACCACCGCGACGCCGCGGCGGCGCAGCTCTCTCGCGAGTCGCACCATCAGCGGATGGCATATCCGCATCACGTGCACCGCGTCGAAGTCGAGCAGGCCGGCCGGGTCGCGTATCTCGTCGCGCTCCTCGACGTGGATGCTGTGGCCGCGGTGCGCGAGCGCCTGCATCGGCACGATCGAGCGGTAGATCGACTCGACCGTGCGCTCCGGGACCAGCGACGCTATCCGCATGCGGTCGAGCATCTCAGTCGCCGCGGGTCGCGTGCAACCACCACCCGTCGCCGCGGCGTCGCGCGTTGCCCGCGGGGGTAGAGTCGCGACATGCGGATCCTCGTCGTCGGCGCCGGCGGAGTCGGCTCGGCCGTGCCGGCGATCGCGCAGCGGCGGGACTTCTTCACGCACATGACGGTCGCCGACCTCGCGCCGGAGCGCGCCCGCGCCGCCGTCGAGCGGCTCGGCGAGCCCGACCGCTTCTCCGCCGCCCGCGTCGACGCCTCCGACGAGGCGGCGCTCGTCGCGCTGATCCGCGAGGCGAACGCGGACGCGGTGCTGAACGCCTGCGACCCGCGCTTCAACGAGCCGATCTTCGCCGCCAGCCACGCCGCCCGCGTCACCTACCTCGACATGGCGATGACGCTCTCGCGACCGCACCCGACCGATCCGTACCGCGAGCCCGGCGTGCTGCTCGGCGACCTCCAGCTCGCGGAGGCCGAGGCATGGGAGCGCGCCGGCCAGCTCGCGCTCGTCGGGATCGGCGTCGAGCCGGGCCTCTCCGACGTCTTCGCGCGCTATGCCGCCGACCACCTCTTCTCGACGATCGAGGAGGTCGGCGTGCGCGACGGCGCCGACCTGCGCGTCGAGGGCTACGCGTTCGCCCCCACCTTCTCGATCTGGACGACGATCGAGGAGTGCCTGAACCCGCCGCTGATCTGGGAGCGCGGCCGCGGCTGGTTCACGACGGAGCCGTTCTCCGAGCCGGAGACGTTCCGCTTCCCCGCGGGGATCGGCGAGCTGGAGTGCGTCAACGTCGAGCACGAGGAGGTCGTGCTGATCCCGCGCTGGGTGGATTGCGAGCGCGTGACGTTCAAGTACGGGCTCGGCGCGGACTTCATCGGCGTCCTCAGAACGCTCCGCATGCTCGGGCTCGACGCGACCGAGCCGGTGCGCGTGCGCGGCGGCGAGGTGGCGCCGCGCGACGTCGTCGCGGCGGTGCTGCCGGACCCGGCGACGCTCGGCGAGCGGATGAGCGGACGCACCTGCGCCGGCACCTACGTGACCGGGACCGGCGTCGACGGCGGGCCGCGACGCACCTATCTCCACCACGTCGTCGACAACGAGTGGTCGATGCGCGAGTACGGCGCGCAGGCGGTCGTGTGGCAGACGGCGCTCAACCCGGTGCTTGCGCTCGAGCTGCTCGCGAACGGGAGTTGGAAGGGTGCGGGCGTCCTCGGGCCGGAGGCGTTCGACGCGGTCCCGTTCCTGGAGCTGCTCGCCGACTACGGGGCGCCGCACGGCGTCGACGAGCGCTGAGCGACGGCCGCCTACAGCTTCGCCAGGAACGCCTCCGTCGCCGCCGACATGACGCGCTGCAGCGCGCGCCCCTCGTCGGCGGCGCCGTGCGCTCGCACCAGCTCGTGCGAGGCGAGCGCGCCGAACTGCCCGAGGAAGCGGGCGACCTCGGGGACCGAGGCCCCGCCGAGCGCCGCCGCGTCGCCGTAGGCGGCGGTCGCGGCGAGCGCCTCGCTCGGCGTCCCGGCCGCGAGCGTGGGGCCGAGCGCGTCGAGCCACGCGCGGGCGCGCGCGGCGCCCTGCGGCGCCGCGAACCAGCCGGTCCGCGCCGGCTCGTAGATCGCGCGCGCCGCGCGCTCTGCGAGCGCCTGCCCGTCGCGCTCGAGCAGCTGCGCGCTCAGCGGCAGCGGCTGCTCCGGCAGCTCCCAGCGGCGCAGGCGCGGCGCGCGGCTGCGCTCGCGCGCGAGCCGCTGCACGTCGCCGCGGCGGAAGCGGCGGTGGCCGCCCTCGGTGCGCGTGCCGGGCAGGACGCCCTGGTCGGCGAGTCGGCGCGCGGTGCTCGCGGAGACGCCGAGCGCCTGCGCGACGGCGCTCAGCGGCAGCAGCTCGTCGGCGTCCGTCGCCTGCTCCTCGCTCGTGCGCCCGCGCGGCCGTGCGAGCCCCAGCTCCAGGTCGTGCAGGTCGAGCAGCGCGGCAGCCGGCGCCGGGCGCGCGATCAGGTGCCCCTGCGCGGCGTCCGCGCGCAGCGCGCGCACCGTCTCCAGCTCGCGCTCGGTCTCCACGCCGGGGACGGTGATCGAGAGCCCGAGCGTGTGCGCCAGCCCCACCACCGCCTCGGCGATCGGCAGCTCGCCGCTCCCCGCGCCGGTCGCGGGCAGCAGCGAGCGGTCGAGCTTGAGCCCGTCGATCGGGAGCTGCGCGAGCTGCGCGAGCGTGGACTGGGCGCCGCCGAAGCGGTCGAGCACGATCCGCACGCCGAGGCGTCTGAGCGTCGCGAGCACCTCGTCGAGATCCTCGCGACGGTGCAGCGAGGCGGGGTCGGCGATCTCCAGCACGATCGTCTCGGGCGGCACCTGCGCCCCGTGCACCGTCGTCGCGAAGCGGCTCGCGAACGCCTGCTCGAGCAGCTCGCGTCCGGAGACGTTCAGCGCGACCGGCGGCAGCGGCTGCGGCTGGGCGCTCCAGCGGGCGAGCTGGTGGCAGACGGCCTGCAGCATCCAGTCGCCGATCTCGACGATCAGGCCGCTCTCCTCGGCGACCGGCAGGAACTGCGCGGGTCCGATCAGCCCGCGCGCGGGGTGCTGCCAGCGCACGAGCGCCTCGACGCCGACGAGCGTGCCGCGCCGCAGCGAGACGATCGGCTGGAAGTAGAGCACGAGCTGCTCGCGCGCCAGCGCCTCCGCGAGCTCGTCCTCGAGGCGCAGCCGGCGCTCGGCGCGCTCGTGCTCGGCCGGGTCGGCGAGCCGCAACGGCTGCTCGCCGGCGCCGTGGGCGCGCCGCGCGGCGGCGTCCGCGTCGCGCAGCAGGTCGGCCGCGGCCCCGTGGCCCTCCTCGGCGAGCGCGATCCCGACCGTCGCGTCGAGCCGCACGCGCACGTCCGCGGCGCTCAGCGGCTCGCGCGCCAGGGCGGCGATCGCCCCGGCGAGCGCGAGCGCGTCGCCGCGCGCCGGCAGCCGCTCGGCGACCACGACGAGCCGCTCGCGCGTGAGCGCGGTCAGCCGGCACGCCGGCGGCAGCGCCTCGCGGACGCGCCGCTCGAGCTCGGCGAGCGCCTGGTCCCCGGCCCCGTGCCCGAAGGCGCGGTCGACGCGCCCGACGTCGCCGGCGTCGAGCAGCAGCACGGCGAGCAGGGCGCCGTCGCGCCGCGCGCGGTCGAGCGCGCGACGCACCGTCGCCTGCGCGTGGTCCCGGGGGCGGTCGCGCTCCGCTCGTCGCGGCTCGCTCGTCACCGCCGCGCGCGTCCGGGGATCGGCAGCTCGGGCTGACGGGCCCAGGCGCGAAGCTGTGCGGGAGCCAGCGCGATGAGCGCGAGCAGCTCGCCGACGGAGAGCCGTCGCAGCGGCTCGCCGGCCGGGCGCTCGAGCAGGATCGTCAGCGGGCGGTCAGGGTGGTCGACGAACGCGAGCCGCAGCCCGACGTCCTCCAGCACGGAGCCGCAGTGCGCCGCCGCGAGCATCTCGGCGTCAAGCTCCGTGTCCGGGCGGGACGCCGCGGGCGCCACCTGCTCCGGGCAAGTCATCGTCATCGGGGTCCTCTCTTCAATGGGGGGTGCGACCGAGATCCGCCATCGGACGTGGCGCGTCGGCGTTCAAGCGCCTGAGAGGTTTTTCAACTCGTTGACAACCTGATACCCGTTCGAGCGGGGGTGGCGAAAGGATTGTTGCGCGGCTGGGCAAGCGTCGCCGATCCGCGGGCGGGCGCGATACCGTGCAGGCCGCCATCCGCAACCCGCAGCTCAAGTTCGTGTTGCAGCGGCCGATGCTCTCCTCACCGATGCGCGCCCGTTCCCTCGCCGTGCTCGCCTGCGCCGCCATCGCCTCGCTGAGCGCCGCGGTCGCCGCTCCCGCCAAGCCGATCGCCAAGCCGCGCTGGCTGGGCCACGTCGAGGTGACCGAGTACTACCCGGTGCCGGAGGCGTGGTTCGTCGGCAGGAAGGTGAGCGCGCCCGGCCTGCCGGGCAAGCACCGCATCGACTGGCTCTACTCGGCGACCGGCGTCTCGATGGAGGGCGACGGGATCGGACTCGACGGGCGCCAGTACCACATCGCCGCGCTCGGCTCGGGGGGCTGGGTCGACGACCAGGGCAAGCCCAGCGTGCCCGGCCGCGGCGGCTGGAAGGGCGGTTCGCCCGTGTGGCGCGCCGGCGCCTTCTGGCTCACGAGATCGCACGCGCTCACGTTCCCGCTCGACGGCGGCGGCTGGTCCGACGGGGTCGGGCGGCGGTACGTGCCGCTGCCCGGCGTCAGCTTCGCGCCCGGCCCGTCGCTGCCGCTGCGCTTCTGGCGGAGCATCGCGGTCGACCCGCGCGTGATCCCGCTCGGCTCGCGCGTCTACGTCGCCGCCTACCGCAACACGCCGGGGCACGGCTGGTTCCTCGCGCAGGACACCGGCGGCGCGATCATCGGCCGCCACGTCGACGTCTACCGCTCGCCGCCGGCGAGCGCCGACGTCGGCGGCAACCTCTACGCCGACCAGCGCATCTACGTGATCCCGCCCGGCAGATCCCCGGGCAGAGACGCCCCGTCGGCCACCGGCTCGCGCAGCTCCTCCCCCGCCTCGCCCTCCGGCGGCGCGGGTGCGCCGTAGCCAACTAGACTGTCGCCCCATGGCGAAGCAGCAGAAGCCGCGCGCGATGCGGCAGGTGCAGGGCGGCGGCCTGGCCGCGATGGAGCGTCTGGAGCAGCGCAGCGACGAGGAGCTCGAGGCCGAGACGAAGTTCAAGTCCGCCGCGTACGCGATCCTCGGCGCGCGCGCGGCCGAACGCTATGACGCGAGAGCGACGCGCGCCTACTACCAGAGAGCGCTCGCCGCGGCGCGCCCGCAGGAGCGGATGCAGCTGCGACGCATGGCAGACGCCTCGATCGCCCTCGCCGAGCGCCGCGCGGGCGACCTCAAGGACGCGGTCACGCGGCTCGGCCAGACGCCGCCGAGCGATCGCCAGCTGCTGATGCTGCGCTTCATGGGGCTCGTCGCCCCCCCGCCGGGATCGAGCGTGCTGCTGCGCCTGCGCGGCTATGCGCTGATCCTCGCGATCGTGGTCGCGTTGCTGCTGATCGGCCTCGGCCTCGCGGAGCTCGTCTCGCTCCCGTTCGGCGGCGTCTCGATCGGCGGCGGGATCTTCCTCGGGATCGTGATCGTCGCCGCCGTGCTCGGCGTGATGGCGCTGCTCGGCCGGCGCAAGCAGGCACGCATGCGCGCCGCGCCCCGCGGCTGACCACGGCCCATGTGCGGCCGCTACACGCTCGCGTCGACGACGCCGGCGCAGCTGCGCGCGCGCTTCCCGCTCGGCGAGTCGGTCGAGATCCGGCGGCGCTTCAACGTCGCACCCGGCGACGAGGTGCTCGCCGTCGTCATGCGCGAGGGCGCCCCGACCGGCGCGCTGCTGCGCTGGGGGCTCGTGCCGCCGTGGGCGGAGGACCCGAGAGTCGGCTTCCGGATGATCAACGCGCGCGCCGAGACGGTCGCCGAGAAGCCGGCCTACCGCCGGCCGTTCGAGCGCGGCCGCTGCCTGATCCTCGCCGACGGCTTCTACGAGTGGCAGCGCGACGGCGCGCGCCAGCCGTTCCACATCACGAAGGGCGCGGGCGAGCCGTTCGCGTTCGCGGGCCTCCGCACCGCCTGGCGGGACCCCAGAGACCCCGAGGGCCCGCTGCTGCGCACCTGCGCGATCGTCACGACGGCCGCCAACCCCGTCGTCGCGCACATCCATCCGCGCATGCCGGTGATCCTCGACCGCGCCGACGAGCAGGACTGGCTCGACCCGGGCACGCCGCCGCCGCGCCTGCACGCGATGCTGCATCCGCTGCCCGACGCCGAGACGCACGCGCGCGCGGTCTCGAAGGCGGTCAACGACGCCCGCTACGACGGGCCCGAGTGCCTCGCGTCGGCTGAGCCGGAGCCCTCGCAGGGCGAGCTGTTCTGAGGCGTCGCGCGCCGCTCAGCTCGAGGCGATCGCGACCGACTGGATCACGACCGGCTGCGCCGGCGGTCCGTCGCCCGGGTTCGCGCCCTGCGCGAGCGGCAGCGCGCCGATCGCGTCGACGACGTCGAGCCCCTGCACGACCTTGCCCAGCAGCGCGTACTGCGGCGGCAGTCTCGCGTCAGGCGCGGTGACGACGAAGAACTGGCTGCCCGAGGCGCCGTCCGGGTCGGTCGCCGTCTTCGCCATCGCGACGACGCCGTGGGTGTAGCGGAGGCTCTTCGGCGGCGCCTCGACGATCGTGTAGCCGGGGCCGCCCGAACCGTCGCCCTGCGGGTCGCCGCCCTGGATCACGAAGCCGGTCGCGATGCGGTGGAAGGTGAGGTCGTCGTAGAAGCCCGATCTCGCGAGCGAGGCGAACGACGCGGACGTCTTCGGCGCGCGCGCGACGTCGAGCTTGATCGTGAAGGACCCGCAGTTGGTCTTCACTCTCGCGGTCCACGTCCTGCTCGGGTCGAGCCTGAGCGTGGGCGCTCTGAGGTGCTGCGGGCCCTTCGGCGCGGGCTGCGCCACGTCCTGACAGGGCCCGCTGGCGGTGCTCGTCGCCGCCTGCGTCGCCGTCGTGCCCGAGCCGGAGCTGCCGCAGCCGCTCGAGATCGCGAGCGCCAGCGCGCCAAGGCAGGCGAGCACGGCGGTCAATGGGCGGGTTCGCGACACGGCGGCGAAGCATAACGATCGGCCCGGTCCGGCCCGCCGCCGCACGGGACATGCGACCGGCGCTTCGGCGGCGGGCGTCGGTAGCGTTCGGCCTGATGAAGCGCGAGGTCGTCCTGATCGTCAACCCCGCGGCCGGCGGCGGCCGCGCGCTGCGGGCGCTCCCCGCGGCCGAGCGCGGACTGCGCGACGCCGGCCTGCGCGTGCGCCTCGAGCACACGCGCGACATCGAGCACGCGCGCGAGCTGGGCCAGGCCGCCGGCGCGGCCGGCGCCGTCGCCGCGGCGCTCGGAGGCGACGGACTCGTCGGCGCGGTCGCCGACGGGCTGCGCCGCTCGGCCCACGGCCGGCTCGCGATCGTCCCGGCCGGACGCGGCAACGACTTCGCGCGCACGCTCGGGATCCCGCGCGACCCGGCCGGCGCCGCGGCGCTGATCGTGAACGGGCGCGAGCGCGCGATCGACCTCGGCGTCTGCGGCGAGCGCGCGTTCGTCGGGATCGCGAGCTGCGGCTTCGACTCCGACGCCAACCGCGTCGCCAACGAGACGCGCGTGCCCGGCGACCTCGCCTACCTGTGGGGCGCGCTGCGCGCGCTCGCCGGCTGGCGCCCGGCGCGCTTCGAGCTGGAGCTCGACGGCGTGCCGTCCGTGCACGTCGGCTACAGCGTCGCGGCGGCGAACGGGCGGCAGTACGGCGGCGGGATGCTGCTCGCGCCCGATGCCTCGTTGGAGGACGGCGCCTTCGACGTGGTGACCGTCGCGGCCGTGCCGAAGCGCCGCTTCCTGCGCGGCCTGCCGAGAGTCTTCAGCGGACGCCACGTGGCCAACGAGGAGGTCGAGGTGCGCCGCGCGCGCGAGCTGCGGATCGCGGCCGACCGCCCGTTCGCGCTCTACGCCGACGGCGACCCGCTGGCCGAGCTGCCCGCGACGCTGCGCACGCTGCCCGCCGCCGTGCGGGTGATCGTCCCGTGAGCGCGCTCGCGCCGAAGCTCGCGGTCGCGCGCGCGGTCGGCGGCCTGGCCCGCGCGGCCCGCCGCGGGGGCGGCACCTCGCTGCCCGGGAAGCTGCTGATGCGGCTCGACCCGCAGGCGATCCGGGCGCTCGCCGGCCGCCTGCCGCAGGGCTCGGTCGCGATCTCGGCGACGAACGGCAAGACGACCAGCGCGGCGATGGTCGCCAAGATCCTCGAACAGGGCGACACGCGCCTCGTCCACAACCGCGCCGGCGCGAACATGGCGGGCGGCATCGCCTCGACGCTGCTGGAGGCGGCGCGCGGCGGCGGGATCGACGGCGAGCTGGGGCTGTTCGAGGTCGACGAGGCATGGCTGCCGCAGATGGCCGACGAGCTGGCGCCGCGCGCGCTGCTGCTCGGCAACCTCTTCCGCGACCAGCTCGACCGCTACGGCGAGCTGGAGGCGATCGCCGAGCGCTGGGCGGGCGTCGTCGCGGCGCTGCCGGCGGACACGCGCCTGGCGCTCAACGCGGACGATCCGCTCGTCGCCGACCTCGGGCGCGAGCGTCCGCACGTGGTCGGCTTCGGCGTCGAGGACGACGCGATGGCGCTCGAGCAGATGCAGCACGCCGCGGACTCCAAGCACTGCCGCAGATGCGGGCACGCCTACGTCTACGACGCGATCTACTTCGGCCATCTCGGCCGCTACCGCTGCCCGAATTGCGGCCGGCGCCGGCCCGACCCGGACGTCGTCGCGTCGGCCGTGCGCCTGAACGGCACGCGCGACGCCGCCTTCACGCTGACGATCGACGGCGCCTCGGCCGGCGTCGCGCTCCCCCTGCCCGGCCTCTACAACGTCTACAACGCGCTCGGCGCGGCGGCGCTGTGCCATGCGCTCGGCGTCCCGTTCGCGCAGATCGTCGCCGGGCTGGAGGCCGTCGAAGCGGCGTTCGGCCGCGCGGAGACGATCGACCTCGAGGGCCGGCCGCTGTCGATCCTGCTGGTCAAGAACCCGGCCGGGGCGAACGAGGTGCTGCGCACGCTCGCGCTCGAGGACGGGGTGGGCGGGAACAGCATCGACCTGCTCGCGGTGCTCAACGACAACGTCGCCGACGGGCGCGACGTCTCGTGGGTGTGGGACGCCGACTTCGAGCTGCTCGCCGGGCGCGTGCGGCGCGTGACGTGCGCGGGCACACGCGCCGGCGAGCTGGCGGTGCGGCTCAAGTACGCCGGCGTCGAGCCCGAGCGGCTCACCGTCGCGCCGGAGCTGGAGCGCGCGCTCGACGTCGCGCGCGCCGACGGCGAGGGCACCCTCTACGCCCTCCCCACCTACACCGCCCTGCTCGCCATGCGCGAGCTGCTCGCGCAGCGCGGCCACGCGCCGGAGTACTGGCGATGAGCGCCGTCGGCGAGGCGGAGCTGCACGTGCTCTGGCACGACCTCGAGTGCGGGCGCTACGCCGCCGACCTGCCGCTGTGGCGCGAGCTGGCGCGCGAGGCGAGCCCGCCGACCGTCCCCGGCCGCCCGATCCTCGACCTCGGCGCCGGCAGCGGCCGGGTCGCGCTCGACCTCGCGCGCGCCGGCCACGAGGTGACGGCGCTCGATCTCGACCCGCTCCTGCTGGCCGCGCTGCGGAAGCGCGCCGGCGCCGCCGGGCTGGCCGTCGAGACGGTCTGCGCCGACGCGCGCGCCTTCGCGCTCACGCGCCGCTTCGCGCTCGTGCTCGCGCCGATGCAGACGGTGCAGCTGCTCGGCGGCCCGGACGGGCGCGCCGGGCTGCTGCGCTGCGCCGCCGCCTGCCTCCTCCCCGGCGGTCTGCTGGCGTGCGCGCTCGCCGACGCGTTCGAGGGCTTCGACGCCGCCCACACCGAGCCGCCGCTGCCGGACGTGCTCGAGCGCGACGGCTGGGTCTACGCGAGCCAGCCGGTCGCGCTCAGGCCGGACGCCGACGGCGTCACGATCGAGCGCATCCGCGAGACGGTCGCGCCCGACGGCGCTCGCAGCGCCGAGGGCGACGCGGTCCGGCTCGACCGGCTCGACGGCGCCGCGCTCGAAGCCGAGGGCGTCGCCGCCGGCTTCGCCCCGGCCGGCCGGCGCTTCGTCGAGATGACGCAGGAGCACGTCGGCTCCGAGGTGGTGCTGCTGCGTGCCTGAGACGCTGCGCGTCTGCGCGCTCTACCCCGAGCTGATGAACATCTACGCCGACCGCGGCAACCTGCTCGTGCTGCGTCGGCGCTGCGAGTGGCGCGGGCTCGGCTTCGCGCTCACGCGCAGCGACCTCGGCGAGCCGCTCGATCCCGACGCCGCGGACCTTTACTACGTCGGCGGCGGCCAGGACCGCGACCAGCGCCTGTGCGCGTTCGACCTCGCGGAGGTCAAGCGCGAGGGCCTGCACGCCGCAGCCGCGCGCGGCGCCGCGATGCTCGCCGTCTGCGGCGGCTACCAGCTGCTCGGGCATTCCTACGAGCTGGGCGAGGAGACGCTGCCGGGCGCGGGGCTCGTCGACCTGAACACCGTGCGCGCGGACGGCCCGCGGCTGATCGGCAACGTCGCGATCGAGGTCGAGCTGCCCGGTCTCGAGCGCAGGCGCGTGCTCGCCGGCTTCGAGAACCACGGCGGGCGCACGCGCCTGGGGCCGGACGCGCAGCCGCTCGGGCGCGTCCTGCGCGGGCACGGCAACGACGGCTCCAGCGGCTTCGAGGGGGTGCGTGCGGGCAACGTGATCGGGACCTACCTGCACGGTCCGCTGCTGCCGAAGAACGTCTGGCTCGCCGACTGGCTGATCGCGCGCGCGCTCGGCCGCGAGGAGCCGCTCGCGCCGCTCGACGACGGCCTCGAGGCGGCCGCGCACGTCGAGGCGCGCCGCGCCGCGGGCGTCTGAGTGCGGACCTGCGGGCCGACGCCTCCCGCCGAGGCGCGGATTAGGATCGGCTGCCCCGTGCGCACCGTCCTCCCTCTGCTCGCCGTCTGCGCGCTCGCCGCCGGGCTCGCCGCCTGCGGCGGGAGCGGCAGCGGCACGACGAGCACCCGCGCCGCCGCCGCGCTGCCGGGGAGCGGGAGGCCGCCGGTCACGCTCGGGACGCAGACCGTCACCGAGCAGGTCGTGCTCGGGCAGCTCTACCAGCAGGCGCTCCAGGCGAGAGGCTTCACGGTCGCGCTCAAGCAGAACATCGGCTCCACGCGGATCGCCGACCAGGCGCTGCG
>Ga0070714_100000559_pt1 | contig 26789 bp, 22 predicted proteins | sample LARL83metaG_FD_65450 | JGI IMG/M metagenome (GOLD analysis project Ga0070714, IMG submission 65450) | Corn, switchgrass and miscanthus rhizosphere microbial communities from Kellogg Biological Station, Michigan, USA - LAR L8-3 metaG | ecosystem: Host-associated > Plants > Roots > Rhizosphere ... | reverse complement strand
TCTTCTCCTGCGCCCCAAAGCTCAGCCCTGGCGTGCCGCTCTCGACCACGAAGCAAGAAATGCCGTGCGGCCCCCCTTCCCCGGTGCGCGCCATCACCAAATAAAGATCGGCCCGGCCACCGCCGGAGATGAACGCCTTGGTGCCGTCGAGCAGATAGTGATCGTCCCGGCGCTGCGCGCGGGTCTTCAGGCTTGCGGCATCGGAGCCCGAGTCCGGCTCGGTGAGGCAGTAGCTGGCGAACTTCGCCATGCTGCAGAGGTCGGGAAGAAAACGGCGCCGCAGCTCGCTCGAGCCGTAAGCATCGATCATCCACGCCACCATATTGTGGATCGACAGATAAGCGGCAGTCGAGGGACAGCCTTGCGCCAACTCTTCGAAGATCAGCACAGCGTCAAGTCGCGAGAGCGCGGAGCCGCCGACGTCGGCTGCCACATAAATGCCGCCGAAGCCGAGCGCCGCCGCCTGCCGCAGCGTGTCGACTGGGAAGACCTCGTCTTCGTCCCATTGGCGCGCGAACGGCAGCATCTTCTCGCGCGCGAAGGCACGAGCGGTATCCTTGATGGCCCGCTGTTCCTCGGTGAGTTCGAAGTCCACGCGGCGACCGATAGCGACCGCGCATTGGACCGTCAATCGACCAGCGGGGGGCGGCGGCACAACGCCTCGACCGTCGAGGCAGGATGCCGCGATCGATATCATCAGCTCCCGCACCCGCGGCGCGATTGTCCCGGGCGGCAACCACGGGCATGGCGACGCCTCGGGACACACTGGAAGCTGGTCAACGCGCTAGTGCTAGTGGTTAAGGATGTCAGCGACCGCCGCCGCAATCGATTTCGGCGTTTGATAGACGTCCTGCAGGATGGCCTGCACCGCCTCGCCTGAAACCGGGTTGATTTCCAATTTCATTTTTTCCGCTTCGGCGAGAAAGCCCGGATCCGTCATCGTGTCCATGAAAGCCTTGCGCAGGGTTGCCGTGCGCTCCGCGGAAACGCCCGTGGGCGCTAGAAACGGCCGTCCCATCGGCTGGCGGGCGAACACGAGCTTGAAGATCTGCCGCTGCTCGTCAGTTTTCGCAAAATCCATGACGAGAGGGGCATCCGGCAGGTCAGCGTGTTTATTCAGAGAGAGCTGCACCAGAACATTGATCTTCTTTTCATCGACCCAGCTTTTGTGGGTTGCGATCACGCTCGACCAAGACCAGCCGCAGCGCCCCATCACCTCGCCGCGCTCCATGGCCAAATCGATGTCATTGCCACCGGGGTAGCCGGGGATGATCTTGAACTTGGTACGGATGGTGGCATTGAGGACCTTGGGAAATTGGTCGGTATCGGCAGCCGGCCCGGTTCCTCCGACGGTCAACTCGTTCTGCACCACTTGTTCGAGCTTGGCGATGCCGCTGGTGTGCCAGGCGACGCAGACGCTGACTTCGTCGTTCATGCTACCAATCCAGTTGAACTTGACCGGATCGAATTGCGCTTTCGTGGAACCGAGCAAGGGATCGAAAGCCGTGCCGCGTCCGATCATGCCAAATGCGGTGCCGTCCTTGGCCGCGACATTGTAGAGCCAGTTGGCGAGGACGAGGCTGCCGGCACCCGGCATGTTCTTCGGCACGATCGTCGGATTGCCCGGAATGAAACGCCCCATGTGGCGCGCAAGCGCCCGGGCGTAGACGTCATATCCGCCGCCGGCGCTATAGCCGATGTAAAGATCGATGCTCTTGCCCTTGTAGAACGCTGCCGGGTTTTGCGCCTGGGCCTGCGCGATCGGGCAGAGCAGCAGTAGCGCGACGGCGCGGACTATTGACCCAACACGCATACCGTCCTCCCGTTGCCGGCATGGAATGCCGCCTCACCAATGTTGCCTCCGCCTCCAAAGGCGGGCCAGAGGGCCCTCGGTCGCACCCGGCTTGCTCAGCGATCACCTCGCGCTGTTGTATCAAACATGCAGGCGTGAGCGGACGAGAGCAACCACCGTCTTCGCGCGCTGGCGGGCACGCCGCAGAGGCGCTACAACAGGCAGCGTCTTCACCCGGGAGCACCGTAATGGCCATCAAATACGGCCGGCCGATCGAATCTCGTCTTGCCCCGGTCGAGGCCAGGATCAAGCGCCGGCCCGCTCTCGATCTCGCCAAGCGGCCCCGCCGCAACCGAAAGGCCGAATGGGCGCGGCGGCTCGTCCGCGAGCATGACTTGAGCACGAACGATCTGATCTGGCCGTTATTCCTCGTCGATGGATCGAATACGCGCATGCCGGTCGATTCCATGCCTGGCGTCGAACGGCTTTCGGTGGACGAGGCGGTGCGCGAAGCCGAGCGGGCCGCGACGCTGGCGATTCCCTGCCTGGCGCTGTTTCCATATACCGACCCAAAACGGCGCGACGAAGACGGGAGCGAGGCGCTCAACCCGGACAATCTGGTCTGTCGCGCGATAAGGGCTATCAAGCAGGCGGTACCGGAGGTCGGGGTTCTTTGCGATGTGGCGCTCGATCCCTACACCAGCCACGGCCATGATGGGCTGTTGCGCGACGGCGTGATCCTCAACGACGAGACGGTCGAAATCCTGGTGCGGCAGGCGGTGGTCGAGGCCGAGGCGGGCTGCGACGTCATCGCGCCCTCCGACATGATGGACGGCCGCGTTGCGGCGATCCGCGCGGGGCTCGACCGTGCCGGCTTCGCCGACGTGTCGATCATGGCCTATGCGGCCAAATACGCCTCGGCCTTCTATGGCCCGTTCCGCGACGCGGTCGGCTCGGCCGCGACGCTCCTCGGCGACAAGCGAACCTACCAGATGGATCCCGCCAACAGCGACGAGGCGCTGCACGAGGTCGACCTCGACCTCGCCGAGGGCGCCGACATGGTCATGGTCAAGCCCGGCATGCCCTATCTCGACATTTTGCGGCGGGTGAAAGAGGCCTTCGGCGTGCCGACCTTCGCCTACCAGGTCTCCGGCGAATATTCGATGATCATGGCGGCGTCGCAGAATGGCTGGCTCGACGGCGAAAAGGCAATGCTGGAAAGCCTGATCGCATTCAAGCGCGCTGGGGCGTGCGGCGTGCTCACCTATTTCGCCCCGCGCGCCGCCGCGGCGCTGAAAACGACCCGTTAGCGCGTTTTCATGGCGCTTGCAGAAACGCGCGGCGGCGCGGCGTGCTCCCTTTCCTCCGCGTGCGTCGGCTTTACCCGATTTCGGCCAATCTCAAATGTTGAACCCGGGCAGATTCCCGCCATGATGAAGTTCTCGGGACAGCCTTGAATGCGCCGTACCGAATCGCTGCGCGGCGCTGGCCGCCGTGGCGTGCATTCGCTATGGTGGGCGCATCCGGGGTCTGCGGCCATCTCAGGTCGCGAATGGGAGAAAACGAGCAATGTCAAACGAATCGATTCTCGTCATTTTGTTGGTCGGCTTGATCGCGGGATGGCTTGCCGGAAAGATTGTTAGGGGCACCGGCTACGGCATCGTCGCCGATATTTGTATCGGCATCATCGGCGCCCTCATCGGCAGTTGGTTATTGCCGCAGCTGGGCATCCACCTCGGCGCCGGCATCGTTTCATCCATCATCGCAGCCACCATCGGCGCCATCATCCTTCTCATCATTCTGCGGCTCGTCAACCGCGGAGGCCGATGGCGATCGAGCTAGATCTCGCCGATTGAGCGGCGCAAGGCGGCGATCAGTTCCTGGCTGTGGGCGAGATGGGATTCCTCGGCGGCGAGGATCGCGGCGAAGCCACGCTTCTTGAGCGCCAGCACGTCGATGCCGTCCGTCTTGGGATCGATGCCGGCGGCGTCGCACACGATGTCGACGAGCCGGTCCAGCGCATGCAGGCGGCCGAGAAGATAGTCGTTCTCGCGGTAGGAGCGCGACAGGAAGCCGGCGAAGTGGCCGAAGCCGATGCCTTTCAAGCTTTCGACGCCGCCGAATCCGGGAAGCGTATGGGCGTCTTGCGGACTGATGCGGTCGATTAAAATCTCGTTGAGCTCGCCAAGCTCGCGCGCGCGCGTCAGCGGAAACGTCAGCACGTCCCAGAACGGAAAGCCGAGATAATTGACCAGCACCTCACGGCGCGCCTGCGGATGCCACTCGGCGGGATCGAGCGAGGCCAACAGATCGTCCAGGTCGCGCGTGCTCGCGTTGAGATCGATCTCGGTGGCCAATTGCGCGATCAGCCGGTCGAGCTTGCCGATATGCCGCTCCACGAATCGCGCAGCATAGGCCTCGAGATGCTTGATTTCCGCGCCGGACGGCGCGTCCGGAAAAATGTCGGCCGCGAGCTCCCGCACCTCACGGCTGTAATACTCGGCGGTTTCCCGGCGCCGCAGCGCGTCGAGCCGGCCATAGAACTCGCGCTTGAGGCGATCGACAACCAGAGGGTCTAACCCGGCGAAGCGGTCCTGATCGATGAGCTGATAAAGCCTGTTTTGCCCCTTGATCAGGAAGTGCATGCGCCGCACGCGGTATTTCACGTCGAAAGCCAGAAGATATTTCACCCAAGCGGGAAGATGCTCCTCCGTCCCGATCTCGAATTCGAGCGCTTCGCTGTCAGCCCGCTCGTAGACGATACCCTTGGCCAACGCCCAGGCGTCGATGATTTCCGTCACTACGCGCCATAGCGGCGATTGCGTCGGCACGCCGCGGAGCTTGACGATCAGCTCTGCGCCGAAGGCGCGTACCGAGGCGAGCTTGAGCCGGACGTAAGCCTGATAGGCAAATCCGGCGTCGCGGGCGACGTGCGAGTTGACCTGCTCGCGCCAGGCTCGCAGCTCCACGTTTGCGATCGGCCGGTCGAACGTGGTGGTCACGACCTTGGACACCAACCGGTCGATTTGTGGGCGAGCGCTGTCGACAATCGCGCGCAGCCGGCGAACCTGCTCGTTGAATTCGAGCACGCGGGTAAGCTCGTCGATGACCGGCTGCGAGCTTGGAATGTCCGAGAGCGCGCCGCGCAGCGTCGCAAAGAAGCCGGGACTTGCCTGCTGGCGCGGCTGTAGCGCCGGCGCCGGATGCGGATCGATGTAGACGAGACGGCGATCGACCTCGCGAAACGCTGGCCGGCCGTGGATTGCCGCGATCGCTTCCTGAAAAGGGCGGTTGTTGAGGACCGAACCGTCAAGAAACGATACCGTTGCCGGGTCGATGCCGGCGCGCAGATGGTTGGGGAAGGATTTCGCGATGAATTCCGCGCGCCCCGGCCAGCTGCCGTGCCGTTGCGCCACGACTTCGTTCATTTCCACGATCCGCGCCGGCGGAAAGGCGCCCGGAAACGAGGACGTCGCCCGCGCCGCAAAGGCGAGAGCCGGCGCATTGTCGAAGCCAAAGTCGCTCTCGACCTGCCCGTTCGGATGCCGCTTGTAGGTAAAACGAAGAACATGGTGGTGATCGCGCTCGTGAATAAGCGGCGGATCGTGAATTTGCACGAGCTGCTGATAACCGTAGTAGTCGGTCAGCGTCACGAACAGGTCGAGCGATTGACCGGAAGGGAGCAGCGAGGCGCGCGCACCTTCGGCGCCCATGGACGTCACGGCGTCGTACATCAGACCGGCCATCACCCGCCCATCGAGCGGGGGCTTGAACCAGCGCGAGCGCACGAACAGCGAAAGCTTCTGCCGCACCTCCATGTCGGTGATCGCGCGAAAGCTGCCGGTGCGGCCCATCGCCCACAGCAAGGGCTTAAGGAACCACTTGCTCCAGGCGCCGGCGCGCGCGTCTGGCGACAGCAAGACCGCGACATCCGCGTTCTTGAGCCACAGGTCGCGCAGCGCACCCATCGGCAAATCGTGGCTGAGCGCACGCGCCAACATGGTGCCGTTGATGCCGCCGGCCGACGCGCCTGTGATGATATCGACGACCACGCGCAACTCGATGCTGCCGCCGATGTTGCGCAGCAGCTCGAAATAGACGTTCTCGGTGTCATATTCCGGGTCGTTGGGATCGACGCCATCGAAGAACGACGCTTTTGCCCGCCGGGAGCGGTCTGCGATCGCATGCAACGCGCTCGAGGCGCGCACCAGTTTCAGGATTTCCTTGGTGACGCCGTGCATATAGACGGCGAGCGAAATGCCGCCGAAGCAAACGAGCGCAATGCGAAGTTCCTTTTCGCGCAAGGCCTGATAACCCTCGGCACGGCGGTTCGCCCGCCCGCCGAAATCATAAAGACAGAGCGTCAATGGGCAATCGCCCGGTCGCCTCATTCCATCATGGTTGCGGTATCGATCCACATTGGCTGAAAGCCCTCGCCTTCGAGCACCTTGAAGATCCGTTCCGCATGCGAGCGATCACGCGCTTCGACGGTGACGTCGAGCTTGGCACCCTTGGCCGGGACGTCGAGGAAGAGCCGGCGGTGCTCGACCGCCAGAATATTGACGCCGAATTGTCCGAGCCGGGTGGCAATCTGCCCAAGCACGCCGGGCTGGTCGGGGATGGTCAGCCGGAAGGACACGATGCGGTGCTCGCGCTCGAGCTCCCGCACCATCACCGAGGCGAGGATGCGCGCGTCGATGTTGCCGCCGCACAGGATCAAACCCACCTTGCGGCCGCGGAATCGCCCCGGCTCGGCCAGCATGGCGGCGAGCCCGGCGGCGCCCGCCCCTTCCGCCATGGTCTTCTGCAGCGTGAGATAGGCATTGACGGCCCGCTCGAGATGCGCCTCGTCCACCAGCACGATGTCGGACACGAGCTCGCGTACGATCGGCAACGCCAACACGCCGACGTTCTTGACCGCGATGCCTTCGGCCAGCGTCGCGCCGCCGAGCGGGCGGTGCGCGCCGTGCAACGCGTTCCAGAACGAAGGATAGAGCGCCGCCTCCGCGCCGACGATCTCGACGGTCGGCTTGCGGGAGCGAGCAGCGATGGCGTTGCCGGCGATCAGCCCGCCACCTCCGATGGGGATCACCAACACGTCGAGATCCGGCGCGTCCTCCAGCATTTCCAGCGCGATGGTGCCCTGGCCCGCGATCACCAGCGGATCGTCGTAGGGATGGACGAAGGTCAGTCCGCGTTGGCCGGCGATCGTTTCGGCACGAATCTGCGCCTCCGCCACCGTGTCGCCTTCCAGCACCACTTCGGCGCCGTGTGCCTGCGTCGCCTCGATTTTCACGAACGGCGTGGTCACCGGCATGACGATCGTGGCCGGGATCGCCAAGCGCGCGGCATGATAGGCCACCGCTTGCGCATGATTGCCGGCCGACATGGCAATGACCCCGCACACGCGGGCGCTCGGGCTCAATGACGCGAGCTTGTTGAGCGCGCCGCGATCCTTGAACGAATTGGTAACCTGGAGATTCTCATACTTGACATAGATCTCGGCACCGGTGAGCGCGGAAAGCTTGGGCGCCGGCAGCATGGGCGTGCGCAAAACCTGGCCGGCAATCGTGCGGCGGGCCGCCTCTACGTCGGCGATGGTGATGCTCATGCCGTCTCCCGGCCATAAGGCTGCGCCGCCCGACAGCTGCGGTTGATGCCTCGCCGCTGGCTCGGCCCCGGCGGGGCTGCGCGCGCACAGTCAACCCGCATGCCACAATGACCGTGCCTCTTACACAAAGACCGTCTATGCTCCCTATGCTCCATTCGCGCGGATTGAAACACCGCAAGACGGCAGCGTGAGGATATTTTGCCCATGAGCGACGGCGGACCGAGAAAGATCGGAGTGTCGATCGAGGTCAAGCCCCACGCCTACGACCCAATCGCCAATCCCGAACTGTTCGAAGGTGTCTTGGCCCGCCGCTGCCTCGCGTTCGTTATCGACGTCATCATCATCGCCATTCCGGTCGTGTTTGCCGCCCTTTTCATCTTCATCGTGGGTCTCGTCACGCTCGGCCTCGGCTGGGTTCTCTACTGGCTGTTGTCGCCAGCGTCCGTGATCTGGGCGATCTGCTACTACGGGCTGACTTTCGGCAGCCCGGCGTCAGCGACCCTGGGCATGCGGGTCATGGATATCGAGATGCGCACCTGGTACGGGGCGCCCGCCTATTTCGTGCTCGGTGCGGTTCATGCCATCGCCTATTGGTTCACGGTCTCGTTCCTCACCCCGCTGATCCTACTGGTCGCCTTTTTCAATCCGCGGCGCCGGCTGTTGCACGACATGCTGGTCGGCACAATCGTTATCAACAATCGCAACCGCGCTGACGCGTTGCGCCGCACGCTGCGCCAATAGGGATTTGACGAAACGCGCCGCCCGGGCGATGCTTCGACAACGCAAATCACATTGGCCGTGACACCTCCGTGACGCAGCATTCGCGCAATACTCCGCAGTTCTACCTGACTGCGCCATCGCCGTGCCCGTATCTTCCTGGCCGCGAGGAGCGCAAGGTGTTCACGCATCTCGTCGGCGAGCGGGCGGCCGAGCTCAACGATCTCCTTACCCACGGCGGCTTCCGCCGCAGCCAATCGATCGCCTACCGGCCGGCCTGCGAGCACTGCCGCGCCTGCATCTCGGTCAGGGTGGTGGCCGATGACTTTCGTCCGACGCGGAGCATGCGGCGCATTCTCGACCGCAATAGCGATCTCGCGGGCGAAATGCGCGTCTCGGTACCGACCGCCGAACAATATTCGGTGTTCCGCTCATACCTCGATGCCCGCCACCGCGACGGCGGCATGGCGGACATGACCGTACTCGACTACGCAATCATGGTGGAGGACAGCCACGTCGAAACCCGGGTGATCGAGTACCGGCGGCGGCATTCAGACAGCGAAGAGCCTCCCCGTGGCGGCGGGGAGCTGCTCGCGGTCGCACTCACCGACGTGCTCAGCGACGGCCTCTCAATGGTCTACTCCTTCTTCGAGTCGGGCGAGGCCTCGCGCTCGCTCGGCACCTTCATGATTCTCGACCACATTGCGCGCGCGCGCGAGATGGGGCTCGCCTATGTCTATCTTGGATATTGGGTCGAGGGCTCGCGCAAGATGGGCTACAAGGGCCGCTTCCTGCCGCAGGAGCGGCTCACGCCGCACGGCTGGACGCGGGTGGAGCGGTAGCAGGGCCGTTTCCCCGGGGCGGCTTAAGCCAAAACCTGGTCTGCGATCAGTTTCAGATTGAGCGCGATAATGAGCGCGGCCACCAGTACGGCGAGCGCGGTGACCCATCGCGGGGCGACCAGCGCGTGCAGCTTGCGGCGGTCGGCCGTGAGCATCACCAGCGGCACGACGGAGAACGGCAAGGCAAGCCCCAATACCACCTGGCTCAAGATCAGGAGCTTTGCCGTCCCGCCCTCGCCGTACCAGATCGTGACGATGGCGGCGGGGACGATGGCAAGCGCGCGCGTCGCGAGCCGCCGCGCCCACGCCGGCAAGCGGATGTCGAGGAAGCCCTCCATCACGATTTGGCCGGACAACGTCGCGGTCACCGTCGAATTCATCCCGCAGCACAGCAACGCGATTCCGAACAGCGTCGGAGCGATCGCCGAGCCCAGCAACGGCGCCAGGAATGCGTGCGCCTGGTCGAGCTCGGCAACGTCCGTCTTGCCCGCCTTGTTGAAGGTGGCGGCCGCCAAGATCAGGATCGACGCGTTGATCAGCAATGCGAACATCAACGCGATCGTCGAGTCGAGCGTGGCGAGCTTGATCGCTTCGCGTTTGTCCTCGACCGTGTTGCCGAAGCGGCGCGTTTGCACGACGCCGGAATGCAGATAAAGGTTGTGCGGCATCACTGTCGCTCCGATGATGCCGATGGCGAGGTAGAGCATTTCGGGGTTGGTGACGATTTCGGTCGTCGGCGCAAAACCGAGGATCACGTTTCGCCAGTTGGGATTGGCGAGCGCAATCTGCACGGCAAAGCAGGCGGCGATGACGCCGAGCAAGGCCACCACGAAGGACTCGATCCAGCGGAAGCCCAGATGTTGCATTCCGAGAATGAGAAACACATCGAACGCCGTGATGATGACACCGATTTCCAGCGGAATCTTGAACAGAAGATTGAGGCCGATGGCAGTGCCGATCACTTCGGCGAGGTCGGTCGCGCAGATGGCGATTTCCGCGAGCAGCCAAAGCGGCCACGACATCGCGCGGGGAAACGCGTCGCGGCACGCCTGCGCGAGATCGCGCCCGGCGGCGATGCCGAGACGCGCGCACAGCGCCTGCAGGAGGATCGCCATCATGTTCGAGAGGAGCGCAACAACCAGCAACGCGTAGCCGAACTTGGAGCCGCCGGCGAGCGAGGTCGCCCAATTGCCGGGATCCATGTAGCCGACCGCCACCAGATAGCCCGGGCCGAGAAACGCCAAGAGCTTCTTCCACAACGGCCCGCGTGGCCGCGTGGAGATGGAGCCAAAGACTTCGGACAGCGACGGCGTGCTGCGGCTGCGACGCCAGCCCGTTTCGGGGTAATCCGGAGCGGATGATGGGCGCTCTTGCGGCACGGAGGAAACGGCCATGCTGACGATCCTTTCCCACCTCCATAACCTTGTTGCAAATAATTTGCAATTGCATGGCATTCCATCCTTGGGGCGGGTCAAATTTCCGCGTAGTGGGGCTATCTCCACAAGGAACAATCGTCCTTCGCCCGGATTGAGGGGCGAGCTCCCTCCATGAATCGGTCGCTCCTCAATTCGTCCGCGGCACGTCAGAGCGCCCGCGCCGGCGTCTGCGCAATCGCTGCGCTGGTGCTCGGCACGAACATCGCCTGTGCGGCCGAGGGCGGCCAAAGCGGCTCTTCGGAGGTCGTCTTTCTCGCCCAGCTCGTCACGCTGATGGTCGTCGGGCGCCTCCTCGGCGAGGCCATGAATCGCATAGGTCAGCCCTCCGTCATGGGCATGCTGCTCGGCGGCATCATGCTTGGACCCTCGGTGCTGGGAGCGCTGTGGCCCGAGCTGCAGCACGCTCTCTTTCCTCGCACTCCCGAACAGAAAGCGATGCTCGACGGCATTTCGCAGTTCGGCATTCTGCTGCTGCTGTTGCTGACCGGGATGGAGACCGACCTCAAGCTCGTGCGAACGGTCGGCAGAGCGGCGCTGAGCATCTCGGCCACCGGCGTCGCGGTTCCCTTCATTTGCGGCTTCACGCTCGGCCAGCTGCTGCCGGAATGGCTCCTGCCGCATCCCGATGGGCGTCTACTCACCTCGCTGTTTCTTGGCACCGCGTTGTCGATCTCCTCGATCAAGATCGTCGCAGCGATCGTGCGGGAAATGGGTTTCACCCGCCGCAATCTAGGACAGATCATCGTCGCCTCGGCGATCTGCGAGGACTCGATCGGCTGGGTGATCATCGCCGTCATTTTCAGCCTCGCTCAAGCAGGCACGATCGACATCGTGAGCGTCAGCAAGAGCGTGTTGGGGACCGCCGTCTTCCTCGCCGCAAGCTTCACCGTCGGACGCCGGATCGTCTATTTCCTCATCCAGTGGACGAACGACCATTTCCAGAGCGACTTCCCCGTGATCACGACCATTCTCGTGATCATGGGCGCGATGGCGTTGACGACGCATTTCATCGGCGTGCACACGGTGCTGGGGGCTTTCGTCTCGGGCGTGCTGATCGGAGAATCGCCGATCCTCAGCAAGCACATCGACGAGCAGCTGCGCGGACTGATCCTGGCGTTCTTCATGCCGGTGTTCTTCGGCATAGCCGGACTGTCTGCCGATCTCACCGTGCTGAAGCAGCCCGCCCTTTTGCTCATGACCCTCGGCGTGATCGCGATTGCGAGCTTCGGCAAATTCGCCGGGGCGTTCCTGGGCGGCGAAATCGGCGGAATGACGCGGCGCGAGGCATTCGCGCTCGCTTGCGGCATGAACGCACGCGGCTCGACCGAGGTGATCATCGCCACGATCGGATTGTCCATGGGCGCGCTGACCCAAGACCTCTTCACCATGATCGTGACTATGGCCGTTGTCACCACCATGGCGATGCCGCCGATGCTGCGCTGGGCCTTATCGCGCGTGCCGATGCGCAAAGCCGAGAAAGAGCGGCTGGAACGCGAGGAGTTCGAAGCTCGCGGCTTCGTCTCTAATCTCGAACGCCTGCTAGTGGCCGTGGACGAGAGTCCGAACGGCAAGTTCGTGGCGTCCCTCGCAGGACTTTTGGCCGGCACCTGCCGGATTCCGATCACGGTTCTGCCGCTTGCGGAGGAAGCCAAGCACGGCCAACCCGATGCGAAGAGCCCTGGAGATCGCGTCGAGGAAATGGTCAAAACCGCCGCCGGCGAAATCAAGCCAGGGCAACGGCGAGACGAGGACGCCGCCCCGGTCGACGTTACGGTTCGCCGCCATGACGCTCCGACCGAAGAGGCAGTCGCGCAAGAGGCAAAAAAGGGATACGACCTGCTATTCGTGGGGGTCGAGAACACGCGCGCCAAGAACGGCGCCTTTCATGCGGACGTCAGCCGGATCGCCGCGGCATTCGCGGGGCCGCTCGCAATCGTCGCCGGAAACGGCGATCCTCTCGATAAAGCAAAGGCAATTCCGGCCCGCATCCTCGTTCCGGTGACCGGAAGCGAGGTGTCGCGCCGCGCCGCCGAAGTCGCTATCGCCATCGCCGGCGCCTGCGAGCGCCCGATCACCGCACTCTACGTCAGCACGCCCGGCGCTGGCGACCGGCGCAGTCGCGGCGGTTTCCGCGCCCGCCGGCAGGAGCAAGCGATCATGAAGGAGATCGTCGAGATTGCCGACCGCTACGACGTGACGGCGAGCACCGAAATCCGCGCCGACCTTGCGCCGCGCGACGCCATCCTGACCGAGGCGAAAAAACGCGGGCACGATCTTATCGTCATGGGGGTGAGTCGCCGCTCGGGCGATAAGCTGTTCTTCGGCGACACCGCCGCAGCCCTGCTGGAGAAGTCCCCGGGGTCCATCATGTTCGTCGCGAGCTGACAGAAGGCGCAACGAACTCGATGCACTCCCCTTGCCGGTTCGATCCGTAACGCCGACAGTCATCCGCGACCGTGGTCGCGCATAACGTCAGGCCATTAGGTGACCGCCGGAGGAGCCGCCCTTGAGGTTGATGGCCGACAAGAACTCCTGGCGGGTCGCCGCCTTGGTGCGGAATGATCCTAGCATGCAGCTGGTCACCATCGTGACCTCGGGCTTGTGCACGCCTCTGGTGGTCATGCATTCGTGAGCGGCTTCCACCACCACGCCGACGCCGAACGGCTTGAGCACGCTGTCGAGACAGGCGGCGATCTCAGCGGTCATCTTTTCCTGCACTTGAAGCCGCTTCGAATAAACGTCGACCAGACGTACGAGCTTCGAGATTCCCACCACCCGCTGGCGCGGGAGGTAGCCGATGTGAACGCGGCCGATGATCGGCGCGATGTGGTGCTCGCAATGCGATTCGAAGCGTATGTCGCGCAGCAGTACGATCTCGTCGTAGCCGGCGACTTCTTCGAAGGTCCGCTTCAAATAATCGCGCGGATCCTCGAAGTAGCCCGAAAACCACTCCTCGTATGCACGAGCGACGCGAGCGGGAGTTCCGACAAGCCCTTCGCGGGCGGGGTCATCGCCCGCCCAGCGAATGAGCGTGCGAACGGCATCCTCGGCCTCCGCGCGCGAGGGCCGAACGACGGAGGTTGGCCTTGAGGTCCGTTTTTTCAGGCGATGATTGAGCTTTACGATTTTGTCCATCTGACCTTCCCAGCGCCTCGCATCCTGCAACGATAGGGGAATGCGTTGGTTCCGTCGATCCACGCGCGTGTCCCCGGAGCGAGGCCGCCGGACAAAATAGACGCAGCGCCTTATGACCTGCCCTCGCCGTTCCCGGTCGCGCGAAGTTGGCTGAACGTGTTGCTGCGCGGAAAGCCCTTGGGCGCCAATCGTCCGGCATCGGCGCGATTGCCGCGCCAATCGGCAAGCTCCCTGAGCGTGAGCGAGAACGCACGGCCGGCCGCGTCGGTCCAGGAGAGGCCTTGCTCCGCTCCGAATGTCTTGAGATCGCTAAGCCCACCATCTTTGTAGCGTTGCAGCCGCACGCCGCGGCCGCGCGCCATCTCGGGCACCTGTTCGAGCGGGAAGATCACCATCTTGCGGTTTTCGCCGATCGAGGCGACAAGCTCGCCCTCCACGATCGCGATCGCCCGCGCCACATCGGGTGGCGCGACATTGAGCACCTGCTTGCCCTTGCGGGTATTGGCCAGGCAATCGTCCTCCGGCACGACGAAGCCGCGGCCCTGCTCGCTGGCGAGAAGAAACTTGCGCCCTCCCTGCTGGCGAAAGACCGCCACGAGTTCGGCCTCCTGCTCCAGATCGATGAACAGCCGGACCGGCTCACCGTGACCGCGGCCGCCGGGAAGCTTCGCTGCATCGAGGGTGTAAAACCGCCCGTTGCTGGCGAACACCAGGCATTTCGACGTGGTCTCCGCCGCAAATGCGAATTTCGGCCCGTCGTCTGCTTTGAACGCGATGCTCGACAAGTCGATGATCGTACCGCGCAACGCGCGGATCCATCCCTTCTCCGATACGACCACGGTGATCGGCTCGCGTTCGACCAGCGCCTGTTCGATCGCCGCCTCGTCGTGCTCGGGCGCCTCGGCAAACGCCGTGCGGCGCTTGCCCAGCGCCGTCTTGGGGCCGAACTTCTCGCGAACCTCCTTGATCTCCTCGGCTACTTTTTTCCATTGCGCCTTTTCCGAACTGATGAGTTCGTTCAGCGATTTGCGCTCGGCGCGCAGTTGTTTGTCCTCCCGCTTGATCTCGATTTCCTCGAGCTTGCGCAGATTGCGCAGCCGCATGTTGAGGATGGCGTCCGCCTGCACGTCGGAGAGTCTGAAGCTCCTCATCAGGACCGGCTTCGGCTCGTCCTCGTTGCGGATGATCTTGATCACTCTATCGAGATTGAGATAGGCGACGAGATATCCACCCAGCACTTGCAGGCGGTGCTCGATCTGGCCGAGGCGATATCTCGAGCGCCGTAGCAGCACTTCGCGGCGATGCGCGAGCCATTCGCTGAGCGCCTCCGCAAGCCCGACCACCTTAGGGATGCGCCCGCGCATCAATACGTTCATGTTGAGCGGAATACGGCTCTCGAGTTCGCTCAGCTTGAACAGCGATTCCATCAGCAGCCCCGCGTCGATCGCGCGCGAGCGCGGCTCGATCACGAGCCGGATGTCGTCTGCGGACTCGTCGCGCACGTCGGCAACGAGCGGCAGCTTCTTCTCGTTGACGAGCTCGGCAAGCCTTTCCACCAGCCGACCCTTCTGCACCAGCCAGGGAATTTCGGTTACCACGATGAGGTAGGTGCCGCGGCCAGTGTCTTCCTTGTGCCATCGCGCCCGCACCCGGAACGACCCGCGACCGGTGGTGTAGGCCTCGGCGATGCTGGCCGGAGAATCGACGATAATGCCGCCGGTCGGAAAATCGGGACCGGGCACGTATTTCAAAAGCGTGCGGCTCCTGGCATTGGGCGTGTCGATCAGATGCAGCGCCGCATCGCAGAGCTCGGCGGCGTTGTGGGGCGGGATCGCGGTCGCCATCCCGACCGCGATGCCCTGCGAGCCGTTGGCGAGGAGATTGGGGAAGGCGCCCGGCAGCACCACCGGCTCGGTCTCAGAGCCGTCGTAGGTCGGACGAAAATCGATCGCATCCTCCTCGATGCCGTCGAGCAGGAGGTGCGCAACATCGGTCAGCCGCGCTTCGGTATAGCGCATGGCGGCTGGATTATCGCCGTCCACATTGCCGAAGTTTCCCTGTCCGTCGACCAGGGGATAGCGCTGGGCGAAATCCTGGGCGAGGCGCACGAGCGCGTCGTACACCGCCTGGTCGCCGTGCGGATGGAATTTCCCGATCACATCGCCGACGACCCGCGCGCATTTTTTGAAGGCGGCTCCGGGATCGAGGCGCAGTTGCTGCATCGCGTACAGCAGTCGCCGGTGAACCGGCTTGAGGCCGTCGCGCGCGTCGGGCAAGGCCCGCCCCGTGATCGTGGACAGCGCGTATTGCAGATAGCGCTCTTCCAGCGCCGCCCGCAGCGCAATCTCTTCGACATCGGACTCGCGCGGAGGAATCAGTTGCTGGCCCATGCGAAAGAGTTAATGCCAGCTCAGGCCATGAACAAGCGATGAATGGTTTAGCCACGTGCTGTTCTGACTGCGGAGCCTAGCTTTTCGCCAATGGCGTTTGTCGTCGCGGTACGGGGCGATCTGGCGAGGAGCCGATCGACGGATGCGTCGCGGCGCCGCCGGCCGAATCTCGGACCACAGCACGCGGTCGGCAAACGCCAGACCATGGAGGCGCTCGGTCGGCGCCCCCTCGGGAAGCAAGGAGAATGACATGCGTACAATCTTCATTACCGCGTTGGTGGGCTTGGGCGTCGGCGTCTGCGCCGTATCGCCGAGCTTGGCCGCGCCGGCGTCTGGCGCCGCCACTGCGAAGGCCGCCGAGTTCGCACGGCCGGTCGAGCAGGCCTACTGGCGTCCTTATCGCCACCGGCACTGGTGGTGGCGGCACCATTGGCATCATCGCTGGTGGTAATGAGCGCCAGGGCGGGCCGGGCACAGTTCCGGCCCGCTCTCTCATCCGACGGCCATGGCCGGGCGGGCATCGCGACAGAGCGCGGCAATGAAGCTTGCGCGCGCTTCGGCAAGGCTGAGCCCGCGCGGCTCGAATACGCGACGCGCCAGGAAGAAACCGGTCAGCGCAAAGCCGTCGGCGATGTCCTGCGGCGAAGGCTCGTCCGCGGAGGCCTCGCGCAAAAATGCCGGCAATGCGAACAACCTGTCGCGCCAAGGTTCGCCCGCCTGCCGCGAGACCGCGCGTCCGGATTTTGGCGACACATAGACGAGATCGGTCTCGACTCCGCTCGCCGCGCAAGCGGAAAGATCGAGTCCAAAGCCCAGCTCTGCCAAAAGCTTGAGCTCGAAGCGCACCATGCCGGGTGCAGCGCAGCGCGGATCGAGGAGCCCGTCGAGCATCTGCGCAAGCGCGGCGTGAATCTGCGGATGCGGGTCGCGCTCGGGTAGGAGCCGACAGAGGGCGGCGAGGTGCGTCATGCCGTAAAGCGCATGCGCCACCGGCAGAAGCGCGGCCGCCCGCGCGTCGAGCAGCTCGACCGCATAATGACCGAGATGCTCGTCGAGCCGCGCCCGCCAGGTGCAGCCGACGCGGTTGCCTGGCTGCAGCACCGGCCGCAGCCGCGAGCCAGCGCCGCCCCGCACCAGGCCGACGTGGCGTCCGTGCGCGTGCGTCATCAGTTCGAGGATGGCGTTGCCCTCCCCGTGACGCCTGCTGCCGAGCACGATGCCTTCATCGCTCCACTGCATCTAGCCCTCCGGGAATTCGAGCCCCATCCCGCGGTAGCGTTCCGGGTCCTCGCCCCAGCGCTCGCGCACCTTGACGAACAAAAACAGGTGCACGGGAGTTTCGATCATGTCCGCGATCTCGCGCCGCGCATCGGCACCGATCGCCTTGATGGTCTGGCCGCCTTTGCCGAGCACGATCTTACGCTGGCTCTCGCGCTCGACATAGATCGTCTGCTCGATTCGAGTCGATCCGTCCTTGAGCTGCTTCCACACATCGGTCTCGACCGTGGACTGATATGGCAGTTCCTGATGCAGGCGCAAATAGAGCTTCTCACGCGTGATCTCGGCCGCCAGTTGCCGTAGCGGCGCATCGGTGATCTGGTCGGCGGGATAGTGCCATGGTCCTTCCGGCACATGCCGGGGGAGCCACGCTCGGACATCGCCAACGCCATCGCCACTGAGAGCCGAGATCATGAAAGTGGCGGCGAAACGCGCGCGCTCGTTGGCCGCCTTGGCAATCCTCAGCAGCGCCGACTTCTCGACCAAGTCAATCTTGTTGATGAGCAGGATTTTGCTCGGGCGGAGGGCGGCAAGCCGCTCGAGGATCACCTGCGCCTCTTCGTCGAGGCCGCGCTTGGCGTCGATCAGCACGGCTGCGATATCGGCGTCTTCGGCCCCCGACCATGCCGTCGTTACCATTGCCCGATCGAGCCGACGCTTAGGTGCAAAAATGCCGGGAGTATCGATGAATACAAGCTGCGCGCCATCGACGATGGCTATGCCGCGCAGCAACGCCCGCGTCGTCTGCACCTTGTGGGATACGATCGCGACCTTCGTTCCGACCAGCGCATTGATCAGCGTCGATTTGCCGACGTTGGGCGCGCCGATCAGGGCAACGAAACCGCAACGCGTCTGCGCTTGTTCGCCCTGCGCAGGAGTGCTTTCACCCGTGTCGTCCTCCCCTGAGGAAACGCAAGCGCGGCGACCGGCTTTGGTCTTAGCCATCGCGACGGTCGTATTTGACACCGGCGCGGGTCAGCATCGCGGCGGCGGCCGCCTGCTCGGCGGCACGTTTGGAGCGGCCAAGCCCCTCGGCCGGCGCCAAGTCGGGAAGCTCGACGCTGACGCGGAATTCCGGATCATGGTCTGGACCTTTCCGCTCGACTTCACGATAGGCGGGAGTGGGCAGCCCGCGCGCCTGCGCCCATTCCTGCAGCACGGTTTTCGAGTCGCGCAGCGGCCGCGCCGGCCGGTGCATGCGTTCGCTCCACAGCCGCTCGACGAGCGCGACCGCGGCCGGATATCCGCCGTCGATGAAGACTGCGCCGATCATCGCCTCGCAAGCATCGGCGAGAATGGCGGTGCGGCCGCGGCCGCCGGCATTGGCCTCGGATGCGCCGAGCCTGATGGCGGCACCAAGCTCGATCGCGCGCCCGACATCTGCGCAAGCTTCCTTGCGTACGAGATCGGCGAGACGCCGCGACATTTCGCCTTCGTCGGCTTTGGCGAAGGCGTGGAACAGCATGTCGGAGACCACGAGGCCGAGTACGTGATCGCCGAGAAACTCGAGCCGCTGGTAGGAGGCGGCACGGTTGCGCGCCCCGCTCAGCGCGGAAATGTGCGTCAGTGCCTGCTCGAGCAACGCAGGATCCTTGAATCTGTAGCCGATGCGCTGCTCGAGCGCGGCGAGTTCGCGGCGCCGGCGCTCCTTCGCGCTGGACCTCGGAGTGCGGTCGAGGGCAGCCGGATCGGACGGCTTGCCGGCGGTGGGTAGGCTGGGCGCTTCGCTGGAAGCCGGTTTTCCTGCTCGCCCGCTGCTCATCTGACGATCGTGAACAGCCGGTCCCAGCGCACTGCCCACGGCCAGCGCCATACCATCCACGCGTGCTCGCCCTCGCGGATGGAGAAGAAGATGATTTGGGCGCGCCCGACGATGTTCTCGAACGGTACATAGCCGACCTGGCTGAGCACGCGGCTGTCGGTGGAATTGTCGCGATTGTCGCCCATCATGAAGAAGTGGCCGGCGGGCACCTGATAGACCGGGGTATTGTCGTAGAAGCCGTTGTCGACGAGATCGAGCGTCGTATAGGTCACGCCATTCGGCAACGTCTCCCGCCACCGCTTGACCCTGGTTGCGCGTGTGCCTTCCTCGGTCTCGACGAAGTCATCGACACGCTCGCGCTTGACCGGCTCGCCGTTGATGTGCAGCACACCGTCGATCATCTGGATTCTGTCGCCGGGCAACCCAATCACCCGCTTGATGTAGTCGGTCGAGTCATCCTTCGGCAGGCGAAACACGACGACGTCGCCGCGCGCGGGCTGCGAGGCCCAAATGCGTCCAGAAAACAGCGGCGGTGAGAACGGCAATGAATAGTGGCTGTAGCCGTAGGAATATTTCGATACGAAAAGATAATCGCCGACCAGCAGCGTCGCTTTCATCGAGCCCGATGGAATATTAAAGGGCTGAAACAGGAAGGTGCGGATGACGAGCGCAATGATGAGGGCGTGAAAGATCACGCGCCCGGTCTCGGCAATACCGCCCTCTTTTCTCTTCGTTCCTGCTGTCACGCTCATCTGCCTCTGCATCCTTTTGGCCAAGCGCCCCCGGGCGGCCGCCGACTCCACAACCCCGTCCGCCGCTATATGAAATTACTGTGTTTTCAGCGTTTTAGTCCTTCGGCACGCGCCCAGCCCGACCGCCGCCACCTTTTTCGCCGCGCCCTTGTAACCGCTCGCAAGCCAAGGCGCAAACGTTGGCAAATATGGGGTTAGGACGCAGATATGGCAATCATTGCATCCCGGCAATTCGATGCAACGGCCGCACGAGCCCGGCACGTTTTGGCCCGCTCGTGCGCACCAAGCAGGCGATCGCTCATGCGGATGGCGCAAGCGGGACGGCCGAGATCACCACCACGGCCTGCGCCATGGGCCCCTCGTCGGTGACGGTCACATCGATGCGCGCCTTGAAGCCCGCCGGCGTGATGGCATTGAGGCGCGCGAGCGCCCCGCCGGTGAGTGTCATGGTGGGCCGGCCCGACGGCAGATTGATAACCCCCATATCGCGCCAAAATACGCCCGCGCGCAGGCCGGTGCCGAGCGCCTTGGCGCAGGCTTCCTTGGCCGCGAACCGTTTGGCATAGGTCTCCGCCCTTCGAGCGCGGCCGTCGGCTTTCGCCCGCTCGGTCGCAGTGAAGATGCGGGCAAGGAAACGATCGCCGTGCCTCTCGATCGTGCGCTCGATGCGGCGCACGTCGATGAGATCGGAGCCGACGCCGAGAATCATGCGCGCCCCCGATCGATTGCCGCGCGCATGCTTTTCACGGCATGAGCAAGGCCGCAAGAGACCGCCTCCCCGATCAGAAAGTGGCCGATGTTGAGCTCGACGATCTCGGGCAATGCCGCGATCGCCTCGGCGGTGGCAAAATTGAGGCCGTGACCGGCATGAACTTCGAGCCCGAGCCGTCGGGCGAGCTGTGCGCCGTGACGGATCCGCTCCCACTCGGCCTGCACGGCCGACATCCGTTTGTCGGCAAGCGCGTCGCACCACGCGCCCGTATGAATCTCGATCACCGGCGCACCGATGGCGACCGCGGCCTGAATCTGGCGCGGCTCGGCGGCGATGAACAGCGAGACGCGGATCCCGGCCGCCCGCAATCGGCCTACGACCGAGGCGAGCGCCTCATGCTGGCCGGCCACGTCGAGGCCGCCTTCGGTCGTGCGTTCTTCGCGCCGTTCGGGAACGAGACAGGCGGCGTGCGGGGCGGTGGCAACCGCGATCCGCACCATCTCCTCGGTGGCCGCCATTTCGAGATTGAGCGGCTTGGCGAGCTCGCTCTTGAGCCGCGCAATGTCGTCATCGCGGATGTGCCGACGATCTTCGCGCAGATGCGCGGTGATTCCGTCGGCGCCGGCCTCGATCGCGATCTGCGCCGCATGCACGGGATCCGGGTGATGCCCGCCGCGGGCATTACGGATGGTGGCGACGTGATCGACATTGACGCCGAGGCGGAGGTGAGGAGCCGACATTTTTTGCCGTCAGATCATGCGCCCGCGATCTGCCTGCCCGCGGGACCGGTTTCGTCGGGAATTGCCGCCGGCAAGCTCGACGTCAAGCGTTCACCCGCTCGGCGTGCGCCACCACGTCCTTCGCCCGTAGCTGCGCAATAATGGAGTTGAGATGCTTGATATCGAACACCTCGAGATCGATGGTCACCGACGTGAAGTCGGGTGATGACCGCTCCATGCCGATGTTGTCGATGTTGCCGTCGTGCTCGGCGATGATCTGGGCGACCTGGGCGAGCGATCCGGGCTCGTTGACCGTCTGCAGCACGATGCGCGCCGGAAAACGCTGCGGGGTGCGCTCCTCCACGTCCCAGCGCAGATCGAGCCATCGCTCGGGCGCATCCTCGAAGTCCTTCAAGGCCGGCGATTGGATCGGATAGATGGTAATGCCCTCGCCGGGGGTGAGAATGCCGACGATGCGGTCACCCGGCACCGCGCCGCCGTTGGGTGCGAAGCGCACGGGCAAATCCGAATTGATCCCACGAATGGGAATGGCAGCGCCCGGCTCTCCCGGAACTTTCACTTTGACGGATTTGGCTCGCTTGAGGCCGAACCAGCCGCTTTCCGGCTTCGGCTGCTGCGCGATGGCGGCCGCGCGTTCCTCCTTGTAGTCGGGATACATCGCCCGCACCACGTCGGCTGCGCCCAACTCGCCACGACCGACCGACGACATCACCTCCTCGAGCGAGGCACGCGCCAGTCGCGGCAGCGCGCCTTGGAGCTTTTCGTCGGAATAGGCGATCTTCGCGCGCTGGCAGAGCCGCTCGACGATACGGCGGCCGAGGCCGGCATATTGATTGCGCACGGCGGCGCGGGTGGCGCGGCGGATCGCCGCGCGCGCCTTGCCGGTGGTCACGAGCGATTCCCAAGCCGTCGGCGGTGCCGTCTGGGCGCGGGAGGTGATGATCTCCACTTCATCGCCGTTGGTGAGCTCCGAGACCAGCGGCGCAACCCCGCCGTTGATCTTGCAGCCGACCGCCATGTTGCCGACGTCGGTGTGCACCGCGTAGGCGAAATCGATGGCGTTTGCCCCGCGCGGAAGCGCGATCAGCTTGCCTTTCGGCGTAAAGCAAAACACCTGGTCATGGAACAGTTCGAGCTTGGTGTGCTCGAGGAATTCCTCCGGGTTCGAGCCTTCGGCGAGCAGCTCGATGGTGCGGCGCAACCATGCGTAGGCGCTTGATTCGCGCGAGAGCATTTCCGTCGGAGAGCCGACGGAATCCTTGTAGAGGGCGTGGGCGGCAATGCCGTATTCGGCGATCTCGTGCATGTCGCGCGTGCGGATTTGCAATTCCACGCGCTGCTGGCTTGGGCCAATCACCGTCGTATGTATCGAGCTATAGTCGTTCTGCTTGGGAGTTGAGACGTAGTCTTTGAAGCGGCCCGGAACCACCGGCCAGGTCGTATGCACGATGCCGAGCGCCTGGTAGCACTCGGGAAGCGTCTTGACCACGACGCGAAACCCGAAGATGTCGGAAAGCTGCTCGAAGCCGACCGATTTGCGCTCCATCTTGCGCCAGATCGAGTAGGCGCGCTTGCGCCGGCCCGACACCTCGGCCTGGATGCCCCGATCGGAAAGCTTGCGCGTGAGTTGCTGCTCGATCTCCGCTACCAGCCCCACATTTTTCGCTTCGAGTGCGTCAAGCCGCGCGCTGATAACCGCGTAGGCTTCGGCATTGAGTTCGTGGAAGGCCAGATCCTCGAGTTCCTCGCGCATGCCGTGCATGCCCATGCGTCCGGCGAGCGGGGCGTAGATGTCGAGGGTCTCCTCGGCGCTGCGTCGACGCGCCTCGGGCGGCATGTGGGACAGCGTGCGCATATTGTGCAGCCGGTCCGCCAGCTTGACCAGCAGCACCCGAACGTCGTCGGCGATCGCCAACAAGAGCTTGCGCAGGTTCTCCGCCTGCTTGGCCTCCTTGGTGACGAGGTCGAGCTTCTTCAGCTTGGTGAGGCCCTCGACCAACGCGCCGATATCCTGGCCGAACATCTGATCGATCTCGGCGCGCGTTGCGGTGGTATCCTCGATCGTGTCGTGCAGCAGCGCGGCAGCAATAGTGGCGTCGTCGAGCTTGAGGTCGGTCAAGATGGCCGCCACTTCGAGCGGATGGGAAAAATAAGGGTCCCCCGAGGCGCGCCGCTGCTCGCCATGCGCTTTCATGGCGTAGACGTAGGCGCGGTTGAGCAGCGCCTCGCTGGTATTCGGATTGTAGCGCCTCACGCGCTCGATCAGGTCGTACTGCCGCATCATTTGCGGCTGCGGCGGTTTGGTTTGTCTTACCGCCTTCTCAAGCACTTGCGAGACGACGTTGGGGCTGCGCTCAAGCGGCGCCCGCGCGCGGGACTGATTCTGCATCCGCGGCAGATTGGTAGACGAATGCGCCATCGTTAGCCTCGGGTCCGCCTTCGCAGGCTCGGCGGATACTATACCCCAAGGATATCATGACGGTTATTAACGGCCACAAGGCGTGAACCGCTTCCCCGGCGGCGGTACCCGCCAGGGCGTAGCCGGCCACCGCAACTCGGGCCAGGAGGTTCGTGCCCCTACCTTAGCCAGGACGAGCGCGCGCTCGCAGAAATTATTCTTCCTCTTCGGGCTGTTCCTCGGGCGGGGTGAGCCCTTCCAGTCCCTTGAGAAGCTCTTCCTCGGTCATCCGATCGACCGTCACCTCGGTATCGTCGGCATCGACGCTGCCGCCGGCCGCAGTGATCAGCGGTGCCGCCTCGGGCTCAGGCTCGTCGACCTCCACATACTTCTGCAGGGAGTGCACGAGTTCTTCCTTGAGGTCATCGGGAGAGATCGTCGTCTCGGCAATTTCGCGTAGCGCGACCACGGGATTCTTGTCGTTGTCGCGGTCGACGGTAATCTGAGAGCCGGACGAGATCATTCGCGCGCGATGGCCTGCCAACAGCACGAGATCGAAACGGTTCTCCACCTTGTCGATACAGTCCTCGACGGTGACGCGGGCCATGGGCTAACGCTCCTGCAATGGAACTTGTAAAAAGTGGCCGTTAGGTAGCGATCCCGCCAGCAAAGTGCAAGGTGAAATTCAGAGCTTTATCAGGCAATTCATTCCGGTCCAGGCCGGGCTTATCGCCGCACGTCGGATTACCCGTTGCGGCGTTTCATCGGTTGGCAGTGCAAGAGCGCGGAACTCGGCCAAGCGCGAGTTCCCGTGCCGTTCGCTTTTTGCGCAATCCGAGCGCGGATACCCGGACAGCACAGACGCAATCTGCGCAAGCTTGACTGCGTGCCGAGCATGGCAAGACCATTACATTTTCCTTGGCCTCGCAGCGCGCCTCTGTTAGGCAGGTGAGGAACTCTTATGCAATGCTTAGTCTTGTATTTGCGGTTTGGTTGTGACAACGAGCAGCGTCCGCACTTTGCGCGGCAGACGATTACTCTGTTCCGACAGTAGGTGAGGACCGGCAGCATTAGCCGGCGGCCGTGCGCCTCCGGAGCCGGTTGCCAAACTTTTGAGCGAGCTTACACGAGAGCAATCATGGAACCCAAAACGGAAAAGATGGCCCTGTTCATTGACGGCGCCAACCTCTATGCCACTGCCAAGTCGCTCGGTTTCGATATCGATTACAAGCGCCTGCTCCGCGAGTTTCAGTCGCGCGGCTATCTCTTGCGCGCTTTCTACTACACCGCGGTGATCGAGGATCAGGAATATTCGTCGATCAGGCCGCTGATCGATTGGCTGGACTACAACGGCTACAGCGTGGTGACCAAGGCGACGAAAGAATTCGTCGATCAAACCGGCCGGCGCAAGATCAAGGGCAGCATGGATATCGAGCTCGCCGTCGACGCCATGGAAATCGCCGGCTCCATCGATCACATGGTGCTGTTCTCCGGGGACGGCGACTTCCGCTCCCTGGTCGAGGCCGTGCAGCGGCGCGGGGTACGGGTGACGGTCGTGTCCACGATCTCCACCCAGCCGCCGATGGTCGCCGACGAGCTGCGCCGGCAAGCCGACGTCTTTCTCGACATCGTCGAGCTGCAGTCGAAGATCGGCCGCGACCCGGCCGAGCGCGCGGCGCGCGAAGCACGCGAACCGCGCGAACGCCACACGCCGCAGTTCCTGCAGCGCTCGACGGCGCCGCAGCGGGCGACCGCCGGCGCGGCTTTCGATGACGACGACGATTTCGAGGACTGAGCGCGACGCAATGCCCGACGCGTCCGGCAAACCCGGCCGCGACTGCCCGCTGTGTCCGCGCCTCAAGACATTCCGCGAGGAGTGGCGCCGTCGCGAGCCGGATTGGTTCAATGCCCCCGTCGCCTCGTTCGGTCCGCAGAGCGCGCGGCTCCTTATCGTGGGTTTGGCGCCGGGCCTCAGGGGAGCGAACCGCACCGGCCGACCGTTCACCGGCGATTTCGCAGGCGACCTCCTCTACGACACGCTCAAGCAGTTCGGCTTTGCCAGCGGCAGCTACCGCGCATCGCCGCAGGACGGGCTTACGCTCATCGATGCCCGCATCACCAACGCGGTGCGCTGCGTGCCGCCGGAGAATAAGCCCACCCCGGCCGAGATCGAGGCCTGCCGCCCTTTTCTCAAGGCGACCATCGCCGAGATGCAAAATCTCCGCGCCATCGTAACCCTCGGGCGCATTTCCCATGCGAGCACGGTGGCGGCCCTTGACCTGCGCCGCTCGGCCGCGCCGTTCGGTCACGGTACGTGCCACGACATCGGCCGGCTGCGGATCTTCGTCAGCTATCACTGCTCGCGCTACAACACGAGCACCGGCGTGCTCACGCCGGAGATGTTTCGCGACGTGTTCGCGACGGCACGCGCCTTCCTCGGCGATTGATCGACCCCTCGCCTATTGCCGGCATTCACGTCTTCGCCGCACCGAGATACGAGGCCTGGATGCCCGCCGGTGCAGAACTTTGCGCAATCTGCGCAAGCGTGACTGCGTGCCGCGATCAAGTCGTCAATCGAGGCCCGCGGCGTGGAGGGCTCAACCGTCCTGCTGGTTGCGCAACCAGGCGATCACCTCCTCGGCGTTCTTGTCCGGCGGGAATACCGGATAGAACGCCTTGCTGATGACGCCGTGGTCGATGATTAGCGCCATGCGTTTGAGGAGCGTCATGCCCGAGGTCGTAAACGTCGGAAGGTCGAGGGCGCACGCAAGCGCGAGCCGTTCGTCGGAAAGCACCGGAAACGGCAGGTGCAGGCGCTCGACGGCTTCGCGCTGATAGGCGGTGTCCTGGGTCGAGAGACCAAAAACGCGCGCGACGCCGAGCCGCTTGAGCTCGCCGAAATGGTCGCGAAAGCCGCACGATTGCGGCGTGCAGCCGCGCGCTCCGGGAATCTCGTTCCAGCCCTCCGGCAGTGGCTGCCCGGGCACGCCGGTGCGCGGATAGACATAGACGACCCTGCGACCGGAAAGCTTCGACAAATCGACGTTCGAGCCGTCGGTCGCCGCAAGCACCAGCGAGGGCAGCCGCATGCCCGCGAGGTGACGCGCAGCGCCATCGTCTTGCGGGGCGGGAAGCTCGGCGGGCAGGACATTTGGATCGTGCAAGGCCGTCATGTGCGGTCTCCGCCTTTGGGATGATAGGAAATGAACTCCAGGAGCGAGCCG
>Ga0070714_100000558_pt1 | contig 26798 bp, 24 predicted proteins | sample LARL83metaG_FD_65450 | JGI IMG/M metagenome (GOLD analysis project Ga0070714, IMG submission 65450) | Corn, switchgrass and miscanthus rhizosphere microbial communities from Kellogg Biological Station, Michigan, USA - LAR L8-3 metaG | ecosystem: Host-associated > Plants > Roots > Rhizosphere ... | reverse complement strand
GGCCCGTCCCGGCTAGCGCTGGCGGCTCCACTGCGGGCCGACCGCCAGCCAGGCCGCCCCCCAGCGCGCGAGCCTCCTGCGGTCAAGCAGCCGCCGGATGAGCAGGGTCAGGCCCCCGAGCACGATGGCCAGGGCCATGAAGGCGGTCAGCGCCGCGACGCTGGCCCGCTCCCCGACCTGGGCCGCGGTCGCGGGCGGCGCCTCCACCCGGTCGGCCCGGTTGAGCCAGATCGGCACGATCTGCCCGGCTTCGGTTCCGGACGGGGCGGGCACCGCGCCGGTCCGGGTCTTCCCGCCCGCGGTCCACTTCGCCTGCGTCCAGACCAGCCACGAGTTCATGCCGCTGTCGGACATCATTGGCCCGGGTGCGGGCTGCAGCAGGGTCGCCTGCACCTGATGCCACGACCGCTGCTCGTGCTGCAGGGCGGCGTTGGCCGTCCGGACCCAGCCGCCGGCCAGGCCCGCCAGGATCGGGCCGGCAATCAGGAAGACGACGATCATCGCGGGCAGCAGCCACGCCTCGATCAGGTCCGAGCGCCGGCGCAGCGGATTGCGGTCGAACCCAAGCCTGCGGGCCGCCCTCGTCCACATCCTCGTGGCCGCCATGCCGTTCACCCCACCAGGGAATCCGACCGCTTCCTCGCGGTCGTCGTCCTACTACGAGTCTGCTCCCGGGCATCTCCGCAGGCAACGCCCGCGGCTATCAAACACGAAACACGCACGTTACATATTCGTAACATGCCTGGCATTTTAGTAGAGGCCGCGAGGGGCGCAGGCCATCAGGCTTCGGCTGCGGCGGCCTGGGCGGCCTCGGCGGCCCGCCCGGCGGACAGCTCCCGTTCCCTGGCGTTGCTGGCCTGCGCCGCGGCGCGCTCGAACTCGGCCCTGGCCTCCTCCGGGCGCCCGAGCTTCATCAGGAAGTCACCGCGCACGCTCGGCAGCAGGTGATAAGCCCGCAGCGCGGGTTCACCCGCGAGCCCATCCACCAGGTCGAGGCCGGCCTGAGGCCCGAACGCCATCCCCACCGCCACCGCCCGGTTCAGTTCGATGACAGGTGACGGCATCAGCCCGGCGAGTATGGCGTAAAGGCCCGCGATTCTTTCCCAGTCGGTGTCCTCCGGCCGGAACGCACGGGCATGGCAGGCCGCGATCGCGGCCTGCAGCGTGTAGCGGCCGTGCCCGCCGCCGAGCTCCTCGGCCCGGGCCAGGGCGGCCAGGCCGCGGTTGATCAGCAGCCGGTCCCAGAGCCGCCGGTCCTGGTCCAGCAGCAGGATCGGCTCCCCGCCCGGGCCGCTGCGGGCCCTGACCCGGGACGCCTGGATCTCCATCAGCGCGACCAGCCCGTGCACCTCGGGCTCGTCCGGGGCGAGCTGGGCCAGGATCCGGCCCAGGCGCACCGCGTCCTCGCACAGCGCCGGGCGCATCCAGTCGTCCCCGGCCGTGGCCGAGTAGCCCTCGTTGAAAATCAGGTAAACAACTTCCAGAACGGAATCCACCCGGGCCGGTCGTTCCTCCGGGATGGGGACCTCGAACGGCACCTGCGCCCGGGCCAGAGTCCGTTTGGCCCGGACGATGCGCTGCGCGATCGTCGGTTCCGGGACCAGGTAGGCGCGCGCGATCTCGGTGGTGGTCAGCCCGCCCAGCAGCCGCAGGGTCAGCGCGACCCGGGCCTCGACGGCCAGGATGGGGTGGCACGCGATGAAGATCAGCCGCAGCAGGTCATCGTCGATGTCGTCGGAGAACGCGGCGTCGAAGTCGGGCGTGACGGTGTCGCCCTCGGCCTCCAGCGTGCGGGCGATCTGGGCGTACTTGTGCTCCCGCTCCCGGTTGCGCCGGAACATGTCGATGGCCCGGCGCTTGGCCACGGTCATCAGCCAGGCGCCCGCGTTGCGCGGCACCCCGGACTCGGGCCACTGCTCGAGCGCCGCGACCACGGCGTCCTGGGCGAGTTCCTCGGCCAGGCCCACGTCGCCGGTGTACCGGGCGAGCCCGGCGATCAGCCGCGCTGACTCCATCCGGACGACGGCCTCGACCGCGGCGTGAGTCTCTGCCGTCACGACATCCGATCACACCATCCGCCGGGGGGCCTGGGCAAACCCGGCGGCCGGGCCAGGGGCAACCGTGGCGGCCAGCAGGGTGGCGGGGCCCGCGCTGTGCCTGGAGCAACAGCGCGGGCCCCACCACCTTGCCCGGGGCCGGGGGACGGTCAGTAGACCTGCCGGAGCGTGCTCTCCCCGTCGCCGGCGATGTCGAGGAACCGCTTGGTCCACTCGATGGCCTCATCCTTGTCCCTGACCTCCATCAGGGCCCAGCCACCGATCAGCTCCTTGGCCTCGGTGTACGGCCCGTCGGTCACGGTGATCTTCCCGTTGGCCCTGGTGACCTTCGTGGCCTCCGAGTACGGGGCCACGGCGCCGGTGGCCACCAGCACCCCGGCCTTGGTCGCCTCCTCGATGAACTTGCCCATCTCCTCCAAGAGCTCCGGGCTCGGCGGGGTCATCGGCGCGGACGGGTCGCCCATCGTGTAACCCAGGAATCGCATGGTCGTGCTCCCTTCTCGTGTGCCCCCCGCCCTGGTGGCGGCGGGGCCGGCCTGGCGTCCTGCCGCCGGCGGCCTTTCTTGCCCACGCGTCGAACGCCGTGGCCCCAGATCGACACCGGCCGGAATTTACCTGGCCGAATCTTCCTGGCCACCCGGGAAGCCGGCTGGACCCGTCCCGGATCGTCTGCTCGCGTCCCGGTTTGCTCGGCTCGCCCCGCCGCTACCTGGAGTTTGCCCTACCCCCCGGCGGGTAGACACGCGCAGCAGTTGTCCCGGGCGGTGAGGCCCGGGACGGAACGAGGAGGTCGGCCGATGGTCTCGGAGACGAGATCCACGCAGCCATCAGGGCGCAACGTGCTCGAGGAGCTGGACTCGCGCATCCCGACGAACTTCTACTGGTACCTGGCCGTGCTGGCCTGCGTCGGGGGATTCCTGTTCGGGTACGACACGTCGAACATCGGCTCCGCCCTGGACTTCATCCCGTACCACCTGTCCAGCTTCTGGACCGGTTACCTGGTGGCCGGCGCCTCGCTCGGCGCTGGCGTGGGCGCGCTCATCGCCGGGCCGCTGACCGACCACTTCGGGCGCAAGGCCCTGCTCATCACCGACGCCGCGATCTACGCCGTCGGTGCGCTGCTGTCCGCGTTCACGGTGAACTGGTTCATGCTGGTGTCGTCCCGCACGCTGATCGGGCTCGCGATCGGGGCCGACTCCGCGATCGCCACCGCCTACATCGCCGAGTTCGCGCCCCGCGACCGGCGCGGCCAGCTGAGCATCATCCAGCAGTGGATGATCACCGTGGGGATCCTGGTGTCCTACCTGGTGGCCGTCGTCATCCTGCTGGCCCTGCCCAACCACACCAACAGCCTCGACTGGAGGCTCATCCTCGGCATCGGCGCGATTCCCGCGATTGTCGCCGTGGCGCTGCGGTCCAGGATGCCCGAGTCTCCCCGGTGGCTCATGCTGCGCGGCCGCTACGCCGACACCAGGAAGGCGTTCGGCCTGCTGGGGATGGAAACCACCGAGGAAGAGATCCGGACCGCCGCCGACCAGCTCCGGGGTGGGGAACAGGAACGGCGGCGCAAGACGCAGTGGACCAAGGGCGTGATCCGCGCGCTGATCGTGGTCTGCGTGTTCTTCATCTTCCAGCAGATCACCGGGATCAACATCCCGTTCTACTACGGCCCGACGATCCTGGCCCCGTTCTTCCAGAGCGGTAACAGCGCGGTCCATGCCGCGGTGGCCGGCGTCGAGGTCACCGCGATCCTGGGCGCGGTGAACGTGGTCGCGACCTACTTCGCCTTCCGCTGGATCGACAAGCGCGGCCGGCGTCCGCTGGCCATCGGGGGCTATATGGGCATGGCGGTGTTCATGCTGTTCGCGGCCGCCGGCGTGGCCTGGCTCACCGACATCCCGGAGACCGTGGTGGTCATGGTCGGGTTCTCGTTCTTCATCTCCTCGTTCGCGATCGGCGTCGGCGGGACCGGCTGGCTGATCCAGGGCGAGGTGTTCCCGACCTCGGTCCGCGGCCGTGCGGCGGCGATCGCCGCGGCCGTGGACTGGATAGCCAACTTCGCCCTCATCGAGGCGTTCCCGGCCTGGAAGAATGCCTGGGGACTGGCCTGGGTCATGGTGTCGTTCGCCGTGCTGTGTGTGGTGGCGATCGGGTTCGTGTACAAGTTCCTGCCCGAGACCAAGGGCCGCTCCGTCGAGGAGGTCGTCCAGATCTTCGAGCGGGAGGCCGAGGCCAGCAAGGCGCCGGTCTAGCCAGAGTCACTACGCTAGAACCTGCTGATGGCGTGCCTCCAGCACGACGCTGGTGGCACGCCTCCGGCACGGTGCCGATGGCGTGCCTCCGGCACGACGCTGGTTTTGACCGGGCCGGTCTAACAAGGAGCAGGGGCTATGCGGTTGCGGGGAGGCGTAGCGATTGACCTCGGCACGGTCAACACGCTCGTCCACATAAGCGGCCGCGGGCTCGTCATCGAGGAGCCCTCCGCGATCGCCCTGGATCGCTCGACCGGCCGGGTGACCGCCGTGGGCCAGGTGGCGGACGCGCTGGCCGGGAAGGAACCCCAGGACATCGAGGTCATCCATCCGCTCAGGGACGGGGTGATCGCCGACCTGGACGCGGCCACGGCCATGCTGCAGGCGTTCCTGCGCCGGGCCCGGCTGCGCCGCAGCCTGTTCCGCCCCGCGGCCGTGGTCTGCGTGCCGGCCGGCGCCACCTGGGTCGAGCGGCGGTCCCTGGCCGCGGCGGTCGAGGCGTCGCGGCCGCGCTGCTCCGTGCAACTGGTGGACGAGCCGGTCGCCGCGGCGGCGGGCGCGGGGTTCGACCTGGCCGAGGGGTCGGGCGCGTTCCTGGTGGACATCGGCGGCGGCACCACGGAAGCCGCCGTGCTGGCCGGGGGTCACGTGGTGCGGTCCCAGTCGCTGCGGGTGGCGGGCAACGCCATGGACGACGCGATCGTGCACGCGGTCAAGGCCGAGCACGGCCTGCTCATCGGGCGCAACGCGGCCAGGAACCTGAAGAGCGTCCTGGGGCTGGCCGACGGGGCCGCGGAATGGATGGAGACGGTCGGGGTGGACGCCGCGCGCCGGACGCCGCGGGTGGAGCACATCTCCGGGCAGCTGGTGGCCGAGGCGCTCGAGCACACCATCGCCGCGATCGCCGACTCTGTGGAGGAGATGCTCTCCGACATCCCGCCCAACCTGGCCGAGGACGTGGTGCGGGGCAAGATCCGCTTGGCCGGGGGCGGGGCCCTGCTCCCGGGCCTGGCGGCGCGGATCGAGGCGGCTGCGGGCATCCCGGCCCTGGTCGTGGACGACCCGCTGCGCTGCGTGGTGCGGGGCGCGGCCGAGATTCTCGAGCACGAGGGTGGGGCCTGACCGGCCCGGCGCCCTGTATCACCGGCCCCAGGCGGGGCAGGATGAAGACGTGACCGGTGCTGACCTTGTGCAAGAGGCGGCCGCCGAGCTGTACTCCGCCGACCCGGACGAGTTCGTCGAGCGCCGCAAGGACCTGGTGTCCAGGGCCCGCGCCGCGGGCGAGAAGTCGGCCGCCAAGCAGATCGCCGGGCTGCGCAAGCCCACCAGGTCGGCCTGGGTCGTCAACCAGCTCGTGCGCTCCGCGCCCGACGTGCCGGACGAGCTGGCCAGCCTGGGCCGCGAGCTGCGGGCCGCGCAGGGATCCCTGGACGGCGCGGCGATCAGGGAACTCTCCCGGCAGCGGCGCCAGCTGATCGAGACCCTGGTCCGCCAGGCGTTCACGGCCGCGGGCCTGGACTCGCCGCCCGCCGCGCTCAGGGACGACGTGACCGCCACCCTGGGCGCGGCCCTGGCCGACCCGCAGGTCGCCGAGCAGCTGGCGGCCGGCGCCATGGCGCGGGTCGCGCACCGGGACGGCCTCGGGCCGCCGGACGCGCCGGAACAGGCCCTGGCCGCGCCGCCCTCCGGCGGCCGCGCCCAGCCCGCGGCGAGTGATGGGCCCAGGCCGGCCAAGCTGACCGCCGAAGAGCGGGCCCAGGCCCGGGCCGAGGCCAAGGCCCGCGCGGCCGAGGAGGCCGCGGCGGCGCGGGAGCGGCGGCGGCAGGAGGCTCTGGCCGGGGCCGAGCAGGCAGTGGCCGGAGCCGACCAGGAAGCGGAGGCGGCGACCGCGGCCGAGCAGGAGCTCGAGGATTCCGTCCAGCAACTGGAGGAGAGCCTCGCCGATGCCCGCCGCCGTCTGACCGAGGCCAGGCTCACCGCACGGCGGGCCAGAAACGCACAGCGCAGTGCCCGCAGGGAACTCGACCGGCTGCGGAAATAGCCACCCGCGGTAATCCCGCCCTAGCTGCGGAGTGATATTCCCCGCTGACCTGGGCGGCTTTCAACGCGGCGCTATTCGGGTTTTCCCGGGCCGCAATGCCACGCCTTAGGCTTGGAGTTGTGATGTACCCGCGAACATAGCGTTGCGACCGGAGGAAGACGGGCCGTGCGTTGTTGCTGATTGTTATGTACGAGTCACAGACGTGGCGCGTCCAGCCGGGTGAACCATTCACATTCGGCCGGTCGCCGACGTGCTCTGTGGTGCTGCCCGCGAACGACCGCGGCGTGTCGCGGAACGCGGGCAGCCTCCGCTTCCACGACAAGTCGTGGTGGCTGCATAACGACAGCAGTTCCAGCGTGCTGAGCGTGGTGGGTGACCGCGGGTTCCGGGTCGACCTCCCGCCCGGGCTGCAGATACCGCTGCAGCAGTGGCACGCCAAGGTGACCCTGAACGGGGCGCTGGACAACTACACCCTGCGGTTGCGGCTGCCGGATCTGGACGACGTGCCCGACCCGGAACCCGCGTACGTGACCGGGGAGCGCGCGGTGACCGCCACGCGCTACCGGGCCCGGCTGAGCGACAGCGACCGGCTCGTGCTCGCGGCGCGGTTCGAGGAGTACCTGGACTGGCGGCACACCGGTGACCCGACCCCGCGCAGCGCCAAGCAGACCGCGGAGCGGATCGGCTGGCAGGCCCACACGGTGGCCAAGCGGTGCGAGAACATCAGGGACCGCTACGTGCGCCTGGGCGCCCCCGGCCTGCGCGGGGCCCGCGCCCTGGACGAGCTGGCGCGGCTGCTCATCTCCACCGGTCAGCTGACCGCCGAAGACGTGAAGCGGCTGCCGGAAAAGGCCGCGCCGAGCTGAGCACCGCGGGCAGGCGCGGCTCGCCAGCCTTCCGGGTCGCGGCTCACGCTGTCCGGCCGGCCCGGGACGCGCCTAGCATGCTGCCGTGAGCGACTACGAGATGGCCCGCGAATACGAAGCGGTCAACTACTACCGCCGCGGCGCCGCCGCGAAAATCGAGCTGAACCGGCCGGACCGGCTGAACGCGTGGAACGAGCCGCTCAGCCGCGACCTGCTGGCCGCGCTGACCGAGGCCGCCGGGGACCCTGACGTCCGTGCCGTGCTGATCGCCGGCGCCGGGCGGGGGTTCTCCAGCGGCGCGGACCTGCGGGCCGGCGGCGAGCACGCCACGGCCGACGGTATCTACGCCAGGCTGACCGAGCGCTACCACCCGGTCATGGTGACCATCCGCCAGATGCCCAAGCCCGTGGTGAGCGCGGTCACCGGCGCCGCGGCCGGGATCGGCCTGTCGCTCGCGCTCGTCTGTGACCTGGTGGTCGCCGCCGAGTCCGCGTTCTTCCTGCTCGCGTTCGTGAACATCGGCCTGGTTCCGGACGGCGGGTCGTCGCTGCTCGTGCCCTCCCGGGTGGGCTTCACCCGCGCGGTCGAGATGGCGATGCTGGGCGAGCGGGTCGGGGCCAGCCAGGCGCTCGAGTGGGGCCTGATCAACCGGGTGTGGCCCGACGAGGAGTTCGCGGCGCGGGCCGACGAGCTGGTGGCCCGGCTCGCCGACGGCCCGACCGGGTCGTACGCCGGGACCAAGCGCCAGCTCAACCGGTGGCTCTACGAGCGGATGGATTCCCAGCTCGAGTTCGAGGCCCAGATCCAGCGGGAGATGGCCGGCTCGGCCGACTTCGTGGAGGGGGTCACGGCCTTCGCCGAGAAGCGCCCGCCGCGGTTCACCGGCCGCTGAGCCGCGGCGGCCCGGGCGCCGCCGTCACGGCCTCCGGCGCACCAGGGCGCCGACACCGTCGAGGATGCGCTCGAGGCCGAAGATGAACTCGTCGTCTGGGTCGTCGTGGACGTCAAAAACGCCCGCGGCGATGAACTTGGCCAGCGCGGGGAACCGCTGCGGGTCGGTGAGCTCGGTCAGCATCCGGGGGTAGGCGGCCATCCACTCGTCCGGAGTGACCCCGGAGGCCCTGATGGCCGACTCGATGTCGGCTTCCGTGGTGGCCAGGTTCCGCACGTACCCGCTGACCAGCATGATCACGGACGCCTTCTCCGCCTCGGCCAGGCCGCTGTGGCCGAGGCAGGCGAGACCCTGCTCGAACCAGGCGACCTCGTTGGGCATGATCGGCAGGCCGCGGAGCGGGATGCGTACCACCCACGGGTGCCGCCGGTAGCTGGCCCGCATCGCCCAGGCCCAGCGGGACAGCGCGTCCCGCCAGCCCAGGTCGGGCGTGACCGCGGCCGGCGGCAGCCCGTACGCCGTGTCGACCATGAGGCTGACCAGCTCGTCCTTGGCGCTCACGTACCGGTACAGCGACATCGTCGAGGCGCCGAGCTCGGCCGCGACCCGGCTCATCGAGACCGCCGCCAGGCCGTCCGCGGCGGCGACCCGGATGGCGGCGGCGACGATGCGCTCCAGGCTCAGGCCCGGCTTGGGCCCCTTGCCCGGGCGGGCCCGCACCCCCCACGCCGCCGCGATGCTGTCGGGCACCCCCGTGCTTCGGGTCCCCGTGCTTCGGGTCCCCGTGCTTCGGGTCCCCGCGCTCGCGGTATCTGGGCCGCGCTCATCACCGCTGCGGTCACCGGTGCCGCGGTCATCGGTCATGGCTCACTCTTTCAGGTTGACACCCACCGCCTCTACTGTGTATATCTTACGCAGTAACGCGTATGCCATACGCAGAAGTGAGTGCCGAATCGGCGGATAGGGGAGATGCGGGCATGTCAGCAGACCTGGCGGTCGAGGCGAGCGGCCTGGAGAAGTCCTTCGGCCCGGTGGCCGTCCTGGCCGGTGTCGACCTGAACGTCGCCCACGGCAGCGTGTTCTCGCTGCTCGGGCCCAACGGGGCAGGCAAGACCACCACCGTGCGCATCCTCACCACGCTGACGCGCGCGGACCGCGGCGCGGCCCGGGTGGCCGGTCACGACGTCGTCCGCGACCGGCGCCAGGTCCGGCGCAGCATCAGCCTGGCCGGCCAGTACGCCGCCGTGGACGACCTGCAGACCGGGGCGGAGAACCTGCGCATGATGGCGCGGCTGGCTGGCCTGCCCGGGGCCCAGGCCCGCCGCCGCGCGGCCGAGCTGCTGGAGCAGTTCGGGCTGGCCGATGCGGCCGGGAGGAGGGCGGGCACCTATTCCGGCGGCATGCGGCGGCGGCTCGACCTCGCGGCCAGCCTCGTCGGCCACCCGTCGGTGGTGTTCCTTGACGAGCCCACCACCGGCCTCGACCTGCGCAGCCGCCAGCTCATGTGGCAGGTCATCAGCGGTCTGGCCGGATCGGGGACCACCGTGTTCCTCACCACCCAGTACCTGGAGGAGGCGGACCGGCTGGCCGACCGCGTGGCCGTGATCGACGGCGGGCGGGTGGTGGCCGAGGGTCCGCCGGCTCAGCTGAAGCAGCGGGTCGCCGAGCAGCGCCTGGACCTGGTTGCGGCCGGGGACGCCGGGTTCGACGCCCTGGTCCGCGCCGCGGGCCGCCGCGCGGTCGGCTGCGACCCGGCCAGCCTGACCGTGAGCGTCCCGACCGACGGGACCGCGGGGCAGGTCCGGGCCCTGCTCGACGAGCTTGACCCGCTGGGCTCGGCGGTGCAGCGCTTCTCGGTGCACACCGCCACGCTCGACGACGTGTTCCTCGCGCTGACCGGGCGCGCGGCCACCCAGCCAGTAAAGGAGACCTCCCATGTCTGACGCGCTGACCATGACCGGGCGATGCCTGCGCCTGACCAGGCGCCAGCTCGACGCCCTGCTCACCTCGCTGCTGCTGCCGGTCATGCTGATGCTGATGTTCGTCTATCTCTTCGGCGGCGCGATCCACACCGGTACCAGGTACGTCACCTACGTGGTCCCCGGGGTGCTGATGGTCTGTGCCGGGTTCGGGGCCGCGACCACGGCGGTCAACGTCACCCAGGACATGACCGGCGGGGTCATCGACAGGTTCCGGTCCATGGACGTCCGCGGCACGGCGTTCCTCACCGGCCACGTCGTGGCCAGTGCCGCGCGCAACCTGGTCTCGACCGTGCTGGTGTTCAGCGTGGCCTACCTGATCGGCTTCCGGCCGCACGCGAGCGTGGGCGGCTGGCTCGCGGCGGCGGGCATCCTGCTGGCCTTCGTCCTGGCCATCTCCTGGCTCGCGGCCGCGTTCGGGCTGCTGGTCAAGACCGTCGAGGCGGCCAACAGCTTCACGTTCATCATGGCGTTCGTGCCGTACGCCAGCGCCGCGTTCGTACCCGTCGCCACCATGCCGTGGTGGATCCAGGGCTTCGCGCGCGACCAGCCGATCACCCCGGTCGTGGACAGCCTGCGCGCGCTGCTCCTGGGCACGCCGGCCGGCTCCGCCCCGTGGACCGCGCTGATCTGGTGCGGCGGCCTGCTTACCGCGGCGGTCGCGGCCTCGAGCCTGCTGTTCCGGCGCCGCACCGCCTGAGCCGTGCGGCCGGGCCGGCTACCTGGCGGCGGCCAGGTTCTCCCTGATCGCCTGGGTTAGCGCGTGATCCGGGGGCAGGAACCGCTCGCAGTCGGCCAGGGTGCGCTCGAACACCGTGATCGCATCGGTGACGCGCCCGATGCCGTGGTAGGCGGAGGCGAGGTTGGCCCGGGCGGTCAGCGTGTTCGGGTGATCCGGGCCCATGACCCGCTCGTAGTCCTGGAGCGCCTGCTCGTACAGCGGGATGGCCAGCGCGATCCGGCCCCCCGAGTGGTAGGCCGACGCGAGGTTCCCGCGCGCGGCCAGCGTCTCGGGATGGTCGGGCCCGTGCCGCCGCTCCAGGCTGACCAGGGCCTGCTCGTAGAGCGGCAGGGCCTGCTTGAGCTTGCGGGCCGTGTGGTAGGCCGAGGCCAGGTTGGACAGCGAGGCCAGCGTGTCCGGGTGGTCAGGGCCGAGAACCTGCTGCCGGTCGGCCAGGGTGCGCGCGTAGAGCGGCAGCGCGTCCTTCAGCTTGTCCGCCGACCGGTAGGCGTAGGCGAGGTTGGCCCGCGCGGTCATGGTGTCCGGGTGGGTGGCGCCCTGCAGCCGCTCCCGGTCGCCCAGGGTGCGCTTGTACAGCGGGATGGCCTCCCTGAGCTTCCCCGCCTGGTGCAGAGCGGCGGCCAGGTCGGAGCACCCGGCCAGCGTGTCGGGATGGTCAGGGCCCAGGACCGTCGACCGGTCGCTGAACAGGCGCTGCAGGATCGCGACCGCTTCCGCCACCCGCCCCGCGGACAGGTAGGCGGCGGCGACGTCCCCGCGGGAGGCGAGGGTAGCCGGGTGATCGGGCCCGAGCACCCGCTCCCGGTCGGCCAGGGTGCGCTCATGCAACAGGATCGCGTCTTCCTGCCGTCCCCCGGCCAGGCAGGCGCGGGCCAGCCCGCTGAGCGCGGCCAGCGTCTCGGGATGATCGCGGCCCAGGGCCCGCTCCCGTTCCGCCAGGACCTGCTCCTGGATGCTGATCGCGTCCGAGGGGCGCCCGGCGGCCGCGTACGCGGCGGCCAGGCTGCTGCGGGCCGCGCGGGTGCAGGCGTGACCACCGCCCAGGATCCTGCTGCTCGTGGCGGCCATGGCCTGCCAGTAGGAGATGGCCGGGCCGGTCAGCCGGGCACTGTCCAGGCTCTGCCCGGCCCGCAGCAGCACGGGGTGAGCTTCGGGGGCCCAGAGCACGTCCCCGGCCGCGCGGTGCAGGCTGGCCACACAGTCCCGCCTGGCCTGCGCGCCGAGCTGATCGAGGTCACGCTCCGGCCAGGCCTGCAGCAGGGCGCTGGCCGCGGCGGCCGTGGTCTGTTCCAGGATCGAGGGCGGCATGACCTGCTGGACCGTGGCCTGGACCAGGCCGTGAATGCGCACGGTGCGGGCCGCGCTCTCAGGGTCGATGGTGACCAGGCCGACCCGGGCCAGACTGCTGAGAACGCCGCGCACCTGGCCTTCGTCCTCGGGCGTGCCCGTGGCGTGCCGGCCGCAGATGTAGTCGCAGGCCGCCCGGCTGGTCAGCACCGCGGCCGGGATGCCGCCCGGGTCGAGCAGCGCGATGAAGGCCAGGGCGTTCCTGGCCATGCCGGCCGGGGCCCCGTAGTCGGCCCGGTCCAGGGAAAGCGACCAGGTGGCGGTGATGGTGGCCGTGTACCGGCCGGCCTCGGTGACCGACATCTGGCGGGTCCGGTCGGTGAGCTGGTCCCGGTACGCGCGGCAGTCGGTGGCGCTGTCGGCCACCACGGCCGAGGCCTGGGTCAGGCAGAGCGGCAGGCAGCCCAGGTCCATGGCCAGGTCAAGCGCCCCCGCCCGCATGCCGGGCTCCTCGTAGAGCCGGGCGGTCAGGTAGCTCAGCGCCTCGCGCTGGCTGAACGCGCCCACCTGGATGATCCTCCGCCCCTCGCCGTGCACAGTCCCGGCCGGCAGCCTGGTGGTGACCAGGGTCAGCCCGGCTGGGCCGCGCGGCCAGAGGCCGTCCAGGTCGTCCACGTCAGCGACGTCGTCGAGCACCACCAGCCAGGGCCGGCCGGTGTCGGCCAGCCAGCTCATGAAGCTGGCCGCGGCCGAGTCCAGGTCCTGGCCGGGAACGGGCGCCCCGGTGGCGGCCAGGGCCTCCGCGTAGCCGGTCATCACCGCGTCGCGGCTGGCGGCCGGCACCCAGGCGAGCAGGTCCACCTCGCCCGCGCCCCAGAGCGAGTGCGCGAGCGCGGCGGCGAGCTGGGTCTTCCCGGTGCCGCCCAGGCCGGCCAGGGGATAGCGCCCGGTCTCGTCGGCGTGCGCGGGCTGCGTCAGCACCGCGGTCACACCGGGGGCGAGCACGCCCGCGGCGTTGAACCCGGTCTCGGGCCTCGGGTTGAAGCAGTCGGCCAGAGGCGGCACTATCCCCGACCGGACCGGCCAGCCGGCCGGCGGCGACAGCCTCTCAGTTAACCTTTCGGAACCGATCTCGCTGTGTGTGGCGACACTGACCATGGGGACCTTCCTTGACGTCGCCTCAGCAGGTTACGACGATCTGACAACGGATAAGAGAGAATCGGCGATATTGAGTGATCGGACGATTACGCCAAGTAACTCATAAGGGATGACAATGCTCAGCTTCGGTGTGACCTTCATGGCAGATCCGCCCGTGTCCGAGATCGTCGGCCGGACCGTGCTCGCCGAGGAGAACGGCTTCAGTCATGTGTGGCTCTGGGACAGCCACGTCCTGTGGCAGGAGGTCTACCCGATCTTCACCATGATGGCCACGGCCACCCAGAACATCCACATCGGTCCGTGCGTCACGAACCCGGTGACCAGGGATCCCTCGGTCACGGCCTCCGCCATGGCCACGCTCAACGAGATCTCAGGCGGCCGGATGGAGATGGGGATCGGCCGCGGCGACTCAGCCCAGCGGGTGCTCGGCCGCAAGCCGGTGACCGTCGCCGCGCTGGAGCAGGCCTGCCAGCTCATCCGCAACCTGGCCGAAGGCCGTGAGGTCGACATCGACGGCACCCCGGCCCAGCTCAAGTGGTCGGAGGGTCACCGGCTGCCGGTCTGGGTCGCCGCGTACGGGCCGCAGGCGCTGCGCTGCGCCGGGCGCGTGGCCGACGGCGTGATCCTGCAGCTCGCCGACCCGTTCATCATCGAGTGGGCGCTGCGCTACCTGCGCGAGGGCGCGGAGCAGGCCGGCCGGGACGTGGCCAGCATCCAGGTGATGGCCGCCGCGCCCGCCTACATCTCCGACGACCTCGCGCACGCCCGCGAGCAGACGCGCTGGTTCCCGGCCCTGGTCTCCAACCACGTGGTGGACCTGGTCAAGCGCTACCACGACGCCGAGCTCCCGGCCGAGCTCACCGAGTACATCGCGGCCCGCGAGCGCTACGACTATGCCCACCACGGCCGGGCGGGCTCGGAGAACGCGGAGTTCGTCACCGACGACGTGGTGGACAGGTTCTGCGTGCTCGGCACCCCGGCGCAGGTCCGGGCGAAGCTCGCCGAACTGCAGGGCCTGGGCGTGAGCCAGTTCAACATTTACTCGATGGTCGACGATCCGAGATCACTGATCAGCGGGTTCGGCCAGGAGATCATCCCGACCTTCCGCTAGCCGGGGGCCGGGGGGTTCCGGAGCCGGCCCCCGGGGCAGCATTGGGAGGGGTCCCCCGCCAGCGGGACTCACGCAGCCGAGGAGGAGCACGATGCGAACGGTCCGCGCAGCGCTGATCCAGGCGCAAGCCAACATGTCCAAGCAGGAAGCGATCGACAAGCACATCAAGATGATCGCTGACGCTGCGGGCCAGGGTGCTCAGGTGGTGGGCCTCCAGGAGATCTTCCACGGGCCTTACTTCTGCGCCGAGCAGGACGCGAAGTGGTACGACACCGCGGAACCGGAGGACGGGCCGACCGTCAGCCGGATGCGCGAGGTGGCCCGCGAGCACGGCATCGTGCTGATCGTGCCGTGGTACGAGGAGGAGCAGCCCGGCGTCTACTACAACACCGCCTGCGTGATCGAGAAAGACGGCACGATCCTCGGCAAGTACCGCAAGACCCACATACCGCACGTCGGGCCCTGCTTCTGGGAGAAGTTCTACTTCAAGCCGGGCAACCTCGGCTACCCGGTGTGGGACACCTCGGTGGGCCGCATCGGCCTGATCATCTGCTACGACCGGCACTTCCCCGAGGTGGCCCGTGAGCTCGGGCTCAAGGGCGCCGAGCTGGTGTTCAACCCGTCCGCGACCGTCGAGTCGCTGTCCAAGTACCTGTGGGAGCTCGAGCAGCCCGCGCACGCGGTGGCCAACGGGTTCTGGATCGCGGCCAGCAACCGGGTCGGCGTCGAGGCCCCGCTGAACAACAGCAAGTTCTACGGCTCCTCCTACTTCTGCAGCCCCCGTGGGAAGATCATCGCCCAGGCCTCGGACAGCGAGGACGAGGTGCTGGTGGCCGACCTCGACCTCGACGAGATCCGCGAGGTGCGCAACACCTGGCAGTTCTTCCGGGACCGCCGACCAGAGACCTACAGCGAGCTTGCGGAGCAGCTCCCATGATCACACTGATCAAGAACGGGACGGTGGTCACGGCCACCGACATGACCCCGGCCGACGTGCTGATCGACGGGGAGCGGATCCAGGCGATCGGCGTGGGCCTGGCCGACGCGGTGACCGCCGACACGGTCATCGACGCCACGGGCCGGTACGTCATGCCGGGCGGGATCGACGTGCACACGCACATGGAGCTCCCGTTCGGCGGCACCTTCGCCTCCGACGACTTCGCCACCGGTACCGCGGCCGCTGCCTGGGGCGGCACCACCACGATCGTCGACTTCGCGGTGCAGAGCTTCGGCCAGACGCTGTCCCAGGGCCTGGACACCTGGCTGGAGAAGGCCGGCCCGAAGTCGCACATCGACTACGGGCTGCACCTGATCGTGCGCGAGATCAACGACTCCACTCTGCGCGAGATGGACACGATGATCGACCGCGGGGTGCCGTCGTTCAAGCTGTTCATGGCCTACCCCGGCGTGTTCATGGTGGATGACGCGTCGATCTTCCGGGCGATGAGCCGGACCGCGGACAACGGCGGCCTGATCATGCTGCACGCGGAGAACGGCGGCGCGATCGACGTCCTGGTCCAGCGCTACCTGGCCGAGGGCAAGACCGCCCCGGTCAACCACGGCCTGACCCGGCCGGCGTCGATGGAGGGCGAGGCCACGCACCGCGCGATCGCGCTGGCTGAGCTGGCCGGCGTGCCGGTCTACATCGTTCACCTCAGCGCCCGCGAGGCGCTGACCGCGGTGCGCGAAGGCCGCAGCCGCGGCGTGCCCGCCTACGCGGAGACCTGCCCGCAGTACCTCTACCTGTCCCTCGACGACCTGGCCCGGCCCGGGTTCGAGGGCGCCAAGTACGTCTGCTCGCCGCCGCTGCGCACCGCCGACCACCAGGCTGACCTGTGGCGCGGCCTGGTCACCGACGACCTGCAGGTGGTCTCCACCGACCACTGCCCGTTCGACTACAAGGACCAGAAGATCCTGGGCAAGGACGACTTCTCCGCGATACCCAACGGCCTGCCTGGCGTCGAGGACCGGTACACGCTGCTGTGGGACGGGGGCGTGGCCGCCGGGCACATCAGCCCGACGCGCTTTGTCGAGCTGATCGCGACCGCCCCGGCCCGGATGTTCGGGCTGTACCCGCGCAAGGGCACGCTCGCCCCGGGTGCGGACGCCGACGTCGTGGTGTTCAACCCGGACGCCGAGCGCACGATCTCGGCCGGCACCCACCACATGCGGGTCGACTACAGCTGCTACGAGGGCCGGAAGGTCCGCGGCGTGCCCGAGGTCGTGATGCAGCGCGGCAACATCCTGGTCCAGGACGGGAAGTTCCACGGCCAGTCCGGCGCCGGCCGCTTCCTCGAGCGCAGCCGCTTCGGCCCCGGCCCCGGCTAAAGCACCACCCGACGCCAGGTCTCGCCCAACGCGCCTGGCCCGCTCTCTCGCACGTCGGCTAACCCCCATTTCCGGACGGGAAGCCCGGCAAAGCCACTTTCCGGAGCACCCCGAGTGCGGGACGCGAGGTGACCGGAATGGAGTCACGTCGCCGCAACCCCTTCGCCCGGAACCAGGCCCCGCGCTCTCGACCCGGCAGCCAGGCGACGGCGTGGTTGCCGCCGCTCTTGCGGCCGCCCGCGAGTCACGCCACACCAGCCGCACCCATCGCCGCCGCGGCGCAGTCATTTGCTAAGGCTAGGCTTATCAGTTTAGCCTTAGTATGTGACCCAGGAATCCGGCCGAGGCGACGCTGCGGGGGCGCTCGTGGCCCAGGACGCGGACCCGGGCGAGGTCGCGGGGGCGCTCCGGGTGAGCGTGGGCCTGCTGGTCAGGCGGCTGCGCCAGGTGCAAGCCAAGGGCGATCTCACCCTGCCCGAGACCTCGGCCCTGGCCCGCCTGGACCGCGGCGGCCCGGCCACGCCCGGCGCGCTGGCCCGGCAGGAGCAGATCAGCCCGCAGTCCATGGGGGCGACGCTCGGTGCGCTCGAGGCGCGCGGCCTCGTCGAGCGCCGCGCGGATCCCGATGACGGCAGGCGGGCGGTCATGTCGCTGACCGAGCCCGGGCTGCAGCTGCTGCGCGCCCGGCGCAGCGAGCGGACCGAGCGGATGGCGCAGGCCCTGTCCGCGCACTTCACCGAGCCGGAACTCCGTCAGCTGGCGGAGGCCGCGGCGCTGCTCGAGCGGCTGGCGCGCAGCATCTGATGCCAGCGTCCGAGCAGAACCACGGGGGGCCCGGGCCAGCGGGCGGCGCCCAGAACCCCAGCGATCCCGGGCCAGCGGGCGGCGCCCAAAACCCCAGCCCCCCGCCGCCCGCCGCCGCCCGCCCGGCCGACGACCGCTACAAGTGGGTGGCCCTGGCCAACACGACCGCGGGCATGTTCATGGCCGCGCTCGACGGGTCGATCGTCATCATCGCGCTGCCCGCGATCTTCCGCGGCATCCACCTCGACCCGCTGGCCCCCGGCAACATCGTCTACCTGCTGTGGATGATCATGGGCTACCGGCTGGTCCAGGCCGTGCTCGTGGTCAGCCTGGGCCGCCTGGGCGACATGTTCGGCCGCGTCAAGATCTACAACCTCGGGTTCGTGGTCTTCACCGCCGCGTCGGTTCTGCTCTCGTTCGACCCGTTCGCCGGCGGCCGCGGCGCGATGTGGCTGATCGGCTGGCGGGTGCCGCAGGCCATCGGCGGGTCCATGCTGATGGCCAACTCGGCGGCGATCCTCACCGACGCGTTCCCTTCCGACCAGCGCGGGTTCGCGCTCGGCACCAACCAGATCGCCGGCCTGGCCGGCCAGTTCATCGGCCTGGTCGCCGGGGGCCTGCTGGCCGCCTGGGACTGGCGCGCGGTGTTCTGGATCAACGTGCCGGTCGGGATCTACGGAACGGTCTGGGCCTACAGGAAGCTGCGCGACAACGGTGAGCGGCACCGCGCCCGCATCGACTGGTGGGGCAACATCACCTTCGCCGTCGGCCTGAGCGCGATCCTGATCGGCATCACCGTCGGCATCCAGCCCTACGGGCATCACACCATGGGCTGGACCAACCCCGACGTCGTCGGCCTGATCGTCGCGGGCGCGGCGCTGCTCGCGGCGTTCGTCGTGATCGAGAACCGGATCGCCGAGCCGATGTTCCAGCTCGCCCTGTTCCGGATCCGGGAGTTCACCGCCGGGAACATCGCCGGGTTCCTGGTCGCGATCGCCCGCGGCGGGCTGCAGTTCATGCTCATCATCTGGCTGCAGGGAATCTGGCTGCCGCTGCACGGCGTCGACTACGCCCAGACGCCGCTCTGGGCCGGGATCTTCCTGCTCCCGCTGACCTTCGGATTCCTCATCTCCGGTCCGACCTCGGGCATCCTTTCCGACCGGTTCGGGTCCCGCGGCATCGCCAGCGCCGGGATGGCCGTGTTCGGGGCCAGCTTCATCGGCCTGATGCTGCTGCCGGTGAACTTTCCCTACTGGGCCTTTGCCGTGCTCATCGCCGCGAACGGGATCGGGAGCGGGATGTTCGCCTCGCCCAACTCCTCCTCGATCATGGGCAGCGTGCCGGCCAGGCACCGCGGCGCGGCCTCGGGTATGCGGGCCACGTTCCAGAACTCAGGCACGGCGCTGTCGATCGGGGTGTTCTTCTCGCTCATGATCGCCGGGCTGGCCAGCAGCCTGCCCACGGCGCTGACCGCCGGCCTGCAGCACCAGGGGGTGCCGCACGCCGTGGCCCAGCAGATCGGCGCCCTGCCGCCGGTGGCGTCGCTGTTCGCCGCCGTCCTCGGGGCGAACCCGGTGCAGCACCTGCTGGCGGCCAAGGGCGTGCTGTACTCGCTCCCGGCGGCGAGCCAGCAGGTGCTCACCGGCCGGGAGTTCTTCCCCGACCTGATCTCCGGGCCGTTCCACCAGGGCCTGCTCGTGGTGCTGAGCGTCGCGGCGGCGCTGTCGGCCATCGCCGCGGTCGCGTCGCTGCTGCGTGGCAGCCGCCGCGCCCGCCCGCCGGCCCCGGCCGCCGGGCCTACTCCTCGTGCCGCTTCTCGCCGCCCAGGGTGATGTTCAGCAGCCAGCCCACCACGCCGATGATGATCGCGCCCCAGAACGCGGGCCAGAACCCGGTGATGTGGAACGGCAGGTTCAGCTTGTCCGCCACCCAGCTGGTGAGCAACAGCAGCAGCGCGTTGACCACCAGCCCGATCAGCCCGAGTGTCAGGATGTAGAACACGCAGCCGACCACCTTGACGATCGGCTTGAGCACGGCGTTGATGATGCCGAAGATCAGCGCCACCGCGAGCAGGGTGAGGACCTTGGACACGGTGGAGCCCGCAGTGATTTCGATGCCGGGCAACACCAATGTCGCCACGAGCATGGATGCCGCCGTCACCAGCACCCGGATGATCAGCCTCATGCGGACATCCTGCCACGACTGCCCCGGCAGCAGTACATACCGGCTCTTCGCGCGCCGGCCGACTCTCCTTCAGTGCCGTTACGCTTCCTCCGCACCCGCTCTCCGCCCAGAAGGCGAAATGTAATAGCGGCTAATTCACTTGCGGCCACGTTCCTGGACAGTCGCATTTGCGCGTGGAACATTAACCGGGGGGAAACGAGTGCCGTGCCCACGCGGTCAGCGCGATGTGGCGGGGCGCGGATTACGGCACGGGTTGTAGCACGGGGCGGTTACGGGGGACTGGCATGGGATTCGCATGGGCGTCGGCCAATGTTAGGAACTTCGGAATGCCCGAAGTATGGGACTTTCCGCCCGCGTCCCCCCGTCATCGCAAGCCGCCGCGCCAGCCAATGCAGGTGATCCTGCGACTCGCTAACCACGCCGCGGCGGCCGTGACCGGGATGCCGCGCCGGGCGAAGGGCCTCATCGCCGCGCGGCCTGCCCTGGCAGATCACCGGCGTGCCTTTTAGGCCAGCCCGGCGCCCGGGCTACCAACGGAAATGAACAAAGAGCCGCCCGAAATTCTTGGAGTCCTTCTCAACGCGGTGATAGAGCGCCTTGATCTCCTTCTGCTGCAGGAACCTGAGCACGTGCTTCTTGAGCTGCCCTGAGCCTTTGCCCGGGATGATCTCGACAACCGGCGCTTTCTTCCTGACCGCCTCGTCGATTATGTCGCGCAGCGCGCGGTCGATGTCCTGGCCGCGGTTATAGATATCGTGCAGGTCCAGCTTGAGTTTCATCCGGCTGTCTCCGATCCGACCGATGCCTCCCAAGGTACGCTGACGACTGAGTGGGCGTAGTGACCTGCGGGTCCGGAGGGAGACCAGATGCGCCTCAGCCGGCCCGCGGTGGCCGCCGCGGCATCGGTCTTGCTCGCCTCCGCCGTAGCGGTGGCCGCCTACGGGCCCGCGGGAGGTGCCGGGCCAGCAGGCGGAAGCGTACCCGCCGGAATCGTGACCATCACGCCGGAGGCGGTGCACGCCGTGGCCAGCGCCAGGTCCGGGCCGCCGACCACCCAGTTCTGCGAGCAGCACTACCGCATCGCCTGCTACACACCGCAGCAGATCCGGCAGGCCTATAACCTGCCCGCGCTGTCCCGGCAGGGGATCACCGGTCGCGGCCAGACCATTGTGATCGTGGACTCGTTCGGGTCCCCGACCGTCCGGCGCGACCTGTGGCGGTTCGACCAGGCCGCGCACCTGCCCGCGCCGCCGTTGCTGAAGATCATCCAGCCGGCCGGCAAGGTCCCGCCGTACCGGCCCACCTCCAACCGGCAGGGCTGGGCCGGGGAGACCGACCTGGACGTGGAGTACGCGCACGCGATCGCCCCGGGCGCAGGCATCCTGGTGGTCGAGACCCCGACCTCGGAGAACGAGGGCACGACCGGGTTCCCGCAGATCGTCAAGGCCGAGACCTTCGTGATCAGCCGTCACCTCGGCAACGTGATCAGCCAGAGCTTCAGCGCCACCGAGCAGACGTTCCCGTCCCGGTCGTCCCTGCTCCGGCTCCGCAGCGCCTACGCCGCGGCCCAGCGTCAGCACGTGACCGTGCTGTCGGCCTCCGGTGACAGCGGCGCGGCCGACGTCATGTTCAACCAGTCCACGTACTATCTGCGCCAGGTGACGTCCTGGCCGGACAGCGACCCGCTGGTGACCGGGGTCGGCGGGACCCAGCTGCATCTCAACGCGGCGGGCGACGACGTCGCGCGGCCCACGGTCTGGAACGACACCAGCAACGTCCCGGCCAACGAGTTCATCCTGGGCAGCTCCGGGCCCAACCCGCTGGCGGGCGGCGGCGGGAAGTCGGTGGTCTTCACCCGGCCCGGGTACCAGAACGGGGTGCAGCGGGTGGTGGGCGGCCGCCGCGGGGTGCCCGACATCGCGATGAGCGCCGCGTGCAACGGCGCGGCGGACATGTACCAGAGCTTCGCCGGGCAGCCCGCCGGGTGGTACCCGACGTGCGGCACCAGCGAGGCCACGCCCGAGTTCGCCGGCATTGTGGCCCTGGCCGACCAGGTGGCCGGGCACCCGCTCGGCCTGATCAACCCGCGCCTGTATCAGCTCGCGGCTCAGCACGCGCCCGGTCTGGTGGACGTGACCACCGGCGGCAACACGGTGTCGTTCCGGCAGGGCGGCGCGCTGCACACCGTGCCCGGGTTCAGGGCCCTGCGGGGCTACGATCTCGCGTCCGGGCTTGGCACCGTCAACGCCCTGTTGTTCGTCAGGGAACTGGCCGGTGTGACTCAGCACGCCGCCCGTCACGCCCCCGCGCCGGCCCCCACGATGCCTTCCCGGTTCCCCGGCGCCCTGCTGGGCCGCCACTAGCCGCGGGCCGCCCGTGATCTGCGTGCTCGGCGACGCCCATCTCGACGTCGTCGTCTCGGCCAGCGAGCCCGTGGCCGAGGAGACCGACACCCCCGCGCGCACCTCGGTCGGGGTCGGCGGCCAGGCGGCCAACGTGGCCGCCTGGGTCGTCGCGCTGGGCGGCACCGCACGGCTGATCGCCGCGCGCGGCACCGACCTGGCCGGCCAGCTGGTCGCGGGCGAGCTGGCCCGGCGCGGGGTCGACCTGGCCGGGCCGGCCATCGAGGGCCGGACCGGGGTCGTCGTGTCGCTGACCGACGGCAGCGCCACCCGGTCGATGCTCACCGACCGCGGGGTCGGCACCCAGCTGGCCGCCCACCTGCTGCAACGGGACTGGCTCGACGGATGCGACTGGCTGCACCTGCCCGCCTACAGCCTCGTGGCCGAGCCGGTGCACGGCGCGGCGGTCGCCGCCGCCGGGTGGGCCCCGCGCCTGAGCATCGACCTCTCCTCCACCGCGGCCCTGCAGGCCTACGGCGTCGGGCGCTTCCGCGAGCTGATCACGCGGCTGCGCCCCGACGTGATCCTCGGCACCGAGGCCGAGGTGACCCTGGTCGGGGATCTGCCCGGCCCCGAGCTCGTGGTTAAGCTGGGCCCACGCGGTGTCCGCGCCTCGGGAACGCTGTTCCCCGCGCTGCCCACGCAGCCGGTGGACCCGACCGGGGCCGGCGACGCGTTCGCCGCGGGCTATCTTGTCGGCGGGATAGCGCTCGGCCTGGAGGCCGCGGCGCGGGCGGTGGCGACGATGGGGGCGATGCCGTGACGGCCGGGCGGCATGGCGAAGCCGGGCCAGCCGCGACGGCCGATGATGGCCGCGACGGTCGCCCCCCGGAAAACACAGTGCTGGCCGACGAGGTGGCGGAGGCCCTGCACGACGGCCGTGCGGTGGTGGCCCTGGAGACCACGCTGGTCTCGCACGGGTTCTCCGGCGGCCGGGGCCTGGCGGCCGCGCGGGCGGCCGAGCAGCGGGTGCGCGCGGCGGGCGCGGTCCCGGTCACGATCGGTATCGTCGACGGCACCGTGCGGGCCGGGCTGAGCGGCGCCGAGCTCGAGCGCTTCGCCGCGGCAGGCCAGGACGCGCGCAAGGTGGGCGCCCGCGACATCGCGGCCTGCGTGGTGCAGGGTGCGCTCGGGGCCACGACGGTCGGCGGGACGCTGGCCGTGTGCCGCACGCTCGGCATCAGGTTCCTGGGCACCGGCGGCATCGGCGGCGTGCACCGTGGCTTTGCCGACAGCCTGGACATATCCGGCGACCTGCTGCAGATCGCCCGGACTCCCGCGGTCGTCGTCTCCTCGGGAGCGAAGTCGATCCTGGACGTGAACGCGACCGCCGAGCTGCTCGAGACCCTTTCGGTGCCGGTTCTGGGCTGGCAGACGCCCACGCTGCCGGTGTTCTACAGCGCGGAAGGCGGCCCCCCGGTGCCCGCGGTGGTGTCCACCAGCGGGGAGGCCGCCCGCATCGCTCATGTCCACTGGCGGCTGAACCCGTCGTCCGGCCTGCTGCTGGCCCGGCCGCCCGCGTCTGGCCTGGATCTCGGGCCGATCATTGACGAGGCCGTGCGCCGGGTGCAGGAGGACGGCGTGACCGGGCAGGCCGTCACCCCCGCCGTGCTGGCCCTGGTCGAGGAGCTGAGCGACGGCCGGAACGTGGCCGTCAACCAGCAGCTGATCGCCGACAACGCCGCCCTGGCCGCCGAGGTGGCCGTGGCCCACACCGCCCTGGCCGCCGCCTGACGCGCCCTCCCGGGCCCCGGCGGGCCCTTGACCCCATCCTGAAGCGATTGAGGGACATCGGGGCCGCGGGTCGCTGCCCGGTCATGAAAATGCAAGTTACGGGTGTGACAAAGAGTGTGTCTGATCCGTCACTGTGGGTATTTAGGCCCAAGTACGCCCGCCGCACGGTGGGCACAGCCGCCATGCCGCCACCGCGGCCTTAGGTGGATCGGGGGATCACATGAGCATGCCTCAGGGGGGCGAATCGCGTCTGCCGCAGGAGACCGGCGGGCAGGCGGAGGCGTCCGCACAGCAACGGCAGGGCAACGTCCCGGGTCAGGGCGAAACTCCTGGCCCGGACAGTGCGCCCGGTCAGCAGTGGGCGGGCGGCCCGCAGAATCAGCAGAACGGCACGCCCCCGCAGGGGGGCATGCCCGGCGACCAGTGGGGGGGTCCCATGCAGGGTCAGCCCATCTCTCCGGTCAACGAGATCGAGACCCGTGTGACCGGCCGCCGGACCGTGCAGTACATCATCGACGCCATCATCTACGGCATCGTCGTGTCCATCCTGTACTGGGCGCTGAACCGTGGGCATGGCGGGCTGCACGCGCTCCTGACCATCATCTACATCGTGGCGGTCATCGCCTGGTACGTGCTCTATTGGGCCTGGCGCCCGAAGACGCGGAACGGGCAGACGTTCGGCATGCAGATCATGGGCGTGCGGGTCATCAGCGCCAACGGCGGCCCGGCCAGCCTCGGGCAGCTGATCGGCCGGTCCATCCTGCTGGTGCTGTTCAGCCCGATCTCCCTGCTGGTGGGCATCATCACGATGTGGTGCTCGCGGTACCGGCAGCGGGTCGGCGACCATCTGGCCAAGACCATGGTGGTCAGGGACCGGGTGCAGCCGATCCCGGCGCAGCAGGAGTACGCGGGCGCGGGCCAGGCCGGCTACCGCTAGCTCCACCGCAGGACTGCCGCAGGACCCGGACGGCCACGCGCCGTCCGGGCCTGTGCTGGCCTCGGGGGGGCAACCCCCCCGTGTGCCATCCGCTCGGGTCAGCCTCCGGCCGGCCGTCGCGGCTGGCCCGGCTTCGCCGTGCTTGCCCGGGTTCGACCCCCGGCGGTCATTCCGCGGGCGCAGGCCATCGGATAACGTCATCCGGTATGCGGGAGAAGCCATCGGCCTGGCAGAACCTGAAGGCCCGCCGCGCCGCGCTGGACCGGGCGGCCGTGCAGAAACTGGCGAATGCGGACTCGCCGCTCCTGGACGAGGTGCTGCCCGGGCTGAGCCGGCTCGCCGATCACAGTGTGCTCTGGGTGGCCGTGGCGGCTGGGCTCTGGGCCACGGGCAGCCCGCGAGCCCGCCGGGCGGCCGGCTACGGGCTCGGCAGCATCGCCGTGGCCAGCGCGACGGCCAACATCGTCGGCAAGGGCCTGAACTCCAGGCTCCGCCCGCAGGCCAACATCCCGCTCGTGCGGCGCCTGCGGCACCCCCCGACATCCGCGTCGTTCCCGTCCGGGCACTCGGCCTCGGCCGCGGCGTTCGCGACCGCGGTGACGCTGGAAGCACCGGTCCTGGCCCCGCCCATCATCGTGCTGGCCGGGGCGGTCGGGCTGTCCCGGGTGGTCACCGGGGTGCATTACCCGTCCGACGTTCTGGCCGGGTTCGCGATCGGCGCCGGCGCCGGCGCCGTGGTGCACCGGTGGCTCGGTCCCGCGGTCAGCCGTCGGCTGGGTCAGCGGCCAGCATCGCCCGAAGCAGCCGCCGGTCCGTCTTCATGACGCTGGTCAGCGGGATCGCGTCGACCAGGCGGACCTCACGCGGGTACTTCACCGCCGACAGGTGACGCCGGCCGAACTCGATCAGGTCGGCCGGGATGGCCGCGGCACCCGCGCGGAGCTGAACGAACGCCACGACCTCCTCGCCGTACTTCTCATCGGGCCGCCCGACCACGGCCGCCGCGGCCACATCGGGGTGCCGGAGCAGCACATCCTCGACGTCGCGCGGGTACACGTTGAACCCGCCGCGGATGATCACGTCCTTGATCCGGTCCACGATGTAGAGGTAGCCGTCCGCGTCGAGCCGGCCCACGTCGCCGGTGTGGAACCAGCCGTCGCGCAGCACCTCCGCGGTCTCCTGCTCCGCATGCCAGTAGCCGTTCATCAGCATCGGGCCGCGCACGCAGATCTCGCCGTCCTCGCCGGTCTCGGCTGCCGTGGTGTCCGGCCTCTCGATGCGGACCTCGATGCCCGGCGCTGGCCGGCCCACGCTGCCGGGCCGCGCCTGGCCGAGCGGGGACGTCGAGATGATCGCGGCGGTCTCGGTGCAGCCGTAGCCCTCGCAGATCTCCACGTGCGGCAGCCGCTTGCGGAAGTCCTCGACGACCTGGGACGGCAGCGGTGCGCTGCCGCTGGTGAGCCGGACCAGGGCGGTCAGGTCATAGTCCTCGAGCGGCTGCTCCAGCAGCATCTGCAGCATCGAGGGCACCAGCGGGCTGACGTTGACCTGGTGGTCCTGGGCGAGCTGCAGCCAGCTCCCCGGGTCGAACCAGCGCATCAGCACCGACGTGCCCGGGCCGGGGGCGTGCAGGTTCATCACGCTCACCATCAGCCCGTAGACGTGCGAGAGCGGCAGCGGGAGCAGCGCGGAGCCCAGCGCCTCGTCGTAGGACGTGGCGGTCGCCGCCCAGGCCGCGGCCGACAGTGCGTCGTGGCTGATCATCACGCCCTTGGACCGGCCCGTGGTGCCGCCGGTGTAGAGCAGCGCGGCCAGCCCGGAGGGGTCCGTGTCGATGAGCATGCCCGCCGGCGCCGACTCCAGCTCCGCGAACGGCAGCAGCGGTGGCCCGGCGATCGGCGCGGGGGGCCGCGCGGCCGGGGGCTCACCCACGACCACGATCGCGCGCACGCTGGGCAGATCGGTGGCTGCGGCCCGCACCTTGGCCAGGAACTCCGGCGTCGTGACCACCAGAGCCGCCCTGG
>Ga0070714_100000556_pt1 | contig 26845 bp, 25 predicted proteins | sample LARL83metaG_FD_65450 | JGI IMG/M metagenome (GOLD analysis project Ga0070714, IMG submission 65450) | Corn, switchgrass and miscanthus rhizosphere microbial communities from Kellogg Biological Station, Michigan, USA - LAR L8-3 metaG | ecosystem: Host-associated > Plants > Roots > Rhizosphere ... | reverse complement strand
AAGGACGGAGTCGTTTGCTACCTCAGCAAGCCAGTCGACGACGACGAGCTCGAACGATGCCTGCGTTCGGCTTTGCAGCCGGTAGGCCGATTTGAAGACAACTCATGAGTCCTCTTGGGCCGCGGGCAGGGTGAACTGAAACACCGCCCCGCGAGGCTCATTGGCACTCATCCACAACCGGCCCCCATGACCGTTGATGATGGTCTGGCAAATCGAAAGCCCCATCCCAATTCCGCTGGTCTTGGTGGTGTAAAAGGGCTCGAAAACTCGCTCGAGGTTTGCCGTATCAATGCCGGGCCCTGAATCGTGGACTGCGACGAGAATGCCGCCGGTTTGGCTTTGCTCGGTTCTGATCGACAACTCTCGCGTCCCGTCCTCGATTGAGCTCATCGCTTCGACCGCATTCAGGATCAGATTCACGAGTACTTGCTGCAGTTGAACGCGGTCCCCCTGAACAGAGACCAGCCCGTCCATCAGGCGAGTACTGACCGAGATCCCGTTCTTGGCGATTGCGCTTTGCACCATAACAATCACCTCGTTGACCGCTTCATGGAGGCCGAAACGTGTCTTTCGCGGAGGCGCTCTCTTGATCTGATTACGAATCCGTCCGACGATATCCTTGGCTCGGTCCGCATCCCTGACGACACAACCGAGCGCTTCCCTGGCCTCATCCAGATTCGGTGGGTTCATTTCCAAAAAGCGCATCCCTGCACGGGCGTTGTTGCGGGCAGTCGCAATCGGATGCAGAAGTTCGTGTGATAGCGAGGCGGCCATTTCTCCCATCATGCTCACACGGTTTATGTGTGCGAGGTCTGCCTCAAGCTGGCGTAGCCGCTCACGCTCGTCTTGTGCGTGCTTGCGTTCCGTGAGGTCGACGCTTGTGCAGATGACCTGGAGTAGCGCGCCGAGTGGAGAAAATTGGTGATGGGCGTTTGCTTCAAGGTATTTGACCGTTCCATCGGGCAGTAGGATTCTGAACTCGCCCAAAGAAATCTCTGTGCTCGCGTATTGCTTCCTGGACCTGTCCCCACAGTCTTTCTCGATCGTCTGGGTGAATGCGTCCCCACATATCTTCTCGGCTTGGAAGGCCTTGCGCCTGATCAAACCCCCAGATTCGGTAACACTCGTCCGACCAATATCGGGTTGCCCCCGTTGTCCCGTCCGAAACCCAAGTACCGGTGTGGCTTAGCCTCTGTGCTTGTGCAAGCCAGGCTTCGTCGCGGCGCAATGCTTCCTCGGCCCGCTTGCGCTCGGTCAAATCGAGGACGAAAATAACGCCCTCGTTGCCACTTTTTTCGAACAGCGCTCCGCCGACTAACACGGGCACGCGGCTCCCATCTTTGCGGAAGTACTCCTTCTCGACCGGATGAAAGGCCCCGGTCGAGTGCAGTTCCGCCACTGACCGTTCATTTTGCTCACGCCATTCGGCTGGCGTCAGATCGGTCCAGCGCAAGCGCCTCGAAACAACATCTTCGCGACTGTACTGCACCATGCGCAGAAACGCTTCGTTAGCTTCGACAATTGCGCCTTCCAGATTCGCAATGCAGATCCCCAGAATATTGGCATCGACCAGGCGGCGGATCTTCCTTTCCTTGGAACGGGCCACGTTGGCGTAAAACCGCATCGTCTCCACCAGCAGAACGACCAGGACGATCGCCGAGGTGAGCAGCGAAAACAGGCGGCCTGCATAAAAGCCGAGACTGAAGCGCCCGCTGACAAACATGGCGCCGAGTGCCATTTCCAGTAGTGCCGCCAGAGCGACGATTATCAGCCATTGATCAAGTAGCGAGCGCCGGCGAAGCCACAGGACCGCGACCGCGCTCACGGACAACAGCATCGTGGTCGCGGCCGCCAGGCGGCCCTCGGGCGTAAGGCCAACCCTGTCCGCGAACAACACCGGCAGGTAGTTGTTGCCGGCGGTGGCGAGCAGGGTCAGTCCGCAGGCGAGCGTAAGAACGAGCGCGACGCTTCCGACGACCACGACGAGCAACGACGGTTCATCCGGGCCCGGATCGGATTTTTCGTTCCTCAGCAATCCGTAGCCCAGAAGCGCCATGGGGAAAAGCAAGTGCCAGAACCAGTAGAGCGACGCTGTGGTCTGAAGGCCGGCGCCAAGCAGACCGGTCGGAGAAAATGCCCCCGGAAACGTGAGCGCGTGCGGAATGATCATCAGGGCCGAGAAGAGATAGCCGCAGGCGAGGACGAGGAGAGCGCGCAGGCGATAGATCGCGAATTGTGAGAACAGCAGTACCGAAGTGACGAGGTCGGTCACGAATATGACCCCCTCGAACGCGGGAATGAATGCGTTTATCTCCGCAAGCTGAGTTCTTGCGAACGGGGCAACAAGTGCGAACGCCGTGACCTGACATACGGCGACGGCGATCGCCCACCGCGTCTGCCGATGTGTCGGTGGCAGGCTCAACAGTGACGTCTCGGCGCCTGTGGGGGCGAGCTCATTCATTGGCGTCATCTCAGTGCTGAGAGCCAACGTCTGCGTACACGCTGTTTTCCGAAGCCGACGTTCAAAATGGGATTTCGGCCTGTCCGCTCGGCTACCTCCCTGGAGAGGCTACCTCAGTCGGTTGTGGAGTGGAAGGCGATTACCCCTATTAGTTCTGGGCCCGGTGAGCGGTCGTCGAGTTTGCTTCGGGTCATTCTTTCAGACCTCGGGCCGAAAAGTCCCGACAACGGAAGTCGGCAATCCTGTTCGATGATTTCGCTCGCTAGTTTGCATAACAGCGTAGTTAAAGCGCTGCGCTACAGAAGCACCGCGCCGGGCCGTCGGCAGTCTGGGTCGGCAACTGACAGCCCGCATCCCACATAGCGCGCGGAACGGAAACGGCTCTAGACCACGTGAAAATTCGAGATGGAGTCGTTGGCGAGCTGCGCCACCAGATGCAGCTCCCAGTCGATATAGGCCTGCATTGTGGCGGCCGCATTGTCCGTCCCCTCGTAAGGGCGCTTGTAGACATCATCAGCCGCCGAGATCAGCGAATGACGGTCGGTGTCCAGGGCAAAGCCGGCCGCGGTCCAGGCGCGCGTTCCGCCGGCAAGGACGCGGACCTCACGTTGCGTTGCGGCCTTGGCATCGCCAAGGGCAAGCAGCGCCTCGGCGCCATCCCGGCTCGTCAGCACGATCGGGCCATCTCCCTGCAGCCGTGCCAGGTCGCCCGCGAACCGCGACGCCAGCACGAAATGGGCACCCGGGATGTGGCCCGCGAGATAGGCCGGGCTGCGCGCGAGGTCGACCACGGTCCATGCCGTAAGGTCCGGTGCGAGGCTGGCGGCGTCGATCGCCGCCACGCCGGGATCGGGAAGGCTTGGGCGGCGCGGGGCGCGCTGGCCCGTGTTCGTCGGGGCGAGCACATCAGGCCCGACCACGGCGGCATCCCAGCCCATCTGCCTTAGCCAGGATGCGGCCATCCGCGCCCGCACGCCGTCATCGTCGAACAGCACGAGGCGTGCGCCGCGCACCGCGACCCATTCGTCGGTGGCTTGCACCAATTGGCCGCCGGGGGCGGAGACGAAGCCATCGCCGTGTCCGGCCTCGTACTCCTCCGGCGTGCGGACATCGAGCTGGTACAGCGTGTGCCGATCCGCCTCCTGGCAAAAGCGATGATAGGTTTCGCGGTCGAGCACGGCGACGCCGGTGCGCGCGGCCCAGGCCTTTGCGTCGGCCAGCGCCGAGCGATCGACGATATCCTTGCGGAGAAAGCGATCAGTGCGGCCGCGCTCGACCGCAAAACCGGCGAGCGTCCAGCCGATCGTGCCATTGCGGAGCGCAAAAATCCGGTTGGGCAGGCCGGCATTGATCAGCGACTGCGCGCCGATGATGCTGCGCGTCCGCCCTGCGCAGTTGACGATGATGGTGGTCGCCGCCGACGGCGCGATATCGCGGGCGCGCAGGGCAAGCTCGCCGCCCGGCACGCTGATGCCGCGCGGAATGCTCATGGTGCGATATTCCTCGAAACGCCGCGCGTCGAGCACCACGAGGTCGCCTTCGGTCTCGATCAGCGCCTTGGCTTCGCCGGCGGAGAGCGAAGGCGTGTGGCGGATCGCCTCGACCAGCTCGCCGAACGCCTTGCTCGGGACGTTGACGTCGCAAAACACCTCGCCGACGCGGGCATAGGCGGCAAGCCCGCCGTCGAGGATCTTAACGTCAGTGTAGCCGAGCGCGGCCATGCGGGCCGCCGCGCGCGTCGCAAAACCTTCGCCATCGTCATAAACGACAACAGGCGCGGTCAAGCGCGGGACGAGGTCGAGACTACGCAGCTCGATCCGCGACAGCGGCAGGGACACCGCGAAGAACGGGTGAGCCCGGGCAAAGGCGCCTTCCTCGCGGACGTCGAGCAGCGCGACCTCCGCGCCGGTGCGCCAGGCATGACGCAGGGCCTCTGGCGTGACGCTTTGCCACGCCTCGCCCGGCTGACGGGCCAAGCCGCACTCTGAAAGAGGTTTCATCGGAAAATCCTGCGAAGCACCCGCACACATCTGTTCGACATGCGATACGACGTCGCGGATTTCTTGGCTAGGGCTGAGCCGCAACATCGTTGGCCGCGTGATCACTTCGTTTTGCAGCGCTGATGCAACGCAAAACGAACCGACCGTTCCAGGCGAAACTTTGCATGGCCATTTCATTGACGGAACAAAACGCGCATCCGATGATTAAGCAGGACACGCGTCTGAGGGGACCCCGCGGATGAGAGCGAACAGGCAGATTGCGGCATATGTGCACAGGCACGCCGTATTTCGCTGTTTCTCTGCGGCCACCGGCCCCTGTTGCTGATCGAGCGCACCGCCAATTCCTCAGAGCCATGCATCGAGATCAGATAGGAGCGCCGCCTTTGCGGCGAACGAACAGCCATGTCCAACGCCTATATCATCGAAGTCCAGGATCGCGCCGCCGGGATTGTCACCCGCGACGGGCGCGGCTTCAGCTTCTTCTCGTCCGAACGCGCATTCGACAGTCTTGAAGGCCGCGTCTTTCGCTCAGTCCGGGAAGCCGAGCGCGCTGCGCAGGCGCTCGTGAGCGCGGATCGCAGCCGCAAGCGTGCGCGGTTCAGCTGACCTGCCCGGGCCGAGAGAGTTCCCCTCAGTCTTTGGTCGTACCGGCGCGACTCGGAGCGTCGCTGATTGCAACGAAACACAACTCTTCAGGTTGTACGGATGATTTCGATTCCGCGACTGGGAGAGGAAAGTCATGACCAAAAGCAAAATCGTTGCAGCGCTTCTCATGGCCGGTGCCGTCACGCTCGGTGCGCCCGCAATGGCCGCGCCGATGACGCCGATGTCTGTTGCCGCCAAGCCGCAGGCGGCCGAGAGCAATGTGGTGCAGGCACGGTTCGGCGGTTGGGGGTGGCACGGCGGCGGATGGGGCCGCGGTTGGCACGGCGGCGGATTCGGTTGGGGGCTCGGTGCAGCTCTCGCAGGCGCAGCGATCGGCGCCGCCGTCACCGCCCCCTATTGGGGCGGCTATGATCCCGATTATTACGGCGCCGGCTATCCGGCCTACGGCTATGGTTATGGCTACCCGGCCTATACATACAGCTACGCGGCCGTACCGGCCTTCACCGTCGTGCGACCCGCTTGGCGCCGCCATTACGGCTGGTACCACCGGCCTTACTGGCGCCGCAGCTTCGCTTGGGGCTGGTAGCCGTCAGCGGCGTTCAGGCCTTGGCGCCGAGCGCTGCCAGCAGTTCGTCGGGCCGCTCGGCCATCAGCATGTGACCGGCGCCGGGCAGCACGACCGTTCGCGCATGCGGGATGGCTGACGCCAGCGCCTTGCCGGCTTTCGCGGGTGTCATCATGTCCTTCTCGCCGAGAATGAGCGTGGTCGGAACACTGACGCTAGCGGCCGCGGAGAGCGCATCGGCGTAGGCATTGCAGGCGGAAAGGTCGGAAAACAGCACGCCGGGCGCGCAGTGCAGCAGTGTCGTTTGCGCGCCGCCATGCATCCACAGGCCCGGCGCGAGGCTGCCGCCGAGTTCGGCGCGAAAGCCAAGCCCCCAGATCGAGACCATGTCGACGGCGGCCGGCTCATTCGCTTCGGCGGCCTTCAACAGGTCGGGGCCGACGGTCATGGTCGCGGCAGTTCCAACCAGGCTCAGTGCGGCGACGCGCGATGCGTGGCGCGCGGCCGCATCCAGCGCGATCAGCGATCCCATCGAATGGCCGATCAGATGCGCCTTCGGCGCGCCGGCGGCGTCGAGCAGCGCGATGGTCCAGTCGGCCATCCCGCCGATGCTGCGCAACGCCGGGCCTCGCGACCTGCCGTGGCCGGGAAGGTCCGGGACCAGCACCGCAAAACCGTGATGGGCGAACCAGCGGCTGTGCAGGGCCCAGGCCGTGTGATCGAAGCCGGCGCCGTGCAGCAGCACGATGGCGGGCAGGGCGGGATCGAAATCGCGGCCGCCGGTCGCAACGAAGGCCTCGTGGCCGTTGATCATGAGCTCCATGGATCAGCCCTTTTGCGAGGCGCGCAGCGCCTGTCCGAGATCGTCCGTGATGTCCTGTGCGGACTCGATGCCGACCGACAGCCGCACCAGCTCTTCGCCGATGCCCGCCGCCGCAAGCTGGGCCGCGTCCATCTGCTGATGCGTGGTGCTGGCGGGATGAATCACCAGCGTCTTGGCGTCGCCGACATTGGCGAGATGGCTGATCAGCTTGAGGGCTTCGATGAATTTGCGCCCCGCGGCGCGGCCGCCCTTGATGCCGAAGGAGACGATCGAACCGGCGCCGCGCGGCAGCAGTTCTTTGGCAAGCTGGTGATCGCTGTGGTCCTCGAGCGCGGGATGCAGCACCCACGCGACCGCCTTGTTGCTTTTCAGGAAGTCCAGCACGACCAGCGTATTTTGCATGTGGCGCTCCATGCGCACGGGCAGCGTCTCGATGCCCTGCAAAAGCTGGAACGCGTTGGTCGGCGACAGGCAGGCGCCGAAATCGCGCAGGCCCTCGGTGCGGGCGCGCATGATGAAGGCGGCCGGTCCGAACTGCTCGTCGAAGACGATGCCGTGATAGCCGGCATAGGGCTCTGTCAGCACCGGAAACTTGCCCGACGCGCGCCAGTCGAAGCGGCCGCCGTCGATGATGGCGCCGCCGATCGCAATGCCATGGCCGCCGAGCCATTTGGTCGCCGAGTGCATGACGATATCGGCGCCGAGCGCGATCGGCTGGCTCAGATAGGGCGTCGCAAAGGTGTTGTCGATCAGCAGCGGAACGCCGGCGTCATGCGCGATCCTGGCGACCTCCGGGATGTCGAGCACCTCGAGGCCGGGATTGCCGATGGTCTCGCCAATCACGAGCTTGGTCTTCGGCGTGATCGCTGCGCGGAACGCATCGAGCTCGCGCGGCTTGACGAAGCTCGTCGTGATGCCGAAGCGGGGCAGGGTGTGGGCGAGCAGGTTGATGGTGCCGCCATAGAGTGAGGCGGAGGCGATGATGTGATCGCCGGCGCCAAGCAGCGTGGCGATCGCCAAATGCATCGCGGCCATGCCGCTCGCGGTCGCGATGGCGCCGACGCCGCCCTCCAGCGCCGCCAGGCGCTCCTCCAGCACCGCCGTGGTCGGATTGGAAATGCGCGTGTAGATGTGGCCGGCACGCTCCAGGTTGAACAGCGCCGCGGCGTGGTCGGGGTCCTGGAAGACATAGGAGGTCGTCTGATAGATCGGCACCGCGCGGGCGCCGGTTATGGGATCCGGATGCTGGCCCGCATGCAGGCTCAGGGTTTCGAACGCGGGTGGCTTGGGCGGCGGCATGGAAAACTCGCGAGGACGGAACGGGCGCCCTGTTCTGCCACAAAGCCGGCGCGGCGTCAGCGCCCTGGCAGCCCCGAGGCGCCTCGACGACATCCTTCCCGTCAGGTCCTGCGGGAACGGCAACCCCGGCACGACCGTCGCCATCAATCCAGACGGCGCAAGACTTCCTGCTGCATCATCCTGCGAAACTCCGCCATTCGCGCCGGGCGGTCCCTTTCGTCGATGTCGAACCGATAGAACACATTGAAGCTTTCGAGGATGGGGTGACGGTCGCTGGCCATTGCGAGAATCCGCAGCAGCTCGGCCGCCGGGCCGCTCGGACCGCGGACCTCCCATTTGAGGACGGTTGCGACGCCCTCGCCGGGCGGCAGGCCGCACAGCCTGGCCATATCGGCCGTGGTCAGGCTCCTGCCGATCGCTTCACCGAGATCGACGCGCAGCTGCTTGAGCTCGGGGCCTTTCATAAAGTCCTCTGATGGTCCGCTGTCTCGGCGCGGTGAACGAGTAGCGCGTAACGATCTCTGCGCGCGCCGATCACCTCCGCGCGCAATCGATCCAGCACTGCGAACGAGGAAGAAAAACTTGCTGGCGGAAGGGGTGGGATTCGAACCCACGGTACCCTTGCGGGCACGCCGGTTTTCAAGACCGGTGCCTTAAACCACTCGGCCACCCTTCCTTGCTAGCGATTTCAACCGCTTATAGCAGGGCATGACCGAACGCAAGGCGAACGTGGTCGCAAGGCGGTCCGAGCTGCATGGCGAGCCCGCTTGCGGCGTTGCGCTCCGCCGGAGAGCGCTCAGCGCCGAAAAAACTTGTGAATCGACGACCCCGGAATGCGGCGGCCGATGCGGTTCATCTCACGACCTTGTTTCGACGTGCGGCGGCGCGAGCCTGGGCATTCATGGGACTGGAGGCGACCGCTGCAGGTGTGGCCGCAGGCATCGGGGTGAATGCCTGTTTTTCGCATGCGTCGAGGATGACCGACATGCGGGAGCCCTTGTAGTCGTCGTCGTCGAAGAAGACAGCATAAGTCCTGCGGATATCCGAATCCTTGTTGGCGCCACGCAGGCAGAGGACGTAACGTCCGGGTCCGAGCGGCGGATCGGCTTCTCTGATGTCCGAACGCTCGATCAAGCCGACCAGCGCTTCCTCTTCAGTGGCCTGTCGGGCTCCCGCCAGTGCCTTCGCGGGAGATGGAGCGGAAGGAGGCACATACCGGGTCATGGGAATGTCAGGGGTGCAGCTCATGAGCAATGCTGCGCTCATGATGGCAGCGAGCGCCGAGTCCTTCGTCATCGGGTGATCCGGTATTCCTGCGGGCTTGTTCCGCAGCTTCGATGTCAGTCCCCATCGTCTTTGTGATGGCGATTTTCGGCCGACAAGTTGCGGTTCATCTGATGATGTTGTGTTGCTTGGTGCGCTTGTGCCGCGGCGGCCATCGTTGGAAAAGGAGCTGGGTGCTCCGTTTCTCTGTGTTGCCAGCCTTTCCTCTTTTTAACTGTTTTCGCGCGACGTTTGGCTCCATCAAAGCCTCAATACCGCCAAGAACGGTGTCGGCAGCGAGGGACCATCGTCCGCCGTGCCACGCTTGGCTGCTGGCTGCCGCAAGACATCGCCGGAGGTCACATCGAGACCAATCAGCGATGACGACAAGAGCGAAGATGCAGGTTGCAGGACCAGGCACGCACGAAATTTCATGTGGGGCAGTGATTTGATCTCGAGCATCAGGGAGATCTTTTGTAGCGAGGCCATCACGGCGCCTGTGGAGCGGACCGCCCGCGCCAACCTGCATGCCCTTCGCTCGAAGCACCCTTGGGTTGGAGTTTTCGGGCCGCCGAAAAGCGCTTCCACATTCGTCTGGGCTGCGCTTGCACGGATCCTGGCCGCCGAACGGCTCGTGTTCAACGTCGTGCATCCCGACGATCCGGGCATACAGCTGCTGCACGAACTTGATCCGCACCAGATGCAGGCTCGCGCAAGCGAGGCGCGCTCCATCGTCTTTCGACTGCACGCGATGGCGTCTGGCAACGTGCTCACCTATCTGGACCGCTTCTGTGTTCGCTCGGTGCTGTGCTCTCGCAACGTCTTTGATTGCCTGGTGAGCCTGCGCGAGGAATGGATCAGGCAATGGAGCGTGCCGGCGCATGTGGGGGCGCTCGACGTTGGTGGCGAGGACAATTTCATCGGCCGCGTCGATGCTTCGCAAATCCGCCGCTTCGTGGCAGCCGACGATCAAGGCAAGACCGACATCATCATTGAGCTGACCGCCGCCTGGTATCTGCGGTTCTACTCGTCCTGGAAACGCGCGATCCAGAACCAGCCTCACGCTTTCATGGTCGTGCGCTACGAGGATTTCATTGGCCGGGAAGAAGAGACGCTTGCGCGCCTCCTCGACCATCTTGGTCGTCCAAACGTCCACGATAACCTGGCCCGCGTCGTGGATCATCTGAAGGAGAACCGCGACGAGAGCAATTTGAACGTAGGGCTCGTCGGGCGCGGCAAGGCCCTGATGACCGGCGCACAGATCGATCGCGTCCTCGCAATTGCCAAAACGCTCGGCGCGACCGAACTGATCAACGGGGTCTGAGCGGAGCAGCGGAAGCGCCGTCCATGACGCCTCGGGATCGCCGTGGATGACCCGGCAGCGCGCGCACCGCTTGACGCAGCCAAGCGTACAGTCCGGTGCCGGGGACGTGTCGCGGCCCCGGCACCAGTTCTGCGTGTCATCCCTTGCTGCGTGGCAGGAAGAGGTCGAGGATGGCAACGACCGTCAGCGTCACCAGCGCGACGAACACGAACCCCTCGGCCTGCGCAATGTTTTCAAGCGGCATCCCTTGTCCCCCAGTGGCACGGTCATACCGTCGCCGCCTTAAGAAGAGGACGCCATCACAGGCTGAATTTGATCGATCCTTGTCGGCGAATTGCTTTCTTATTGAAGATGTCGGCCGTCGCTGGCCTGTCGCAAGACTGCAAAACACTCACGCGCGCCGCCCGACCAGGAGCAAAATGCCCCCGATCTGCGGCAACAGGGCCAGCAATACCAGCCGCAGCATCGCAAAATCATTGCTGGTCGGCTGCAGCACGCCACGGCTGACCCAGGCGACGACGCGGATCGCCGCGTCGGTCTGAGGATCGGCGGTCTGCTCGACGGAATGCATGGCGGTGTCGACCGCTTGCCGCCGCTCGGCGACCGCAGCCTCGCGCTCCCGACAGAATTTTCCAACGCCACCCTTGCACTCCCGGTCGCGCGCGGTCATGGCATCACCGAGCGCAGCCTGGGCGACGGCGACGGCGGGCGTCGTGCGCGAGGCGCGTGCCAGCGTGGTGTCGCTGATATTGGTGCTCGCAAAGCCGATGCCTGCGGTCAGCGCGAACACGAAGGTCATCACCCACACGGCCCAGCCGACCAGCGCCGTGGCCCGATGGCCGGCGTGCCAGAGTCCGGCCGCGCAGGCCGGCATCACCAGGGCGACCACGTCGGCGGCCACGCCGACCGCCAGAAACAGCCATCCCGCAATGTCGCTCGATCCGAGCGAGCGGGCGAACCAGCCATTCATGGTGATGCCGACGCCGGCGAGCGCAAGGGCCGCGATCGACAGCAGAACCGGCGCGAACAATTGGCGCCGCGACGAGCGCAAGGCGGGCTCGGAGATCGGCTCGAGCGCCTGCACCCTGGCCGGCGGCGCTGTGGGCGTTTCGGCAACGACCAGATCGGTCGACAGGAAATCCGCTGGTATCAGCGTTTCTGACGCGGGCGCGTCGTCGTCCGGAGGCGGGGCGGCGGCCTTTGGTTTTCGCGGTTTGCGCGGCTGGCGAGGCTTGCCACGCTGGGCACTTGTCCTAGCCTTCTTCTTCGGCGGGACTTGATGGAGCGGAATAACGGAGGCAGTAGTGTCTTCAGCCATTGGAACCGGGTCCTGTCGGTTACGTGGTCAGGTGCGGCGGCGTGTTGGAAGCGCGCCGTCGCGCCGAGTTTTTCGAAATGATCGTCGAGTCTGATTTGCTCCACGCTGACACCGCTTAGCGCGCAACGCATCGTCAGCGCCATGGTGAGCCTTGCGAATCACCTAACTTATCAAGAGAAAAAGGCAGTGAGGCGAATCCGCGCGAGACGCAGCGCTTTTCTCGCGAGTGTGCCGTAACAACCACTGCCACGATCGTGGTGGCGAGCGATCGCCGATGATGGCTGCTCTGCCGACGAATCGGGCGAGGTGAGAAAAAAACTCGCATCGATTCGTGAGCGGACGAATCGCGCCGGCCGATCACGCTGTCGGGCCGGCCGCGACATTCGCAATCCCGCCGATGTGAGCGATCGTGAAGGCGCAGCCCGTTGGGACGGCGCGAGCTTGTTCTTACCTAAGCCGGCGTCGCAGGAAGGGAGAACATCATGCGCACCATTCTGTCCTCGGTCCTTTCGTTGGGCCTTCTGCTCTCGCTGTCTGCCGCTGCCAACGCAGCGACGGCGCATCACCACCGGCGCCATGCCGCCGTCCATTCCAGCCAGGGCGTCATCGTGGATTCCGTGCCGGGCTATGCCTATGCCCCGGAGGAGGCGCCGCGCGTCTACCAGCCGGACCGCTATAACGACCAGCCGTCACCGTATGACAACCGCTTCCCGAACTGGGGCGGCTGATCGACGTCACACATAGCCCCGGGATCGCTCCCGGGGTTCTATTCTCCGCAGGCCGCCGCCGTTTTGAAGCCAATGGTGCAGGCGGCTCGCGGATGAGGGGCGTCAAACCGATCGCGGCACCCGAATCATCAATCTGGGAGCGCCTCGGCTTTGCAAATCTCGCGGCTGTGGCACAGGCGAACTTCGGAAAGCCGCCGTGTGCCCTGCACCCGGCATTCCCTGCGCCTCTTCAATGTCGACGCTGAGAGAATCATGCAAAGCTCGGCGTCTTACGCTGGGCGAACGCGTTGCTATATGTTCGCGGAGCTGGCTGCGTCATCCCAGCATGAGTAGCCTCAATGACCGGCTCGCGGCCGCTTGCTGAAGTTTTCGTGAACAGCTGAAAAAAGCGCTTTGTGCGCCAGCCATTTGCGGGCATCTGCCGGTTGAGGCGGGTACGGTTGCCGGCAGGCAGACCGGGCTTCGACCGCTGACCGAGACCGTATTGAGACCATTTAAGAAATGAGTGCGCCTGGAACCCGCTTGTCGCCGATTGCGCGTATCAGGGCGCTGCTGAACCAGCCGACGCATCATTACCGGCCGGCGACCACGGTCTTTCTCGACCTCAACGTCGACCGTGTCGCGGAAGAGCTGCAGCTTGCCGCGCGCGGCGCCGAGCGCGGCTCGCAGGACCGCCCGGCGTCAGACGCCAAAACCCTCGACGAGGTCGAACAGCAGATCATCGAACGGATCGAGCAGCACAAGCAGGACAGCCACGGCATCTATCTCGATCACCTTCATACCTATGATGAGCGGGTCATGGCGCTCAGCTTCGAGGAGCGCTTTGCGACCATTCAGCAGGCCGCGCCCGAGGCGGTCGGCGATTTTCGCGCAGAAGCCACCGTCGGTCGGGACGAACTGTTCGTGCTGCGGCGCAGGCTGAACGAATCGGAGACCGAGCGCGAGCGGTTTCGCGCCCGCCACCGCATCGACCGGCCGGCGCGCCTGCCGAGCCCCGGAACGATCATCCTGAAGATCGGCGTGCTGGCGATCCTGTTCGTCATCGAGGTCGTGATCAATGGCAGCTTTCTGGCCAAGGCGAATGTCGGCGGCCTGCTCGGCGGCGCGGCCCAGGCGGTGACGTTTGCCGCCCTCAACATCATCGCGAGCTTTCTGTGCGGCATGGTGCTGGTGCGGCTGGTCAACCACCGCAACTATTTTCTCAAGCTGGTCGGCATCATCGCGTTCCTGGCCTATCTCGCCTTCGCCGTCGCGCTCAATTTGACGCTGTCGCACCTGCGCGAGATTCCGCCCTCCGTCAGCCTGTCCGACAATGTGGGGCAGGAGGTGCTGCACCGGCTGATATCGGCGCCCTACGCACTCACCGACATCAATTCCTGGGTGTTTTTCTCGATCGGCGTGATCTTTTCCCTGATCGCGATGGCGGACGGCCTTTTGTTTTCCGATCCCTATGTCGGTTATGCCGGGCTGGAGCGGCGCTGGATCGAGGCGACCCGAAAATTCGCCGACGCGCGCAGCGAGCTGATCGAACGTCTGCGCGACATCCGCGAGGACGCAACGGAGGCCATGAACGAGGCGGCACGCGATCTCTCGGTCCGGCGCAGCGAATATGACGCGCTGCTGCAGGGCAGGGAGCGCCTGGCCCAGCGTTTCGCCCAGCACCAGAATCAGATCGAGCAGGCCGGCCGCGTCCTGCTCGAGATCTATCGCGAGGCCAATCGGAAGGTGCGAACGACGCCCGTGCCCGACAATTTTGCCAAGGCGTACACCATGGAGCGTATCGCCTATGCGGCGGCGCCTCCGGATGCGGATGCGCGCGACAATCCGCGCAAAATGATCGCCGAGACCCAGGAGCTGCTCAAGGAGCAGGTCAAGGCGATCCATGAGGCGTTCGACGGCGCGGTGCGCAGCTATCGCGAGATCGACGAGCTGTTGCCGGAGAAACCGGAGAGGAAACGTGGCTAGGCGGCGCCCGCGACAGCGCAAGGCCGGTGGTCTCGGATGGGCTGGATTTGGCGGCATCCTCTTGCTGCTGCTCGCGATAAGCTCGGGCGGGGCGCTCGCCTATTTCTATCTGTCGACGCCGGCGCGCCCCGTGCTCGACGCGCAAAGCCTCTGTCCGGTGAGTGGGCCGCAGGGCGTCACCGTGGTCCTGGTCGACACCTCGGATGACCTTCCCGAGACGACACGACGCGAGGTCTTAAGCGAGCTCGACGACATGATTACGACCTTGCCGCCGCTCTACCGGCTCGACATCAGGGTGCTCGATATCGCGGGTGGACGCAGCCGTTCGCTGTTCTCGAAATGCAATCCCGGCGACGGCGCCTCTTTGAGCGAATGGACCGACAATCCGCGCATCGCGCGGCTGCGCTGGATCGAGGATTTTCGTAAACCCGCGGCCGAGGCGGTGAAGCACAGCATCGCCGCCGCCAAGGCCACCAGCTCGCCGATCATGGCCGCGATCCAGGACATCGCGATCGACCAGTTTACGAGCGCGGCCAGCCAGAATGCCCGCAAGACGCTCTACGTCATTTCCGACATGATTGAACATACCAGGGACTACAGCCAATATTCCCGCGCCGGCGACCTGTCGTTCCCGCGCTACAAGCAATCGCCTGCGTATCTGAAGTACCGGACCGATCTGCATGGCGCGACTGTCATCCTCCGCTACGTGACCCGGCAGACCAATGGCCAGCCGCTTCTCGACGGGCCGAAGCACATCGAGTTCTGGAAAGCGTGGATCGAGGACAACCGGGGCACGTTTGGCGGGGCCAAGCGGCTCCAGGGAGCGTGAGGCACGTGACGGCCAACGACGAGAGATTCGCTCTGCCGCCAGGTCTGCTCAATGGCCTGTTGTTCTTTGCCGTGGTGGTTTTCGGCAGCAGCTACATCATCGTCTCCAAGCTGAGCGATTTTGGCGCCTTCGCAGTGACAGCGGTTCCGGTGCTGATCATGATCGCCTACGGCGTGCTGCTCGGCGCGCGGCTGTTCCGCCTGCGTGACGACCAGGCCGGCGACAATCTCTATTACATGGGTTTTCTGTTCACGCTGACGAGCCTTGCGGTTTCGCTCTACCAGTTTTCGGCGGCGGGCTCGGCCGAGCAGATCGTGCAGAATTTTGGCATCGCCATCGCCTCGACCATCGCCGGCATCACTTTGCGCATTCTCTTCAACCAGATGCGGCGCGATCCGGTCGAGGTCGAATCGACCGCCCGGCTGGAGCTCGCCGAAGCCTCGCGACGGGTGCGGCGGGAGCTGGAAAGCGCCATCCTGGAGTTCGGCTATTTCCGCCGCATGACCCAGCAGTCGATCGGCGACGCGCTTGACGAGCTCAAGGACGGCATCGGCAAGGCCCGTGACCAGCTCGCGGCCGAGATCAAGGGATTTGCCGCGAGTGCCGAACAGCCGTTCGAGGCTGCATCGAAGCAATCGGAAGCGACGCTCACCGCGCTGAACGAACGGACCGTTCTCGTCCTCGAAGTGTCAAGACAGCTGGTGCAGGAAGGCGAACAGCTGACGCGGAACACAGCGCGGATCGTCAAGGCGATGGACGCGCTCGTGCTCCGGCTGCTGTCGCTGCAGGACTCCGCACAGGCCGTCGACACCAAATTCGCGCCGGTGCTGCAGAACCTGACCCAGGCCGTCAATGCGTTCGGCAAGAGCACCGAAGCGCAGGCGAGGACGATCGAAACGACGCTGAAGCAGACTCAAAGCGCCGTGGCGATGGCCACGCAGCTTCTGGAAGACATGCGTATGGAAGAGCGGACGCGGTAGGCATTTGGTGCGGCGGGTTTGGCATGGATGATGGAGCGTGGCCGCGGCGGGGTGATATGCAGCGGCATCGGCCGTGCGCTCCCTCTCCCCGCAAGCGGCAGGGCTATCGCATTTGGATCGGAGTAAGGCGGTGTGGGATAGCTGGAGCTCTGTGGCCCATCCCTCGAGACGCATCGCTCAAGCGATGCGTCTCGGGATGAGGCCGTATTCTGGGCCGCAGACCCTCATGGTGAGGAGCCGCGCTCTCGCGCGGCGTCTCGAACCATGAGGCCCGGAGGGCGATGGTCTCGTGTAACTGGCCATATGCGATAGCCCTGCCGCTTGCGGGGAGAGGTGAGTGCCTTCCGAGGTGCGGGCGACAGCGGTAACACGGAGTCAAGTCATGGACGGACGCATATTGCAGCAGCGATCGTCGTACCGGCAGGGCCTGGTGCTCGGCCTCACCATGGCCGAGATCATGATCCTGCTGGTGTTCTGCCTCTTGATCGGCATGGCGACCTTTTTGAAGCGGGAGGAGGGCAGGCGCGTCGTTGCCGAACAGGAACTGCAACGTGCGCGGCGCGACAATGCGCAGGCGCGCCAGGTGCTGGCCGAATTACGCCAGGATGCCGCGCTCGGCGAAAAGCTGCAAAACCTGTCGGGCCTCAGCGATCCCCAGGCCATCGACAGGTATTGGCGCGAGCTGGTCGACAGCCGGACCGTGGTGAAAGAGATCGAGAAGAGCGGCGTCTCGGTCAAGGAGCTTCAGGAGGGTATCGCCACCGTCACCCAGCTCCGCGCGAGCGGCATCGATGCCGACAAGGCGATTCGCGATTCCGATACGGTTGCTGCGATCAATCGTGCGATGGCAAAGCCCGGTCAGCCGCCGGTGTCGACGCAGGCGATCCTGGATGCGATCGCGCGGGGGCAGGCGACGGGACCTGGCACCGGCGGCCACCAATGGCCTCCCATCATCCGGATGAGCGAGGCCGATGGCTATTTCTTCAAGACGCGGAGCGCGGAACTGTCGGCGGCGTTCCACGACACGCTCCTGAACAAGACCCCGCTCGAGATCCTCGACTACATCCGGAAGTACGATGTCGACGTGATCGAGGTCGTGGGCCACACCGACGAGCGGCCGATCGGGACGCGCCAGCTCTCCAATCTCGACCGCGATCTGCCATCGGTGCTGAAGAACAACAGCAGCGTGGCGAGCCTCACGCCGGCCGACAATGCCGGCCTCGGACTTGCGCGCGCGGTCGCCGTGGTCAGCGTGCTGCGGCAAAACCCGTCGCTCGACGGCTACAAGATCATCCCGTTGTCGGGTGCGCAGCTCGTCAACACCGACGAGACTCTCGCGCTTGGCGAGTGGCCGGAGGACGTCCAGCAGCGCCGCCGGATCGAAATCCGCCTGCGCAAGTCGGTTTCAAGCGGGGTGACATCGGGCCTTGGGCCGATACCGGCAGGCCCGCCGCATTAGCGGAGGAGGTATGATGGCGTCGATCCGTCAGATCGGATCAAAGGTGGGGTGGGAGGCAGGCGTCGTTGACACTGCACTTTCCCACACTCGTCCACAGGCCCAAATGGCCGGTGGTGCACGTCATGCGAGCATTGGTCTGGACGACGACCAGACGCATGCCTCTCAGGCGAAAGCGTAGGCGATCAGGCTGGACCAGAGCAGGAAGATTCCTGCCGCCGTCAGTGCGAGAAAGCCGTCCGAGACGAGGTCTTGATTGAGCATCTTGCTGTCTCCGTGCTTGTTCCGACTTCGGTCACTATGTTCGGAAAAGAACCTTAAGACATGGTTGGCGTAGCCCTCTTTTTCCGAGGACCAGTGCCGAAGACTAGTGCCAGGAACGAACGCCCTCAAATGCATGAGCCAGGAAGATCCCGGCGCCCATCAAACCCATCAGTGCTGTTACCGCGTCGATCATTTCAGTGGTCCTTTGCACCCCCGCGCAACGCAACCAAACGACGCGGACCCCTACACAGTCAAAAGCATTTCTTCTCCAAAACCGAGATCGGGCACGACAGATGTTTTCCGGCAACAGGTGTGTCAATCGGGGAACGGTCGGACCCGTCTCCACAAGGTTTGGTTAACCACGAAAACGGCATCCCCATTTCCGCCGCGTTCTCCTTGCGTTATCGTGCCGCGCCGGCCGCATGGGTGGGCTGCGTCCGGCTGCCGGTGCCTGCCCGAAGGGCGCGGCGGGGCCGGGGGAATGCTAGTTTGGGGTTCAATGGGGATTCGGCAGCCAGAGTCTGTGGTCCGGGTCGCGCGCGGTGCTATCGCCGTGGCCGCGTGCCTGTTTGTGGCCAATTGCGCGTCGTCAGGTAAATTCGCTGGCCAGGTCGACCCGAAATATGGGGTTTCCTCCAGCCCGCGAGTCGTGGAGTTCGGCGAGCCGGTCCCGAAGGGTGGCGGCACCTACCGGGTCGGCAAGCCATATACCGTCGCCGGCAAGGTCTATGTGCCCGAGGAGGACAACAACTATAGGCAAGACGGACTGGCATCGTGGTACGGCGACGATTTCCATGGCCGGCTGACCGCCAATGGCGAGGTCTTCGATATGGGGGCGCTGACCGCGGCCCATCCGACCCTGCCGATGCCCTGCTACGCGCGCGTCACCAATCTTTCGAACGGCAAGTCCCTGATCGTCCGGGTCAATGATCGCGGTCCCTATGCCAACAACCGCCTCATCGACGTCTCCAACAAGGCCGCCGAACTGCTCGAGTTCAAATCGGTTGGCGTGGCCCGGGTCCGGGTCGAATATGTCGGCCGGGCGCCGCTCGAGGGGTCTGACGACCGCCAGCTGATGGCGACGCTGCGCACCGGCGCGCCGGCGCCGGCCCCGTCGCTGGTCCGGGTGGCCTCGGCGCGGCCGTTCGTGCCGGAGGTGGCCTCATCCAGCCGCGGCGCCATCCGCGGCGAGATTCCGATGCCGGAGGGCCGGCCCTATGATCTTGGCAACACCGCCGGCGCGATGGCCGCCATGCCACCAACCTCGGAGATGCCGGCCTCGCGCCGGGCGCGATCGGCCGTGCGGATGCCGGACAATCCGCGCGCCGTCTCCTATGAGAATGATCCGCGCTATGCCCCCTCGACCGAATCAGGGACGGGCGAGACGCCCTCCGATTCGCGCGGTGCGAGCGGGGTTTTGAGCGCGCGCGGCCTCTATTAGACCAATGAGCCTGTTGGCGACGATGCGTTGGCGGGCATGACCGGGATCGGCGTCGTCCCGCTCGATCCGGCGACGCAACTCCGACCTGCCACGGCCCAAGACGGCCCGTTCATTGCTCATTTGTTCAAGACCGCGCGGGCCGAGGATTTTGCCGCCGCAGCCTTGCCCGCACCGGTGCTCGACATGCTGCTGGAGCAGCAGTTTCTGGCACAGACGCGCGGGTATGCCCTGCAATATCCCGGCGCGATCTCGCTCATTGCGCTGCGCCATGACGAGCCGGTCGGCCGCCTCATTCTCGAGGCCACGGGTCGCAGTTGGCGCCTCGTCGATATCGTCCTGCTGCCGTCCTGGCGCGGACAGGGGATTGGCGGCGACCTGATGGAGGCGGTCGCGCGCGCGGCCCAGGCCGGGGAGGCGGACGAACTGTGCCTCGCGGTGCTTGCCACCAATGTTGCGGCGCGCCGGCTCTATGAGCGGCTCGGCTTCGTCGAGACCGGCCAAGACGACACTCATATCGCGATGGCGCGGCGATTTGAGCGATGAGGCGGTCAGTGCGCGGAGATGGTATCCCTGATGAATGCGATCAGCGCCGCATTCACCTCATCGGGCCGCTCCTGCTGAATCCAGTGGCCGGCGCCGTCGATGATCAGCTTCCGCTGCAGATTCGGCAGCACGCGCTCCAGCTCAGTGACGCGCTTGGCGCCGATCAGGCCGGTGATGACGGGATCCCTGGAGCCCGCGATGAACAGAGATGGCTGACGGATCTGCGCGTCCTGCCAGGGCGCCGTCAGCTCCCAGTTGCGATCGATGTTGCGGTACCAGTTGAGTCCGCCGCGAAACCCCGTCGTCTTGTAGGCCTCGGTGAAGGCGGCGAGGTCGTCCTCCCCGAGCCATCCGGGAAGCGGCTGGTCGACGCTGACATTGTCCAAAAATCCCTTGCCGTTCTGGATGAAGAGTCCCACGGACGGGTCGGACAGCCGGCGCCCGGCCAGCACCGATCGCATCGTCAAGCCCACATCGCGCTCGAACTCGGCTTCCGCGACGCCTTCGCTCTGAAAATACTGCCAATAGAAATTGCTGACGCCGGCCTCGCGCAACATATCGAGCGGCCGGCCGCGGCCGCGAAACGGCGGCGGCACGCTGAGACCGGCGACAGCCGTGAAAATATCGGGGCGGAACAGCGCGGCATGCCAGGCGACCGGCGCGCCCCAGTCATGTCCGACGATGATCGCCTGCGTCTCGCCGAGCGCGGCGACCAGCGCCACCATGTCGCCGACGGTATCGAAGATCGAGTAGGCGCTCGCCTCGGCCGGCGCGCTGGAGCGGCCGAAGCCGCGCATGTCAGGCGCGACGACGTGAAAGCCGGCATCTGCGATCGCGCTGATCTGGTGGCGCCAGGAAAACGACAATTCGGGCCAGCCGTGGCACAGCACGACCAGCGGACCTTCGCCTTGTTCCCTGAGGAACAGCTCAATGCCGTTTGCGGCTACCGTGCGTGTGGAAGACATCGCTTTTCCGCCTTGTTTGAGCGTTCGTGTGGCCGTCGGTTCCGCTCACGACGATAGAGTCGCACGCTCGTCCCCGCAATCACGCGGCGTCCCAAAAGCTTGGTTGTTTGCGTAACTTCCAACTGTTAGAACGCGCAACTTAGGGCCTTCCGATGGCATTGCTGCAACACCCGCTCCTCCTGTTCCCGCGATTGCAGCGGCGCCCCTGGCGCCGCCTGGCTGCTGTCGCGGTGGCGATCGCAGTGGGCTGGGCCGGCGTGCTCCACGCCGCCAATCAGAGCGTGCAGGGCGCCAAGAAGGAGGAGGGCGGTTTTGACGGCGATGCGCCGACCGCGATCCTGGTCGAGGCGAACAGCGGCAGCGTGCTGTTCGAGAAGAACGCGGACGAGCTGCGCGCGCCCTCCAGCATGATGAAACTGATGACGGCGGAAGTCGTGTTCCATGCCGTCAAGCAGGGCGACGTCAAGCTGACGGATGAATACCGGATCAGCGAGAACGCCTGGCGCCGGGGCGGCGCGCCGGCCGGCGGCTCGACCATGTTTGCCGCGCTCAACAGCAAGGTGTCGATCGACGACCTCCTGCATGGGGCGATCATCCAGAGCGGCAACGATTCCTGCATCGCGCTTGCCGAGGGCATGGCGGGCAACGAGAAGATCTTCGCCGCCGATTACATGACCAAACGGGCGCGCGAGCTGGGCTTGACGCAATCGACCTTCGCCAACTCGAACGGCTTGCCCGATCCCGGCAACAAGATGACGGTGCGGGAGCTCGCAAAACTCGCCCGCCACATCATTCTCGACTATCCCGAGTTCTACAAACTGTTCGGCGAGAAGGAATTCACCTGGAATAAGATCCGCCAGCCGAATCGCAATCCACTCTTGAACTCGCTGGAAGGCGCCGATGGCCTCAAGACCGGCTACACCAAGGAAGGCGGCTACGGCATGGTCGGCTCTGCCGTGCAGAACGGCACTCGCCTGATCGTCGTGGTCAATGGTCTCGAGGATCCGGAAGACCGCGCAACCGAGGCCAAGAAGATGCTGGAATGGGGTTTTCGCAATTTCGAGACCCGGACGCTTTTCGGGGCCGACCAAACCCTGGGTTATGCAAAAGTGTTCGGCGGCGACAGCCGGTCGGTGAAGCTGACAAGTCCCGAACCGGTCAAGGTCATGGTGCAGAAGAACGTCAACGACAAGCTGATTGCCCGCGTCGTCTATAGCGGGCCGGTGCGCGCACCGATCGATGCCGGCCAGAAGATCGGCGTCGTCAGGGTCTGGCGCAACGGCAACATCGCGGTGGAGTCGCCGATCTTCGCCGCGGAATCGATCGGCACGGGATCGACCGTGCGACGCGCGATCGACGGCGCGAGCGAACTCGTGATCGGCATGTTCCGTGCGGGCGCAGAGAAGCTCTGACGATGGTTGATGAGTTGGTCAAGCGCAGCCCCGGTCGCGGGCGTTTCGTATCCTTTGAGGGCGGGGAGGGGTCGGGAAAATCGACCCAGATCAAACGGCTTGCCGAACGTCTGAACGCCGCCCGGCTGCCCAACATCGTGACCCGCGAGCCCGGCGGCTCGGTTGGCGCGGAGATCATGCGCCACCTCGTGCTGTCGGGAATGGGCAAGCTGCTCGGCCCGGACGCCGAAACGCTGCTGTTCGCGGCAGCCCGCGACGATCACGTCAAGCACGTCATCGAGCCCGCGCTCGCCCAGGGCACATGGGTGCTGTGCGATCGCTTCGCGGACTCGACGCGCGCCTATCAGGGCAAGCTCGGCAATGTGTCGCCGACGCTGCTCGATGCCATGCAGCGGGTGACGATCGGCGATTTGAAGCCGGATCTCACCTTCATCCTCGATGTTCCCGCCGAGATCGGGTTGAAGCGAGCCGCCCATCGTCGCGGCGCCGGCGCGCCCGACCGGTTCGAGGGCGAGGATCTGCGCTATCACGAAAAGCTGCGTGAGGCTTACCGCCAGATCGCGGCGGAGGATCCGCAGCGCTGTGTCGTGATCGATACCACGGCCGATCCGGACATCGTCGCCGCGCGGATCTGGACCGACCTGCGCGGTCATCTGTTCTCGGTCTCCCCATCGGCGGCGCCGGCATGAGCGCAAAAAAGGTCGAGCAGGAGATCGCGATCGCCGCACCGCGCGAGACCTCCGTCCTGTTCGGGCATCGCGAGGCCGAGAACGCCTTGCTCAGCGCATATCGCAGCGGGCGGATTCCGCATGCCTGGCTGATCGGCGGGCCGCAAGGCATCGGCAAGGCGACGCTGGCCTACCGGATGGCGCGGTTCGTGCTCAGCCATCGCGATCCGACATCGGCCGAGGTGCAGCGCGCCGAGACGCTATGGATCGATCCGAACGGGGCGGTGGCGCGGCAGGTCGCGTCGGGTGCACATGGCGGACTTTTGACGCTCGAACGGACCGCCAACGACAAGGGCGTGCTGCGCACCGTGATCACGGTCGACGAGACGCGGGAGACGATCACGTTCTTCGGCTCGACCGCGGCGGCCGAGGGCTGGCGTGTCTGCATTGTCGACACCGTCGATGAGCTCAATCCGAACGCAGCGAATGCGCTGCTGAAGATCCTCGAGGAGCCGCCGCAGCGATCGCTGTTTCTGCTGGTCAGCCACGCCCCGGCACGGGTGCTGGCGACGATCCAGTCGCGCTGCCGCAAATTGCGGCTGCGCGCGCTCGACACCGCGGAGGTCGTGCAGGCGGCTGCGGAGGCGACCGGAATCGTCTCTTCCGATCCGGCGCTGAACGAGGCGGCCGGGGCGTCGGAAGGCAGCGTCGGGCGCGCGCTGACGTTGATGGGCGGCGATTCGCTCAAGCTGATCGAGCGCACCGCGGCCCTGCTCACCAATCTGCCTGGTCTCGATCCGCGCGGACTGCATGCGCTGTCCGATGCGCTGGGCACCAGCGACCGCGCGGCGCTCGCCGCGTTCGTGGACAGCGTCGAGCGCTGGGTCAGCGAGCGGCTGCGTCGCGAGGGGAGCCGGCCCGATGCAAATCTGCCCCGCCTTGCGCAGCTGGCGGAGGTGTGGGAAAAGATCAGCCGCGCTGCGCGCGACACCGAATCCTATAATCTGGAGCGAAAGCCGCTGGTTTTCTCGGTGTTTGGGATGCTCGCCGAAGCCACGCGGTAACACGCTCCGCCTGATGTCATCCCTTCATCGTCCGACCTGACACGAGGATTTTGCCGTGGCGACCGCCAGCAGGAAAACTGTCAAGAAGCGCAAGGCCAAGAAGCAGGCCAAGAGCAAGGCCAAGAAGACCGCAAAGAGCGCGGTCAAGAGCAAGGCCAAAACGGCTGCAAAGAGCGCGGCATCGAAATCTCGTGCCAAGGGCAAGAGCGGAGCCAAGAAGGCGGGCAAGACTGCCAGCAAGACGGCAAAGAAAGCAGCGCGGACGGGGGCAACGAAATCCGCCAAGAAGGCCGCGAAGACCACCGCCGCGACATCGGCGAAGAAGCCGCCGAGGTCAAAGGCAGGAGCGAGCAAGAGCGTTTTCGAACCAAAGCTGGCGCCCGAGGCGCTCAGCGCGATCAAGCGCGCCGCCGAGGCCGCAGCGGCCATACTTGCGCCGGCGCCGAAGCCTGCCGCGAGCCCGGCGGAGCCGGCCGTAGCCGAGCTTGAAGACATTGCGGTGACGCCCGTCGCCACTGAAAATTTCGAAGTGACCTCGGTCGAGACGATCGCCGAGGCCGTGGCGCCGATCGCGCCGCCCGAACGCAAGAGCTTCTACATCACGACGGCGATCGCCTACCCGAACGGCAATCCTCATATCGGCCATGCCTATGAGGCGATCGCGACCGACGCGCTGGCGCGGTTTCAACGGCTGGACGGCAAGGACGTGTTTTTCCTGACCGGCACCGACGAGCACGGGCTGAAGATGATCCAGACCGCGCAGAACGAGGGGCTTACGCCGCACGCGCTCGCGACCCGCAACGCCGGCCGCTTCAAGGAGATGGACGAGCGCCTCAACGTCTCATTCGACCGCTTCATCCGCACGACGGAGGAGCAGCACCATCGCTCCAGCCAGGAGATCTGGCGTCGCATGGCCGACAATGGCGACGTCTATCTGGACAGCTATTCCGGCTGGTACTCCGTGCGCGACGAGGCCTATTACGCCGAAGAGGAAACCACGCTCGGCGAGGACAATGTGCGGCTCGGCCCACAGAGCACACCGGTCGAATGGGTCGAGGAGAAGAGCTACTTCTTCCGCCTTTCGGCCTATCAGGACAGGCTGCTCGACCTCTATGCGGAGCAGCCGGACTTCATCGGCCCGGAGTCGCGCAGGAACGAGGTCGTCAGCTTCGTCCGCCGCGGCCTGCGCGACCTGTCGATTTCGCGCACCACCTTCGACTGGGGCGTCAAGCTCCCGAACGATCCGGAACACGTGATGTATGTCTGGGTCGACGCGCTGACCAACTACATCACCGGCGCCGGCTTCCCCGATGAGAACGACGCGAACTGGGGCTACTGGCCGGCGGACGTGCACATCATCGGCAAGGACATCATCCGCTTTCACGCCGTCTACTGGCCGGCCTTCCTGATGTCGGCTGGCATCGCCGTGCCAAAGCGCGTCTATGCCCACGGTTTTCTGTTCAACAGGGGCGAGAAGATGTCGAAATCGGTCGGCAATGTCGTCGACCCCTTCAGCCTCGCCGACCAGTATGGCGTCGACCAGATGCGCTATTTCTTCCTGCGCGAGGTGCCGTTCGGCCAGGATGGCAACTACAATCACGAGGCCATCGTGGCGCGCATCAATGCCGATCTCGCCAACGATCTCGGCAACCTCGCACAGCGCTCGCTGTCGATGATCTCAAAGCAGTTCGGCGGCGTGCTGCCGGAGCCGGGCGCGCTCTCTGACAATGACAAGGCGATCCTGGCGCAGGCCGACGGCATGATCGGCCTCGCGCGCGATGCGATGGCGACCCAGCAGATCCATCAATGGCTGAATGCGGTCTGGGCCGTCGTCGCCGAGGCCAACCGCTATTTTGCCGGCGAAGCGCCCTGGGCGCTGGCGAAGACCGATCCGGCGCGGCAGAGAACCGTGCTCTATGTGACCGCGGAGGTGGTGCGCCAGATTGCGATCCTGACCCAGCCCGTGATGCCCCAGGCCTCCGGCAAGCTGCTCGACAGCCTTGGCATATCAGCCGACGAGCGCGGTTTCGCGGCGCTCGGCGGCGCGGTGCGGATCGCGCCGGGAACGCAATTGCCGGCGCCGCAGGCCGTATTCCCCCGTTACATCGAGCCGACGGCTGCTTAAGTATCTCGCATGCTCGTCGACAGCCATTGCCATCTGGATTTCCCGGATTTCGCGCCCGATCTCGACTCCATCGTCGCGCGGGCGGCCTCGGCCGGGATCGGCCGCATGGTCACGATCTCGACGCGGGTGCGCAGGCAGAGTGAGCTCATCGCCATCGCCGAAAAATACGACAACGTTTATTGCTCGGTCGGCACGCATCCGCATCACGCCGACGAGGAAGATGGCATACCCGTCGATGAGCTCGTGGCGTTGACGCGGCATCCGAAGGTGGTCGCGCTCGGGGAGGCCGGCCTGGATTACTTCTACGACAATGGCTCGCCCGAGGCGCAGGCGCGCGGCTTTCGCGCGCATATCGCCGCGGCGCGCGCGACCGGCTTGCCGCTCGTCATCCACACCCGCGAAGCCGACGAGGACTGCGGGCGCATCCTCGAGGAGGAGGTGGCCAGGGGAGCGTTTCGCGCGGTGCTGCATTGCTACACCGGCGGCCGTGAGCTTGCGATGAAGGCGATTGCGCTGGGGCTGTCGATCTCCTTTACCGGGATCCTCACCTTCAAGAAGTCGGAAGCCTTGCGGGCGCTGGCGGCCGAGCTGCCGGCCGACCGCATCATGGTCGAGACCGATGCGCCGTATCTTGCGCCCGGAAAATTCCGCGGCAAGCGCAACGAGCCGGCCTATGTGGTCGAGGTCGCTCGCGTGCTCGCGGAGACGCGCGGGGTCTCGCTCGACGAGATCGCGCGGCAGACCAC
>Ga0070714_100000555_pt1 | contig 26848 bp, 18 predicted proteins | sample LARL83metaG_FD_65450 | JGI IMG/M metagenome (GOLD analysis project Ga0070714, IMG submission 65450) | Corn, switchgrass and miscanthus rhizosphere microbial communities from Kellogg Biological Station, Michigan, USA - LAR L8-3 metaG | ecosystem: Host-associated > Plants > Roots > Rhizosphere ... | reverse complement strand
GGCTGCCGGGGCTGCTGGACCGCACCGTCACGCCGCTGCGCCGGCGCTACATCGGCAACGCCTACATCTACCGCGGCCGGTGGGCCCGCGAGCTGCTGCGCGAACCGTCCCGCCGTGGCTCCATCCCCACCGAGTTCGACGTCACGGACCCGGTGTACAAACAGGCCAGTGACGGCCACCTGGACGACGTGGCGACCATGCAGCTGGTGGACATCAACACCTGGCTGCCCGGCGACATCCTGCTCAAGGCGGACCGGGTCAGCATGGCGCACGGCCTGGAGCTGCGCACGCCGTTCCTCGACCGGGAGGTGATGGCCGTCGCCTCGCGGCTCGCCCGGGTAGAGAAGACCGCCGCCGGGACGACGAAGTTCACGCTGCGCGAGGCCCTCACCGAACTGCTCCCGCAGGCGGTGAACGAGCGCGCCAAGCTGGGCTTCCCCGTCCCGCTCGGGCAATGGCTGTCCGGCGGCATGTACGCCTACGCGGAGCAGGTCATCGGCTCGGCGCAGACCGACCGCTGGCTGGACAAGCGGGCCGCGATGGACGTGCTGCGCCGGTACCGGTCCGAAGATCCGGGCGTTACGTGGCGACACGTGTGGCTGCTGGTCGTATTCTCGCTGTGGCACCAGATCTACGTTGAGCGTGCCTATGACCCCGTCGCCCTGGGCTGGACCTCTCATTGAACCGAACCCGCTCGTTGATCAGCGTCGTCGTCCCGTTCCACAACAACGAGGATGACCTCGCGGCGTGCCTGGATTCGATCGCCGCGCAGACGGTCAGCGACCTCGAAGTGATCATGGTGGACGACGGCTCCACCGACGGCTCGACGGCTATCGCCGAGGCGCGAGCCGTTGCGGACCCCCGGTTCCGGCTGCTGCGGTTCACCGACGGCGGCAGTCCCGGCTTCTCCCGCAACCGCGGCCTGGCGGCGGCCGCCGGCGAGTACCTCGCGTTCGTGGACGGCGACGACGTGCTGCCGGCCAACGCATACGAGCTGATGCTGCACACGCTGACCGAGACCGGCTCGGACTTCGTCAGCGGCCAGGTGTCCCGGATCGGGCCGAAGGGCATCAACCCCTCCGCGCTGCACGCGATGGCGATCAAGGGCCGCCAGGAGGGCACGCACATAAGCAAGACGCTTCGCCTGCTGTACGACGTGTCGGTGTGGAACAAGCTGTTCCGCCGGTCGTTCTGGGACCAGCATCAGCTGCGTTACCCCGAGGGCATGGTCTGGGAAGACATCCAGCTGATGACGCAGGCCCACGTGCTGGCCAGGCAGGTGGACGTGATCCCGGACGTCGTCTACTTCTGGCGCGAGCGGGTACAGGGCACCGGCTCGATCACCCAGCGCCGCACCGACATCACCAACCTGCGCGACCGGATGACCGCCCTCGCCGCGATCGACTCATTCCTAGGTTCGTACGGACCTGGCCGCCTGCTGCGGGCTCATCAGCGCAAAGCTCTGCGGAACGACCTGTGGCTCTACGTCAGTGACATGCATAAGGTCAGCCAGGAATACCGTGCGGAGTTCGGCGTCCTGGTGGGCGACTACCTGCGCACGGTGAGCCCGCGGGTGCTGCGCAGCCTGCCCGCCACGCACAAGCTTGCCTATCAGCTGGTCCGCGAGGGAGCGCTGCCTGAGCTGGCGGAATTCGCGTCCTGGCTCATGGCGCAGCCCGTCAAGCAGGTCCCGCTGGTCCGCAGCCGCGGACGGCTCGTCGCGGACTTGCCGTTCCGCACCGTCCGCATCCCCGAGACGCGCCTGCCGCGGCGCGTTTTCCGGCCGCACTGGCGGGACCTGGATCCGTACATGCAGGTCGACGACGTGGCATGGGACGGGGACGCGCTGGTGGTGACCGGGCGGGCAAACGTGCCGTCGATCAACGTCGCGAAGCGGCGGAACACGTCGAAGATCGTCGTGCTGTACCAGCGGGGTCGGCTGCGCCGACGGGGCGGCGGCGGGCGACGGCGGCCGGTGCTGCTGCGGGCGAGCTCGTTCCTGCATCCGGAGGCCACCGCGCTGTCGGAGCAGGAGCGGTACAACTACGACTGGTCCGGGTTCCGGTTCGCGGTGCCGGCCCGGAGGTTTGATCGCCCAGGCACGTGGCAGGCGTGGATGCTGGTGCGCGGGCGCTCCGTGTGGCGCCCGGCCCGGGTGCACACCCCGGTGCCCGGTCCTGCCGAACGCCCCTCGCCGCGCGAGATCGCGCCGGGCCTGCGGTTCGGTGCGAAGTGGGCCGGGCTGGGACTGAACCTGGTCACCTGGCGGGTCGCCGCCACGGTCGCGTCGTATTCGTGGACGGGCTCCGGCGTCGTGCTGGAAATCGCCGCACCCGGTGTGACCGCCCGCGCGGCGCAGCTCGTCCTGGTCCGCAGCGGCGGCGCGGCCACCAGGACAGTGCCCGCCGAGCGCATCGCCGAAGGCCGCTTCCGCGCGGCGGTCCCCGCCGTCCCGACCACCCCCCCCGCCCCCGCCGCCGTCCCGACCGCCCCCCCTGCCCCGGATCCCGTCCCGACCACCCCCCCTGCCCCGGACCCCAGCGTGTCAATTGCGCAATCGAGCCCACTAGAGCGTGTCAACGGGGCCACCGAGGCCGGCGGCGAGTGGGACATCTATCTCAAAGCGGGCGATAAGCCGCGCGTGCGGGTGGCCTGGCCGGAGGGGATGGCCGAGGGGCGCTGGCTGGCGGGCGAGCGGGAGGTCGCGGTGGGCCGGAGCCGCTACGGTGATCTGGTGATGGCAGAGCGCACCCCACGTCCGGTGATCGACGCGCACTCCTGGCCGGCCCCCGGCCGGCTGGAGCTTCGCGGCAGTTTTCTCGGAGCTTCGGACCAGTACGAGACCGTGCTGAAGCGGATCGGGTCGGGGGACGCGCACGCGGTGCCGTTCGAGCTTGACGGGGAGCGGTTCCGGATAGAGCTCGACGTCGAGCGGATGCCGTTCTTCGGTGAGCGGGTGCCGCTGCGCGACGGGGAGTGGAACCTGTTCGTCCGCGCGGTGGGCTCCGCGGGCGCGCTGGCCGAGCTGAAGTACGACCACGCCGCCGTCGCGTCGGTGAGCGGCTCGCGGGTCGAGGCCGGGAAGAAGTGGTACCGGTTCTTCGTCGCCGGACACGACGACCCGCTGATCGGGGCCGAGCCGCGGCTGCGCCGGACCGAGCAGGGCAACTACGCTCAGCGGGCACTGCGCCGCGGCTACTACCCGGTGCTGCTGAGGGCGCCGCTGCGCGACTCGGTGCTGTTCGTGTCCTGGAAGGGCAAGCAGTGCGGCGACAACCCGCTGGGGATCGCGGCGGAGCTGGCGCGGCGCGGCGACGACCGGGAGCATCTGTGGGTGGTCAACGACTGGTCGACACCGGTACCGGCCGACGGCACCGGGGTACTGCGCGGCACGCGGGAGTACTTCGACGCGCTCGCCCGGTCCCGGTGGATCGTCTCGAACGACGACATGCAACTGCCGTTCCGCAAGCGCGACGGACAGTTCTACCTGCAGACCTGGCACGGCACGCTGCTCAAGCGGATCGGCTTCGACGTGGCGAACCCGCAGTTCATCAGCGGCGCCGCTTACTTCGACCACCTGGCGCGCGACGTTGCCCAGTGGGACCTGCTGCTGTCGCCGAATCCGTTCAGCACCCCCCTGATGCGCCGGGCGTTCCGGTACGAGGGGGAGATCGCGGAGTACGGGTATCCGCGCAATGACGTGATGCTGCGACCGGACGTTGCCGAGATAGGGGCGGCCGTCCGGTCCCGCCTCGGCATCCCCGCCGGCAAGCGGGTCGTGCTGTACGTGCCGACCTGGCGGGACAACCAGACGTACGCGAACGGCAAGCGGTACCGGTTCGACATGCGGCTCGACCTGGAGCAGGCCTACCGCGCCCTCGGCGACGACCACGTGATCCTGGTCCGCGGGCATCATCAGATGGCCGATGACGTCCCGGCCGGCATGCGCCCGGGCTTCGCGATCAACGTGACCGCGTACCCGGACATCTCCGAGCTGTACCTGGTGTCCGACGTGCTGGTCACCGACTATTCGTCGGCCATGTTCGACTACGCGGTGACCGGCCGTCCGATGCTGTTCTTCACTTACGACCTCGCGGACTACCGGGACAACCTGCGCGGCTTCTACATGGACTTTGAGGCGCAAGCGCCCGGACCGTTGCTGGCGACGTCCGCTGAGGTTCTCAACGCCCTGGCAGACGTGGACGCCGCCGTGGCGCCCTACGCCGACGCGTACAAGCGGTTCGCCGACACGTACTGCTCCCTGGACGACGGCCGGGCGGCTGCCCGCGTCTGCGACCGCCTCTTCGGCGCTTGACGCCTAAACCCCGCTCACGACCGTTCGGTTTAGCGCTTACCGGCAGGTGCATGGCCGAACAACGTGGCAAATTACCCCTTTGTGGTGGCCTGACTTCCGTTTTCGGGGGTTAACCTACCACGAAGAGGCGATCTTCCACAGGGATGCCAGCTCAGGCGCGGGCCACGGGGTCGCGGAGGGGGGCCTTGGCGAAGTCCGTCATGCCCTCGGTGAAGGTCGTGTCCGCGGTGTAACCGAGCTCTCGGGCGGCCGCTTCGGGGGAGGCGACGATGTGCCGGACGTCACCCAGCCGGTAGTCGCCGGTGACCACGGGCTCGATGCCCAGGCCGAACGCGTCCGCCAGCGCGAACGCCATCTCGCCGACCGTGTGCGGCTCGCCGCTCGCCACGTTGTAGCAGTGCACACCGCGGGCCGCGGCGCGGCCGGTCGCGTCCAGGGCGCGAAGGTTGGCCAGCGCCACGTCGGTGACGTGGACGAAGTCACGACGCTGGCCGCCGTCCTCGAAGACCTTTGGCGCCACGCGGTTCTCCAGGCAGGACCGGAAGATGGCGGCCACGCCCGAGTACGGCGTGTCGCGCGGCATCCGGGGGCCGTAGACGTTGTGGTAGCGGAGGCCGATCGCCGCGCCGCCGGTCAACCGGGCCCAGTTGGCCGACAGGTGCTCCTGGGCGACCTTGCTCGTGGCGTAACTGTTGCGCGGGTCGAGCGGCGCGTCCTCAGTGACGGTCGCGGTGGCCAGCGGGCTGGCGCAGCGCGGACAGCGCGGCTCGAACCGCCTCGCGGCCAGGTCCGCGGTGTCGCGCGGGGCCGGCCTGACCCGGCCGTGGGCCGGACAGTCGTACGCGCCCTCGCCGTACACAACCATCGACGAGGCGAGCACCAGGCGGCCGATGTCGTGCTTGCCCATCGCCTCGAGCAGCACGGCGGTGCCGGTGATGTTCACGTCTGAGTAGGCCGGCAGATCGGACAGGTCCACGCCGAGCCCGACGATGGCCGCCTGATGGCACACCGCGTCGACACCGTTGAGCGCCTTGTCCACCGCGCCGGCGTCGCGGACGTCGGCGACCACGAGCTCCCAGTCGATGTAGTCCGGGCGGCACGCGTGCACCGCGGGGGCGAGCGAGTCGAACCCGCGGACCTCGTGCCCAGCGGCCTGGAAGGCCTCGGCGATGTGCGAGCCGATGAAGCCCGCGGCACCGGTAACTAGAACGCGCATGGGTCAGAGCCAACCACCACGCGGCGGGCCGATGATCACGCTCGCCGATCCGTCACAGGTTCGTAAGGCGTGACAGGCCGATTTACCGGCGGAAACCGGGCCGCGCGCGCGTACTCTCCGGTGCCATGGACGCACTCGAAATCGACGTCATCCTGCCGTGCCTGAACGAGGCGGACGCGCTGCCCTGGGTGCTGTCGCGCATGCCGGCCGGGTTCCGGCCGGTCGTCGCGGACAACGGCTCCACCGATGGCTCCGGAGTCATCGCGGCGGATTACGGCGCCTGCGTGGTGAATGTGCCGCAGCGCGGGTTCGGCGCGGCGTGCCACGCGGGCCTGCTGGCCGCCAAGAGCGACATCGTGTGCATCATGGACGCGGACGCGTCCTTTGACCCTCAGGATCTGCCGGTTGTGGCGGATCCGGTGCTGTTCGGCGACGTCGACCTGATGCTTGGCCGCCGCGCGGTGACCGGCCGGGGCGCCTGGCCGGTGCACGCCCGGCTTGGCAACATGGTGCTCGCGGCCGAGCTGCGCCGCCGGATCGGCGTTCCGGTCCGCGACCTTGGACCGATGCGCGCCGCACGGCGCGAGGAGCTGCTGGCGCTGCCGATGTCGGACCGCAGGTTCGGGTACCCGCTGGAGATGGTGGTCCGGGCGGCAGAGGCCGGCTGGCGGATCGGCGAGGCGGACGTGCCGTACCACCCGCGTACCGGCAAGTCCAAGGTCACCGGGACGCTCGGCGGCACGGTGCGGACCGTCCGGGACATGCGCCGGGTGCTCGCCTCGGTCGCGGCCTCGTGACCGGGTCTGCCCTTGCGGCTCAGCTGGTCGTGATCGCCAAGGCGCCGCTGCCCGGCAAGGTGAAGACCAGGCTGACACCGCCGTTCACCCCCGAGGAGGCGGCATCGCTCGCCGAGGCCGCGCTGACCGACACGCTGACCGCGGTCGGCCGGACCAACGTCGCGCGCCGGGTGCTGGCGCTCGACGGAGCGCCGGGCCCGTGGCTGCCGGCCGGGTTCGACGTCATCGCGCAGCGCGGTGGCGGACTCGACGAGCGGATCGCCAACGCGCTGCTCGACGCGCTCGCTCGCGCGCCGCTGCCGGTGGTGCTCATCGGCATGGACACCCCGCAGGTGACCCCCGGCCTGCTGGAGGCCGCGGCCGCGCCGCTGGTCAGCGGCGCGGCGGACGCCACGTTCGGGTTCGCCGAGGACGGCGGGTTCTGGCTGCTGGGCCTTCGTGAGGTGAATCCGGCGCTGCTGCTCGGCGTGCCGATGTCGCGGCCGGACACCGGCTCGCATCAGCTGCTGCGCCTGGAGCGGGCGGGGCTGCGGATCGAGCTCGTGCCCGAGCTGGCCGATATCGACACCGCTGACGAGGCGGAACGCATCGCCGCCCAGATCCCGGAGTCCGGTTTCGCCCGGCGGCTGGCCGGGCTGCGACAGCCCGCTTCCCTGGTCTTACGGGACTCTGACCTGCATATTCTTCGTTTCGGAATCGTTTAGCTACGTCCAGTGGTTAGTATTGCAGGCTGGCGCGAGGTTCGCGCTTTGTCATCACAGTAGGAGTAGTTACATGCCTCAGGGCACCGTGAAGTGGTTCAACTCGGACAAGGGCTATGGGTTCATCGCCCCGGACGACGGCTCCGCCGATGTCTTCGTGCACCACTCCACCATTCAGGTCGACGGCTTCCGTACCCTCCAGGAGAACCAGCGTGTCGAGTACACCGCTGGTCGCGGTCCCAAGGGTCCCCAGGCGGAAGAGGTCCGGCCGCTGTAAGACGTAGCCAGCGCGACGGCGGCGGGCGGGTCCACGTGGACCCGCCCGCCGCCGTCGCGCTGACAAGGGTTAGCCCGCCACGGTGACCAGGGTGCCGTAGGTGGTGTATCCCCAGGCCTTCTTGGCGGCGTCCCACGGCAGCTCCACGCAGCCGAGGCTCTGCGGGTAGCCGAAGCTGTACCGCGGGAAGTAGTGAAGCGCGTCGCCGCCGTCGAAGTAGGAGACGAAGTTCACCGGGTCGGCGTACTTGCTGCCGTCCGGGTTGGTGCCCTTCATGACCTGGTAGTAGTAGCGCAGGTACACCGGGAACGTGCCGTTGGCGGTCGGCGCCACCGAGATGCCGGTGTTGGCCAGGGTTTTCAGCACGACGTGCCCGTTGTGCCAGACGGTCAGCGTCTCCGGGCTCGACTTGCTCGCCAGCGCGTAGGTGTAGCCGTGCTTGTTGTGCTGGCCCTTGGCGATCGCGGTCAGCAGGTGCCGCCACAGCGTGGCGCCGGCGGCGCCGTCCATCGTGAGGCCCTGGTCGTTCTCGAACGCCCGGATCGCGCCATTGTCGATCAGGTTGTCCGAGCCCTGCTTCCAGAACGAGTGCAGCTTGCTCGGGTAACCGCTCTGCCACGTGAACGAGCCCTGCGGGGCGCTGTACGCCGCGGCCAGTTGCGCGCTGGCGTTTCCGGCGCTGACGTCGGCGCCGCTGGGCGCCCAGGTGAGCGGCAGGTAGCCGAGCTCGGCCAGCAGTTGCTGGAGGCGGAGCGTCGAGAACGACCCGGTGGTGTACGACTCCTTCACCGAGCTGGCCAGGTAGCCGTTGCCAGGTGTGGTGCTTTCCTGGGTGGCCCCGGCCGCGGCGACACCAGCCGAGCCGCCGGGAATGGTGATCGTCACCTTGGTGTGCGGCTGGAAGCCGCTGCTCGGCGTGAACGCCGCGGTCGTGCCGGACACCCGCCAGGACCCCGAGATGTGCGGGGACAGCGCGGGCATCGGCGAGTTCGCCGCGAGCGGGTCGGAGAACACCACCTTGATCTGCTGACCGCCGTTTGCGTACCGCGAGCCATTGGCCGGGCTGACCGACACCACGGTGAGCGGGCCGGCCGGCACCGGGTCGGCCTTCTTGGCGCCCGCCTTGGCCGCAGTGCCCGCGGCGCGGTTCGCGCCGGACATCGCCGCGGCGTGACTGCCTGGCGCCGCGAACGCCGCGATCGAGATGCCGGCGGCAAGCACCACACCGGCGCCCGCCGCGGTCAGCAGGCGGCCACGGTGGCGCAGCCCAGCAGTTACCGAACGCTCCCGGTGGAGCACGCCCAATCGCGACACGACCGTCCCCTCGACGTGTTGGTGTGATGCAAAATTCTTTCAGATCCGAACGGTGGTACCAGGCACGGTTGGGTCACAACTCTCGCCACCTTTTCAGACGCTGGGCAGTGCCAGAAAGTTGCCGCGCAAATGATCACAGTTACGCAAGCACTTGCCCTTACTAAGTGTAGTTATACTGCTACTCTCCGGTCTGATTCGTCGGGTGGCCCCGGGGGCGAGCTTTTACATGACTGTCAATTATGAAAGGCGCGGCAATAAACGCTGCCTGCCTATTTCTTTCGGGGCCAAGTAGCCCAACGAGTGGACTGCGGGACGGGAGAGTACCTGCGGGACCGGGGCGCACCGCGCGTAATCCCCACGAAAGATCTTACGGATGCGCTGTGCGGTCTCTCCGTCGCCATCCGTCGCTCAGCCCGAGGTGGGAGGCCTTGCGGAGGGCTGGGGCACGTATCACGGGAGGATCTCGGGAGCATCGACGCGCGATAACCTGGGACGTTATAAATTGGCAATATCTTTCTCAGATAAAGTCCGAAGTACAGACAGCAAACCGGACAAATCACAAATATTCAAGAATTCCTGTTTCCGCCGGTCCTGGCTGGTCTAACGTGATCCACCGGAGCGTTTACAGCGACCATGGAGGTGGATTGAATGCTCACCGGGCATCGGCCCGCAGTGCGCCGCCGCCGCAGTAGGAAATCTCGTGCGGCCCGCATCGCGGTCCCCCTCGCCATACCGATGGCGTTGGGGCTGACCCTCGGGATCGTCATGGCGGTCACCGGCGGGAACCATACGACGATCAACCAGGCGGCCAACACTGGGTTCAGGGGTGTGCTTGGCGGGCACCGGGGAATGTTCGGCCGTGGCAACGACGGCTCAGGATTCCGCGGCGGTCAGTCCTTCCGCGGCGGCGGCGGCAACCTTGCGAACCCGAACAACGCGCAGGACGCGGCGGGCAACGCGATCAACCCGAACCAGACCGCCGCGCAGGCAGCGGCGTCGATGAACTGCTTCCTGCAGGTTCCGGCTAACCCGCTCTCGGCCCAGGGCCTTGCGACGCCGTATCAGCTCGGCGACGGCTGCGACGAGGCCGCCAACGGGGCGACCGAGGGCGCGTTCGTGGAGGCGACGATCCTGGCGCCCAACGGCCAGATCCAGGTCTACGACCCGGTGGTCGTCAACGCGGGCACCCAGCCCGCCGTGGCCCCGACGCCGCCGACGATCGCGCGGGGCTCGCAGGTCATCATCAGCATGGGGTTCAACGGCAACGCGCTGGTGCTCACCGGTCGCGGGGCGCGGCAGGGCAACTGCATCGACGCGCTCGGCAACTCGGTCATCAACCAGACCCCGCAGTGCAACGCGGCGAACTTCTACCGGCTGGCCAACGCCGAGATTGCCAACGGCACGCTGGTGGTCCCGCCGACCGGCACCTCCGCTACCGACGGGCAGGCATGTGAGACCAGCGAGAGCTTCGCGCTGATCGACCAGGACCAGAGCGACAACGTCGACTCGGCGTACCTGATCAACGCGAACACCGGGCAGGTCGCGCAGGCCACCGCGGCCAACATGGCGAACCTCCAGGGGTTCACCACGCTGGCCAATGGCAGCGACTCCGGTGCGCTGGCCAACTTCGTGGACCCGTCGCTCGGCTGCCAGCCGTTCACCGCGACCAACACCACGTCGACAGCCGGGACGTCGAGCTCGCAGGCGCTGGCCGCATTGTCGGCACGGCAGAACCAGCCGCAGACGCCGGCGCTGCTGCCGGTCAACGACCCGCAGCTGCTGGTCGCCGGCCAGATGAGCATCGCCAAGACCAACGTCTACCGGGCCGAGGTCGACCAGCCGCTGCTGTCGCGGAACACCAACGTGAACCAGAACGCGGCGACTTACTGCCAGGAGATGGTCAACCTCCAGACGCCCAAGCTGCAGCTGGACGCGACCGTTCAGGCCAACACCGGTTCGCCGGTCCCGGCGATAGGGAACAACCTGGCCACGTTCCTGGCCGCCCGCGAGAGCGCCTCGTTCGCGAACCTGAACTGCCAGAACTTCGCGCTGGCCAACCCGGTGACGCTGACCCTCGACGGTAACGGCGTCGCGACCGCGGCGACCTTCAACGTCACGCAGCAGACCGCCAACGCGAACGGCGGCGCCGCGGCTACCGCGTCCGCATCGGCAAGCGCGTCGGCGACCGCGGCCGCGACTGCCCCGGCGGCCACCACTCCGGCCGCGGCGGCAACCAGCCCGGCGGCCGCGGTAACCACCCCGGCGGCCGCGGCGACAACGCCGGCCGCAGCGGCGACAGATACTGCCGCGGCCGGCGGGGCTGGCAACTAGCGGCGGTCGCACCACCACGTCCGGTCGCTCCGGGCACACGCAGGTGAGCCCATGAGGCCGGGCCGCTACCCAGCGGCCCGGCCTCAAGGCTGTGCTGGCGCTGGTTATCGTGGAGGGATACGGGTCGAGAGGAGGTCGTCGTGAGCCCCGTCTTCGTGGTCGATGCCTGCCGTACGCCGATCGGGAAAATCAAGGGCGCACTGGCCGCGGTCCGTCCGGACCACCTCGCGGCCGACGCGATCAGCGCGCTGCTGGCGCGCAACCCGGCGGTGGACCCGACCGCGATCGAGGACGTCTACTGGGGCGCGGCCAACCAGGCGGGCGAGGACAACAGGAACGTGGCGCGGATGGCCGTGCTGCTCGCGGGGCTCCCGGTGGAGATACCCGGGGCGACGGTCAACCGGCTGTGCGGGTCGGGGATGGAGGCGGTCGCCGATGCGGCGCGGCTGATCGCGGCCGGCGAAGCGGACGTCTGCTTGGCGGGCGGCTCGGAGTCGATGACCCGCGCCCCGTTCGTGGTCGGCCGGACCGCTGATTCGTTCCCGCGCGCGCTCGACCTGGCGGACACCCGGCTGGGCTGGCGGCTGGTCAGCCCGCGGATGCAGCGGGCGTACCCGCCGATCACGCTCGGCGAAACCGCGGAGAACGTCGCGGACAAGTATCACGTGACCAGGGAGCGCCAGGACCAGTGGGCGCTGCGCAGCCACCGCCTCGCCGCGGCCGCGCGCGACGCCGGCCGGTTCGACGCGGAGATCGTCCCGGTCCGCGCGCCGGACGGCGAGGTGCGGCAGGACGAGGGGATCAAGGCCGGCCTGACGCTGGAGGAACTGGCCGGCAAGCCACCCGCGTTCCGCAAGGACGGCACGGTGACCGGCGGCAACTCCTCGCCGCTGAACGACGGCGCCGCCGCGCTGCTGCTCATGTCGCGGGCCGCGGTGGACCGGTACGGCGTCACGCCGCTGGCACGCTATGCCGGCTCCGCCGCCGTCGGCGTGCACCCGGACTACATGGGCATCGGCCCGGTCCCGGCGATGAACCGGGCGCTCGGCCGGGCCGGCTGGCGGATGGCGGACCTGGACCTGCTCGAGATCAACGAGGCGTTCGCGGCGCAGTCGGTGGCGGTGGCCGACGAGCTCAAGGCCGACGTGGACCGCGTCAACGTGAACGGCGGCGCGATCGCCATCGGGCACCCGCTGGGCTGTTCCGGCGCCCGGATCGTCACCACGCTGCTGCACGAGATGCGCCGGCGGGGCGCGGCGCGTGGCGCGGCGACGATGTGCATCGGGGTGGGCCAAGGCATCGCGACACTGTGGGCAGCACCGGACTAGCACGTCCTTACCCTCGGGTTCGGCTCTAGTTTTCCGCACAAATCCCGGAAAATCCCCTCAAGCCGGACAAGGTGATTTTGGTCTTTGTCCGGTAAACGTGCCGAAGCGACGCTAACGTCGGCTTTCGAGATCGTTGCACAGATCGTTGCAAAGGCACGGCGGAGGTGGCTACTTGATCTCCGGAAGCGGGTATGGCGGGCATGGCGGATACCGCGGGAGGCGGCGACGGCGGATGACCGCGCGGACGGTCGTGCCGCTGGCCGTCCCGATGGCGCTGGGGCTGGCACTGGGCATGGTGCTGGCGCTGTCCGGCGGGCCGCCGGTCACCACGATCACCCAGGCGGCGCGAGGCGCGGGCGCGGGACCGAGTGCGAGCCCGAGCGCGCAGGCCGCACCGGCGCGGGCCGCGAACACCGATTGCTCGCTCGTCGTCCCCGCTGACCCGCTGACCGCGGCCGGACTGGCCACCCCGTGGCTGCTGACCGGCCCGGACGGAGCGGACCCGGCGGCCTCCGGCTGCCAGCAGTCCAACCCCAACCTGAGCGCGTTCGTCCAGGCCACGATCCTGGATCCGGTGACCGGCAAGCTGTCGGTCTATGAGCCCCTGGTGATCACGCTCGGCACGGACCCCGCCGCCGCCCCGGTGGTGCCGCGGCTGCCGCGCCGCGCCGTGGTCGACATAATGATCGGCTTCAACGGCGGCAACCTCCGGCTGGTCGGTGCCCGGCCCGGGACGCTGTCCCGCGCTCGCTGCGTGAACGGCGACGGCGATTCGCTGTTCGGCCAGGTCTCGTACTGCAACGGCGTGGCGTTCTACGCCGCCGCGCGCGCCGACATGGCCTTCGGCAGGCTGCGCGTCCCGGCCGGCGGCACCTCGCCGAAGACCGGTCAGCGCTGCCCGACCACGCGCAGCTTCCAGCTGGTCGACCAGGACCAGAGCGACAACGTGACCACCCAGTACCTGCTCACCGCGAGCGGCCAGACCGCTCAGGTCAACGCCGCGAACCGGGCGGCGCTGGCCGGCGCCGCGGCGATCAGCAACGGGAGCGACAACGCGCTGCTGGACAACTTCGTGCTGCCCGCGCTCGGCTGCACGCCGTTCACCGCGCCAGACCTGTCCGCGGACGGGGCACCGGGCACGTCGCAGACGCTCGACGAGCTGTCCGCGGCGCGGAACCAGCGGGCGCCGGTCGCCCTGGTGCCGGAGAACGACCCGATGGTCCTGGTCAACGGGCAGTTCAGCGCCTGGAAGACCGACCTGTACCGGCTCGGCGTGGATCAGCCGCTGGCCGGATGGCAGCGGGCCAGCTCTCCGGCGGATTACTGCGCCAGCATGCTCAACATCCAGACACCGTTCATCGCGGCGAACGCCCGCCGGTTCGCCGGCGTGGCCTCCCCGGTGCCCGCGACCGGAAACAACCTGTTCACGTTCCTGGCCGCCAGGCTGAGTGCCTCGTTCACGAACCTCGACTGCGCGAAATTCGGCCTGCGGAACACGGTGAACCTGAGCACCGACCCGAACGGGGTGGCCGTCGCGGCCACGTTCAACCTGACCGTGCAGCTGCCCGGCGTGGCACCTGCCACGACGCCGTCCGCGAGCGCGACCGCGGTGCCGGACGAGACCGGCACGCCGTGGTGGCAGCAGGTGCCGTGAGCCGCTACAGGTTGGCGTAAGCGCGGTAATTGCCCGCGGCTGACGTGCCGAGCGGAGCGGTCGCGGTCGACGCCGGCAGCGTCGACGGGTCCACGAACGTGCTGCCCTGCGGCCCCACCTGAACCGCCTTGCCCAGCGCGCTGCCCTTCAGGTACTGGGACCAGGTGAGGAACCAGGGCGTCCAGCCATCGTCCCACTTGCCGGCCGCGGTGCTGTTCAGGATCGTGATCGGGTCGCCCGGTATGGACATGTTGTAGTAGATGACCGCGTCCTCCGGCGGCAGGTTCACGCAGCCGTGGCTCACGTTCGTGGTGCCCTGGTCCACGACCGACCACGGCGCGGAGTGGTAGTAGTCGCCGTCGAACGTGAACCGGACCGCGTAGTTGACCAGCTCGTCGTAGTGGCCGGCGCTGCCGACCGGCCCGCCGCCGACCATCCGCACCGGGTTGGCCTTCTCCACGCTCAGGTACGTCCCGTCGGGCGTGGGCTTGCTGGCCCGGCCGGTGCTGACCGGCCACTTGTACTTGAGCTTGCCGTTCTCGTAGATCTCGGTCTTGTGGGTGGTGGTGCTGGCGACCGCGATCAGCGACCGGCCGATGTCGAACGTCTGGGTCAGGTCGCGCGCGCCGTAGATTCCGTGCGCGCCCTCGACCCCGGCCAGGTGGCCGGTCAGGCTGACCGTGGTGTACGCCGGCCAGTAGTCGCGCGGCCGGAAGTACAGCTTGGTGTCGCCGTCCCAGTACCACGAGCCCACGACCGGCTTGGAGCTGGTCACCTCGAGCGAGCGCTCCACCGCGGCCCGGTTGGTGATCGGCTGGCTGAACGTCAGCATGATCGGCATGCCGACGCCGTAGGACTGCTTGTAGCCCTCGAAGATCTGGGCGTGGAACGTCTCCGCCGGGGTCAGCGTGCGGAACGTGCTGGTCTTGGTGGCCGGCTGGCCGCCGGCGACGCTGCCTGTCGCGGTGACCGTATAGGTCTGCGAGACGCCGAGCGTCCAGGTGCTGTGCCAGGTTCTGCCGTCGGGGCTGAGGGAGCCGGAAACCGAACCGCCGCCGGAGGCCTTCACGCTGACGCTGGTCACCTTGCCATCCAGCGCGGTGACCGTGATGCCGTCGCCCGGCTTGACGTTCTTGCCGCCGTCGGCAGGAGTGATCCGCAGTTCGGCCGCCAAGTGGGATGCCTGCGCCTTCGCGGAGGCCTTGCTCTGCGCCGGTGCCGGCTTGGGGGCGGAGCCGCCGCTGCAGGCGGTCGCGAGCAGGGCCATGGCGGCGACAGCCGCGGCGACCACTGCCGGGCGGCGGATGACCTTACTGCCGCGCACGGCGATCCTCCCTTATCCATAGCGGGTTCCACCGCATGCTACCCGCCGCTCGCGATCCGATGCCTGTCGCGAGCGCAAGGGCCAGAACGGTGAGCACGCCGATGACATACTCGGGCCACTGGCCGATCCGGTCGGCCAGCGTCCGGTAGTTCACGAGCGGCACCTGGGCGGTCAGGACGGCCTGCTGCCACAGCCCGCTGCGGGTCAGCACCCGGCCGTCCGGCGCGATGATCGCGCTCTCCCCGGTGGTGGACACGTAGACGACCGCGCGGTCGCTCTCCACCGCGCGCAGCCGGGCCATGGCCACCTGCTGAGTGCTCTCACCGGACTGGCCGTCGATTTCGAAGTCGGCGTCGTTCGACTGCACGGTCAGCAGGTTCGCCCCAGCGCTGACCTCGGACCGCACCAGCGGGTCGAAGCCCACCTCGTAGCAGATCACGTCCCCCAGCCGGATCGGCCCGACCGGGAAGACCACCGCCTTGGTGCCCGGCGTGAAGTTGACCGGCTGGAGCGACGGCAGCGAGCTGAACGTCGATATGAAACCGCGCAGCGGGATGTACTCGCCGAACGGGACGAGCTGGCGCTTGACGTACAGCTCGCCCGGGCCGCCGCCAGGTGTCCACAGCTGGCCCACGTTGCGGCGCGGGTTGTCCAGCACCTCCCCGACCAGTACCGGGCGGCCCACCGCGCTCACCGCCTGCTGGATTTCGTCGTAGATCGCGGGATCCTCGGACGGGTCGATGTCGGTGGAGTTCTCCGGCCACAGCACGATGTCCGGCCGCGGCTGGTGCCCGGCCCGCACCTGGTCGGCGAGCTTCAGCGTGGCAGCCGCGTGGTTGGCGGTGACCGCCATGTCGTTCAGCTGCTGGGGCAGGTTGCGCGCCCGCGGCACGTCGCCCTGGATCGCGGCCACCCGCGCGGTGGGCACATGGCCCGCGGGATCGACCGGCACCAGGCCGATCGCGAGCACCAGCCCGGCGGTGCCGGCGGCGGTGAGCAGGGGAATCGCGGCATCGCGCCGGGAGGCGAGCACGCGCAGCCCGGCCCAGGCGATCAGCGCGCCGGCCAGCGCCAGCAGGAAGGTCAGCCACGGCGCCCCGCCGATCGCCATCCAGCGGGCATCGGGCGCGTCTGCCTGGCTCATCGCCAGCCGGCCCCACGGGAACGCCCATGGCCAGCGGTCCCTGATGCCCTCGGTGGCGACCCACCAGCCGGCCACCGCGGCCGGCCAGAACCGCAGCCGCAGCAGCAGCCGCTGGCCGAGGGTCAGCACGGCGAAAATGACCGCCTCCGCGATGGCGAGCCCCGCCCAGGCGTACCAAGCGACGTTGACCAGCCAGGAGATCAGCGGCAGGAAGAACGCCAGGCCGAAGATCAGCCCGGCCAGCAGGGACCCGCGCGTGCTACGGCCGTGCAGCGCGACCACGAGCAGCGCGGGCCCGGCCACCGCGAACGGCCAGATGCCGAACGGCGGGAACGAAGCGGCCAGGGCCAGTCCGCCGAGTGCCGCGACCACCAGCGCCCACCGCGTCCGCAACGCGGCGTCCGGGCTGCCCGGCAGCGTGCTGGAAGCCGCGGGGCCGTCGGGGCCAGCCGGGTCGGCCGGGTCGGCCGGGTCGGCGGTGTCAGCCGGGTCGGCGGGGTCAGCCGGTTCGGCGGCGGCCTGCGCGGATATCACGTTCGCAGCCTAATCGCCCGCCGCGATCGGGGCATATCCGTCGGCTTGGGAGTGCCCCGCCGCACTCGGGTCGCACGTCGCCCGCGCCCCGGCCCGCCGCGCCCCGGCCGCGACGCCTGCCGCGCAGCGTGTGCCTGGAGTGCAGTGTGCGGCTGCCGGGATAGGAGCGCACCGGCACGCCCGTCAACGACGTGGAAGATTACACCCTCGTGGTGGATTGACCCTCGTAAACGGGGGTCCTGCTACCACGAAAGGGAAATCAACCACGTTATCGAGGCCTATCGCGCTTAGCTGCCGGGTGCGAACGGCCTTCAGAGGCCTGGGACGATCAGTGAAAAGCCGAACGACACTGCGGACCGCGGCGGAGCCGGGCCTCGCGGGGCAACCGGAACGACAGGCGGCGGCGACTCGACGGGCGCGCCGGACATAAGCGACATGTCGGGTCGGCGTGACGCCCAAGCAGGGAAGCGTGACGCCCAAGCAGGGGTCGGCGTGACGCCCAAGCAGGGGAACGTGACGCCTAGGCAGGGGGAACGTGACGCCCAAGCGGGAGAAGCGGTCGCGGTTGGGCACGGAATGGTCACAGAGTGGGGCAACATATTGCGTTCCGGCTGAAGCCCGCTGACGTCCGGTCTAGAGTAAACGGTGCGTCACAAACAGCAATGCGTTGCGGGGAGCTTCGCATAGCGTACGGGCGCGTACGCCTCAGTGGGGGGGCGTGTGCACTTCTCTTCGCCAGGACCACGTGAGAAGGCTGAGTCGTGATCAGGATCCGCTATACCAATGAGCTGCAGCCCGGGTTAAACGGCCACGCGGAGCGGCTCGACCGCACCACTGTCGTGTACCTGCTGCCGGGGCTGACCCCGGACGAGCGCGCCGCGACGCTGCGGCGGCTACGTCAGCATGGCCGGATGGGCAGAGGCCCCGTGCTGCCGCGCTGGCAGCTCGGTCTCGCGGTGCTGGCCGACCGCGTCCGGATGGCGTTCGGCCAGGCCGGCGCCATCGTCCGCACTCACCCGGCCGGCAGCACGCTGCCGGTGATGGCGGTCTCCGCGGCGGTTGCCGGGTTCCTTTTGCTGTCGGCGGTGTCGATCCGGATCGTCCACTCACCGGTGGTCGCGGCCGGCGCCGCTCACGCGGCCAGCGCGGCCTCGGGCGAGCCCGGCGCGCAGGTCCCTGGCGCGCGGGCTCGTGGTCAGCACGGAAGCGGCAGGCCGGGCACCGCCCCGGCCGGCTCGCGTGCACCGGCCGCCAGCGGCACCGGGCCCGGGCCCGGCGCGCCGAGCCCCGCTCCCGGGTCGGCGAGCACCGGCCCGCCGGCCCGGTCCGGGACCACCCCGCCACCGAGTTCGCCGCAGTCGCCGGTGCCGACGCCGGCGGTGTCGTCCGTTTCTCCCCGATCCGCCAGCCCGTCCGCCGCCGCTTCCCCCGTGACCTCCGCTAGCTCAACCACCAGGGTATGCGTCAGTATTGGCCCATTCGGGGTTTGCCTGGGTCTGTAAGACTGGTGGCGGCGACGTTGGGTCAGGGAGGCGGCGATGAGCAAGCGCGGCTGGCTGCTGTTCGTCGCCATGGGCGTGATCTGGGGCGTGCCGTACCTGCTGATCAAGGTCGCCGACGAGGGCGTCTCGGTCCCGGTGCTGGTGTGCACCAGGGTCGGCATCGGATCCGCGCTGCTGTTCCCGCTCGCCATCCGGGGCGGCAAGCTGCGGCAGCTCAGGGGCCATGTCCGCTGGCTGGCCGCGTTCACGCTGGTGGAGATCGTCGGGCCGTTCGCGCTGCTGTCCAACGCGGAAAAGCACCTGCCGAGCTCGACTAGCGGCCTGCTCGTCGCCGCGGTGCCGATCTTCGCCGCACTGCTGGCGATCGCGAGCAGAAGCGGCGACCAGCTCACCCGGGTCCGGTGGATCGGGCTGGCGATCGGCCTCGCCGGGGTCGCCGTCCTCGCGGGGCCGGGCGCGGGACGGGGCAGCGCGCTGCCGGTGCTCCAGGTGCTCGGCACTGCGCTCGGCTACGCGATAGGCCCGCTGATCGCCAGCCGCAAGCTCGCTGACCTGCCGCCGGTGGCGGTCAACGCGGCCTGCCTGGGGCTGGCCGCGGTGGTCTACGCGCCGTTCGCCGCGATTACCTGGCCGCAGCACTTGCCGGCGCCGCGGGTGCTCGGCTCGCTGGCCGGTCTCGCGGTAATCTGCACCGCGGCCGCGTTCCTGGTCTTCTTCGCGCTGATCGCCGAAGTCGGCCCGGCCCGGGCAACAGTCATCACCTACGTGAACCCGGCGGTCGCCGTGGCGCTCGGCGTCCTCGTCCTCGGGGAATCACTGACGCCGGCGATCGGCGTGTCGTTCGTGCTCATCCTGGGCGGATCGGTACTCGCCACCCGCCCGGGCTCGGCGCGGTCCCGGCCGGCGCCGCTGCCGGCGACCACCTCGCTGGCGGACGCACCCGCGGGAGGAAGTACCGCAGTCCGTTCTGAATAAAGGGGTTTAATGCCTGACCTTCGGATGTCCACCAGCCAGGGACGATGGGTGGTGACGGCGACCGTGCTCGGCTCAGGGATGGCCGCGCTGGACGCCACCGTGGTCGGCATCGCGTTGCCGTCGATCGGGCGGGACTTCCACGTCGGCGTGAACAGCATGCAATGGGTGGTGGACGCCTACACGCTGGCGCTGGCGGGGCTGCTGCTGCTCGGCGGCACGCTCGGCGACAGCTATGGCCGGCGGCGGATGTTCATGGTGGGAACCGTGTGGTTCGCGATCGCGTCGCTGCTGTGCGGGCTGGCCCCGGACGCGCCGATGCTGATCGCCGCGCGGGCGCTGCAGGGCGTGGGCGGGGCGCTGCTCACCCCGGGCAGCCTGGCCATCCTGCAAGCCTCGTTCGTGCCCGACGACCGTTCGAAGGCGATCGGCGCGTGGTCCGGCCTGGGCGGGATCGCCACCGCGATCGGGCCGTTCGTCGGCGGCTGGCTGATCAACGCCGTGTCGTGGCGGCTGGTCTTCTTCATCAACCTGCCGCTGGCCGTGCTGGTGCTGGCGATCGCGGCCAGGCACGTGCCGGAGTCGCGGGCGCCCGGCAAGGTACCCAAGCTTGACGTGCGCGGCGCGCTTTCGATCAGCGCGGCGCTGGCCGGGATAACCTACGGGCTGATCGGCGCCTCGTCGGACGGCTGGGCGTCACCCGCCGTGCTCGTGCCGCTGCTGCTGGGGCTGGCCATGCTCGGCGTGTTCGTGCTGGTCGAGGCCCGTGAGGCAGAGCCGATGCTGCCGCTGAGCGTGTTCCGGTCCCGGCAGTTCTCCGCGGCCAACGCGGTGACGTTCGTGGTCTACGCGGCGCTGAGCGGTGCGTTGTTCCTGGTGCCCGTGGTGCTCCAGGAAGTGCGCGGGTACAGCCCGCTGGAGTCCGGTGCGGCGCTGCTGCCGGTCACCGCCATCATGCTGCTGCTGTCGTCCAGGTCCGGAGCGCTGGCCGCGAAGATCGGGCCCCGGCTCCAGATGAGCGTCGGCCCGCTGGTGATCGGGGCCGGGCTGCTGCTGTTCACCAGGATCGGCGGGGGCGGCTCGTACCTGGTCGACGTGCTGCCCGCGGTGATCGTGTTCGGGCTGGGGCTGGCGATCAACGTCGCGCCGCTGACCTCGACCGCCCTGGCGGCCGCGCCCGCGGAGCACTCCGGGATCGCGTCGGCGGTCAACAACGACGTGGCCAGGGCCGCCGGGCTGATCGCGGTCGCCGTGCTGCCGGTGGCGGCCGGGATCACCGGCGACACCTATCTGCACCCGCTGATGCTCGCGCACGGGTTCCGCGTCGCGTCGGTGATCGCGGCCGTGTTCTGCGCGGCCGGCGGGTTGCTGGCGGCGCTGACGATCAGGAACGCGGCGCCCGACGTGCGGGAGGCGGCCGGGTCGCGCGACACGCACTGCTGCCTGGACGCGCCGCCGCTGCAGAGCTCGGCCGCGCCCGGCTCGCAGGTTAGAGTGACTCGGTGAAGACTGCTGAAGCTGCCCCCGCCGCTGCTAGCCCCGCCGGCACCGCTGGTACGGCCGACGAGGCGGTCGCGGGCGCCGCGCGGGCGGCGCGGGGGACCGTCGTCGGCCTCGCCGCGGCGCCGGACGAGGCGCTGGACCACGCGCTGCGCGCGATGGCTGCCGCGCTCGGCGATCCCGCGACGGTGGCGGGTGTGCTCGCGGCCAACGAATCGGACCTGCGTTCCGCCGGTCTCGGCGAGGGGTTGCTGGACCGGCTGCGGCTGTCCGCCGAGCGGCTGTCCGGGATCGCCGCTCAGTTGCGTGCGCTGGCCGACGTGCCTTTCGACCCGCCGCGGCGGGTGATCAGGGAACTGCCGGGCGGGCTGGTGCTGGCCGAGCGCCGCCGGCCGGTGGGGGTGGTCGGCGCGAACTTCGAGGCTAGGCCGAACGTCGTGGTGGACATCGCATCGCAGCTCGTCAAGTCCCGCAACGCGGGCGTGCTGCGGACCGGCTCGGCAGCCATCGGTTCGGCGATCGCGCTGGCCGACACGGTGATCGCCCCGTCGCTTTCGGCGGCGGGCCTGCCGCCCGAGATGATCCAGCTGGTGCGCGTGCCCGGGCAGGAGTCGGCCTATTCGCTGGTGCGGCAGCCTGGGCTGATCCCGCTGGTGATCCTTCGGGGCAGCGGGGACTCGACGCGTTCCCTGGCCCTTGAGGCCGCGCGGCACGGGGTCCGGACGATGGCGCACGCGGACGGCGGCGGGGTGCTGTACCTGGACGAGTTCGCGGATCCGTCGCTGGCTTCGCGGGTGATCGAGGAGAGCCTTGACCGGCTCGGCGTGTGCAACCGGCTGAACCTGCTGCTCGTGCACTCGTCGCGGTTCGACGAGCTGCTGCCCGTCGTGCGTTCGGTGGCTGGCCGCCTGGGGGTGGCGCTGTCGCTGCCGCCGCACTCGCATCCGCTGGGCCACGAGTGGGCGCTGGACACGGGGCACGAGGCGACGGTCACCGTTTTGCCTGTCGGGGACCCGCGGTCCGCTGCGATGCTGGCCAACGAGGAGACCTCGGGGCTGGCGGCGGGCATCGTGACGGCGGACCGGGACGCGGCCGCCGTGTTCCTCGACACGTACGCGGGGACCGGTGCGTTCTGGAACGCGACGACGCGGCTGCTGGACGGGTTCAAGCTGTTCTCGGTGCCGGAGACCGGCATCAACATCGACGCGGTGCCCGGCCCGCGCGGGCCGGTCACGTTCCGGGACCTGTGCCTGCGCCAGTTCGAGGTCACGCCGAAGGTCTGAGCGGCGGGCCGCCGCGGCGTGGGCCCCGACCCCCTCCCCGGACGCTTGCCAAGGGGGTGCGTGGGCCCCGAGCCTCCCGCGGGGTTTCGGGGGCCACGCACCTCCTCGGGGGCCCGCGTCAGGCCTGCAAGAGCGCGGCGTTCTGGCGCTCGAGCGCCTTGTCCGGCCCCGCCTGCCAGGCCTCGGCGAAGGCCGCGGAGAGAGGGTCGGGGAAGATGTCCTCCTCGCCCTTGCCGACCGCGTCGAGGATCTCCGTGGCGACGTGCTGGGGGGCAGTTTTCGGGATGTCGAGGTCGCGGACCATGTCGGTATCCACCGGCCCGGTCAGCGAGGCATGCACCCGTACTCCCTGTCCGGCCAGGAGCATCCGGAGCGACTGGGTCAGGCTGAACGCCGCCGCCTTGGACAGCGAGTAGGCGGGGGTCACCGGAATGGGCGCGAGAGCCGCGATCGACACGTTGTTGACGATGGCGCCGCGGGAAGCGAGCAGATGCGGCAGGAACGCCTGGATCACGCCGTAGGTGCCGAACAGGTTGACCGACAGATGCCGTTCGAGCGCCGCGCGGTCGTTGAGGTCATCGAACGCGAAGAAGCCCGCGTTGTTGATGAGGACGTCGAGGGACTCGACCTGGGCGGCGGCCGCCCGGATCTGCGCCTCGTCGGTGATGTCCAGCGGCAGCACGGTGACCCGCGCGTCTGGGTGGCTGTATGGCTGCCGCGCCCCGGCGTACACTCGGGCCGCGCCGCGGTTCAGGGCCTCGGTGACCAGGGCTTGGCCGATGCCCCGGTTGGCTCCGGTCACCAAGATGGCCTTGCCGTCGATAGTCGTGCTCATTGGTGTTTCCTCCGTTGGTTGGAGCGGTGGTTGGGCAGGCCGCGACCCGTGCGGATCAGCGAGCGCAGGCTGGTGTACAGGTAGAACTCCCAGGAATTCGAGCAGAGCTCGAAGCACTCGTACTCGGGGGCCAGCCCGACGTGGGTGAAGCAGATCTCGGTCGTGCCGCCGCGGGCGGTAATGTCGAAACGGATCTCGGTGTCTTTCCACTCGGTTTTGTCCCGGGTGAAATCGAAATAGTTGTCCAGGACGCGCCAGGTGACCCGCCGGCCGGGGACCAGCTCGATGACCTTGATCCGGCAGCGATGGGCGTTCTCATACCGGTAGGTGAACTCGTCATCGGCCCGGCCGGCGGCACCCTCGATGTCCTCGGACCACCAGCCACGGACATTGTTGACGGCGTGGAAGACTTCTTCCGGGGTCTGGTCCACACAGAACGCGGCCGTGAAGCTCGCGTTTCCGGCTGGCGTGGCGGTCATGGCCACCATGCTCCGGCACCGGGCACGCGCCGCCATCGGTGGTGCGCTACGGCATTTACGCCGATCGATACGTACTTAAGCCGGCGGGCCGGACTCCGGCGCCCTCGGCGAACCCGGCCAGTTCGGGGCGACTGTGACCGGTCTTCATGAGAAGCCGTTCCACGTGCTTTTCCACGGTGCGGACCGACAGGTGCAACGCCCCGGCGATCTCCCGGTTGGAGCGCCCGGCGGCGACCTGGGCGAGCACCTCGGCCTCCCGCGGCGTTACGCCCCGGGCAGCCAGCGGGCCGGTCAGTCTCGGCGCCTCGCTCCTCGTCCGGCGCGGCACCGCCTCGCCCATCGCCCGCAGCGTTGCCCTGCACTGGCCGGCGAAGTTGGGCAGGCCGAGATTCTCGAAGGTCGACAGGGCCTCCCGCACCCATTCGACCGGCTCTCCCCACCCGTCACGGTTCGCGCAGGGGGCGGCCAGCAGCCAAGCGAGGCTACGGGTGAATCCGCCCTCGATGTTCTCCAGGGCGCGATCGGCCGCGGCGAAGATCGATGCCGCGTCCCCGCCGTCCCGGCCGGCGGCGACGGCGTCAGCCACCCGCAAGGTGGCACGGCTCATCGCGGTGTCGAAGCTGAGCCGCCGGCATTCATCACGGGCCTGCGCCCCGCCCGCGTCGAGTACGGTACGCAACAGCGCCCACCTCCCGGCGAAGTCGCGCGCGCCGCCCGCGGCCCGCAGGACGTCCATGGCGCGGTCCAGCGCGTCCAGCGCTTCGGGAAGCCGCCCTTCGCCGAGGTGGTACAGGGCGACGCCATTCGCCAGCGTGACCATTTCTACGGTGTCGCGATCACCGTCGATCGCTCGTGCCTGCGCGGCACAGGCCTCCATCGCCGTGCGATTGCCCGAGAAACCGTGCGCCACCGCCTGGAGCGCGAGGCTCATCGGGAGAGAAGCCAGGCCGAACTGGCGCGATGCCTCCGCGCAGCGTGCCGCGGTCGCCAGCGCCAGGTCCGCCCGGCCCCGGGCGGTGTAGGTCGCGGCCAGCTGGAGATCGACCATGGCGACCATCGAGACGGCCCCGGCGGCGAGCGCCTCCCGGCGGGCCTGTTCGAGCCGGGCAGTGCCGAGCCGCTCGACCATGTCGATCGTGCCGAGCTCCTGCAGTGACTTGACCCGGAAGACCGGCAGGGCATTCCGTACGGCGCATTCGTAGGCCTCTTCGAACGCGGCGCGGGCCACCTCCGTGGCCCTCCCGCGTTCGACCCGGCCGATCACCCACAACGCCTGGCAGGTCACCTCCGCGAGCCCGTAATCCCGCGCGTCGGTGAGCGCGGCCCGGGCGGACACGAGGGCAGCCGCCATGTCGTTGCGAGCCAGTGCCACCTCGGCCGTCCCGGCGGCCCGGCGGGCGGCACCCGGCCGGTCCAGCCCGGGTGCCGAGCCCAAAGTCCGCAGGAAGCTCTCGGCGTCGTCCCAGCGCCCGGCGGTGATCATGGCATCCACCAGCTCGAAGAGCACCTCGGTACGCACAGCCGGGTCGCAGTCGGCAGCCGACAGGATGTGCTGCCCCACTTCGAGCGCGCGCCGTGGCTGGCCGGCGATGGTCCAGATAGACAGCAAGACGCGATCCGCCGCCAGGGGCCGCGCGTCCCTGGCTCGAAGCGCCAGCACTTCGGCCGAGCCGAGCGACCCCTCCCGCAGCGCCCGGCGGGCCGCTTCCAGCCACAGGCCGGCGGCGCGCGGCTGGTCGCCGGCCGCCACCGCGAGGCTGGCCGCGAGCTGGCAAGTTTCTCCCTCAAAGTCCGGGTGCAGCAACTGCAGCGTCTCCAGCAGGGTCGCGCAGATGGCCTGCCGTTCTTCGGGGAGAAGCGAGGATCGCACTGCCTCCGCCGTCAGCGCGTGGCGGAACCGGAACCCCGCCCCGTCGATGTCGATGAGCTGCGCCCGGGCCGCCTGGCGAAGCCGGCTGATCGCCTCCGGCGGCGGGCATACGGTCGCCGCTGCCACTACGTGCCAGTCGAAGTTGCGCCCGAGCATCGCCGCGAAGCCGAGGAAGCGTGCCGTCGGCTCGGGCAGCAGCCTGAGGCGGGCATCGACCGCCGCGGCGATGGAACCCGGAACAGCCCGCACCGAATCCGCCTCGCCTAGCGCGACCGCGAGCAGCTCTTCGATGAAGAACGGAACCCCGTCGCTCCTCGCCACCACTGCATCGATGAGTTCCGGCGGCAGCGACGTGACGCTCAGGCACTCCCGCAGCATGACTTCGGACTGCGCCGGATCCAGCGGGGCCAAGGAGATCGGCTGGACCGCCCGGCGAGCCCACAGCGCGGACACCAGCTCACTGCCCGGTCCAGGCTCATCGTCGCGCAAGGTGACTACGACGAGGGCAGCGTGCCCGGCCAGGTGATCGGCAAGGTACTCGATCACCTCGAGCGTTTCCCGGTCGGCCCAATGCAGATCCTCGATAACCAAGAGCGCGGGAGTATCCGCTGAGGACCACTCCACCAGAAGCCGCAGCATGCCCTCGGCCAAGACGATCAACCCGCCGTCGACGGCCAGGGCATGCTCCCCGGACCACTCCGGAACCAGTGACCCCAGGACCGGCCGGAAGGCCGTGAGCCGCGACGAAGGCGCAAGACCGGTCCGTGCCGCGGTGAGAAGGGCCTCCCGCAACGGGCGGAGCGGAACGTCGCCCGCGGTCGGGCTGCACCGGCCAGCCAGCACGGTCCCGCCCGCGTCCCGCACCCAGCCGGCGAATTCTCCGGCCAGGCGGCTCTTCCCGATCCCGGCTCGTCCACGCACGACCAGCATCCGGCCGCCGGCCGTCCACGCCTGCTGGAGCTGGGCGAACTCGCGGTCACGCCCCACCATGACCGGGCAGAGCGTGTCAGCGGCGTTCGTGGTCCGTGCCCCGTATCCCACAACCAGACATGTTACGTAATGCCAGATGATGAGGTACTAGCTGGTCAGCCCGACTCCCGCTGGAGCGCGAATCGCTTATATGGTGTGGTTCGTGGCAAGCGTTGTATACCGGGATGCCGCGCTGGCTGACGGGCGGTCGCCGAACCTGACCGTGGGCGTCAGCATCCGCCACGAACCTGCCCGGCACCAGGGCGTGCGCCGGCGCGAACGTCGACTCGATCGAGCACGGCTTCGAGCTGGACGCGGACGTGGCACGTGCGATGGCGGCGGGCAACATCACGCTGGTGACCACGATGACCGTGCTGAAGTCATGGCTGACGTTCGGCACCACGACGGCGATACCCCGGTTCACCGAGGCGCAGTACCGAACGCAGATAGCCGACCGTCTCGAACAAGCCAAGGAGAGCGCCCGGCTAGCCCATAGCCACGGC